>JAABUQ010002870.1_pt1 | contig 32958 bp, 21 predicted proteins | sample 5560001 | NCBI WGS metagenome assembly JAABUQ01 (sample SAMN10711888, study PRJNA513371) | rock metagenome | isolation source: Antarctica rocks | place: Antarctica: Victoria Land, Finger Mt nord | collected 2015-12-18 | reverse complement strand
GGTGTCGCCTTCGGAAGCGGTCATCAATCTGAATCTTCGGGAGCAAACGGCCGAAGTTTTAAAGACACTCAGCCCGCGTGAAGAAAAGATCGTCAAGATGCGTTTCGGGTTGCAGGACGGCAGTGAGAATACGCTCGAAGAAGTGGGGCAGAACTTCGCCGTCACGCGCGAACGAATCCGGCAGATAGAAGCGAAGGCGCTTCGGAAGCTACGGCATCCCAGCCGCAGCCATCGGCTTCGCAACTTCCTTGAAAACGGCGCGCCCCCTTCTTAAGCAAGCGGCTAGCCAACCACAAAGGGCCGGACGGTTTGTGCAGTCTGGCCGCCGAGAATCTTTCCTAACTCCTGTTGCCTGAAGGTGAAGATCCCTTCTAGCTGCCTGCGAACCATGAGTGCATGCGTTATTTGTCCCAGCGGTCCAAACGGGAGTGCATACTCCACGTGATCTCCCACAATTACTCCCTTCTGAGTTAATTGGAAGGTGTGGCGATGACGCCAGAGTGAATAAGGACCTTTGGCCTGTTCGTCCACAAACAGGAATGGGGGTTGGTATTCCAAGATAAGCGTCTTCCAATGAATGGGAAGACCGAGCCAGCGGATGGTGTATTCAATCTCGGCTCCCTTCCGCATGCGCACTCGCTCCTTTGAGGTGACCTTGAAGTTCATCGAAGGAGGGGTGATTTTGGCTAGATTGTAAGGGTCCTCGAAAACGGAGAACGTCTTTTCAAGCGAAGAATCCGTGAGCATTTCGCACCGGAGAGTGTAGACGTGCATGAGTTGGGGGCGTGGACGCTTTGTAGGATGCACGGGTAGACGGCTTCGGCGCATAACAGTGATCACGGCCATTCCCCGCTATCTGTCGCGCTGGTCTGCGTTATGTTTGGGATGTTCCGCTCAACACAGCCTTATGCCAGACACTGAAATAGCGACACCCACGCCGGTACACCCGGTGACGCCCCCCCGAAAAGTTCCGAAGCCGAAGAACTCGGCGGAACGGAAAACGCGGCTGGACGGCATTCTGGCGGAGCTAGACCGTTTGTTCCCGACTGCGACATGCGCGCTTCATTATAAGAACGCCTGGCAACTGCTGGTGGCGACGATTCTATCCGCGCAATGTACGGATGAGCGCGTAAACAAAGTAACGCCGGGTCTATTTAGCAAGTACCCGAAGATTGAGGATTTCGCGAGCGCATCGCAGGACGAAATGGCGCAAGATATCCGCTCCACCGGGTTCTTCAACAATAAAGCGCGATCGGTAATTGGCGCGGCAAAGAAGATACTGGGCGACTACAACGGACAGGTGCCTCGAACAATGGAGGAGCTATTGTCGGTTCCGGGAGCAGCCCGGAAAACGGCGAACGTGGTTCTGGGCACGGCCTATGCAGTTTCGTCCGGCGTGGTGGTTGATACGCACGTGCAAAGAGTGACACAGCGGCTTGATCTGACAAAGAACACGGAGCCCACAAAGATAGAAGAGGACCTGATCAAAGCGATTCCTCAAGCGAGATGGATTTTGTTCTCGCACCAGGTGATTCATTTCGGACGGCAGATCTGTATTGCGCGGAAGCCGCGCTGCGCGTCGTGCCCGCTTGATCCGGTGTGTTACGCCAAAGACAAGACTCTCGCCTAGCGCCTTCGACCATGGCTCGCTTGTACCTTGGCATTGATGGCGGTCAGTCGAGCACAACGGCACTGATTGCGGATGACAGCGGCCGAGTGATTGGGCGCGGCCGCGGCGGCCCATGCAACCATACCGGCTCGGCCGAAGGACGAACCAAATTCCTGAGTGCCGTTGGAACATGCCTTGAGGAGGCGTGCCGTGAGGCGTCACTCGATCCAAGCACGGTGAGCTTTGCGGCCGCCTGCTTAGGGCTGAGCGGAGGCGCCGAAGATAAGGAGCCTTATGCACGGGAGCTCATCCGCAGTTCAAAATTCAAGATCACGCATGACGCGGAGATTGCGCTGTCAGGGGCCACGGGAGGGGAGCCGGGCATCATCGTGGTGGCGGGTACCGGCTCGATTGCTTTCGGTCGAAACCAGCAAGGAAGCACGGCTCGAGCGGGAGGATGGGGCTACATCTTCGGCGACGAAGGCGGCGCTTTCGACCTTACGCGTCGCGCTTTACGTGCCGCTCTGCAATACGAGGAAGGCTGGGGACGCGAAACCGGCTTACGCAAGCTGCTGCTTGACCGGACGGGGGCGGCGGACGCGAACGAACTGCTGCATCGCTTCTACACCGCGGACTACGCACGAACCGCAATAGCCGCTTTTGCGCCGCTGGTGACCGAAGCGGCGGAGCAGGGCGACCAAGTTGCGCGCGGAATTGTGAATGAGGCGGCGGCGAAATTGGCGTGGTTTGTCGAGGGCGTGTATCGCGGGTTGTTTGTTCCGGGTGAAAGTGTGAGAGTCGCGTATATCGGCGGAGTTTTTCGGAGTTCGCTTCTGCTAAGCGAATTTCGAACGCAGCTTGGAACCAGGGTTGCGTGCCGCATTCAACGGCCGCTGTTCCATCCGGCAGCCGGCGCAGTGCTTGAGGCATTGCGGCTCGATCGCAATGAGAATCCGCTATCTAGCGTGCCAGCATCCGAGAAGTGAATTTCATTTGCTATGCCGCCACGTACAGCGCATCCATCGCACCACGGTGGAAAATATACACCGACGTTTCATCGCAGAAGATGCTCAACTTAGAGGTCGCACGTTTCACTTGCCGGAGCTTTCAGGATGGGCGACATCATTGCGAACGTAGACTTTGTAAGCGCTATTTGCGAACGTCAGATGATATTGACTGCCGAGAACACGGTCGGCTGCACGACCGGCTGGTCCGATTCTGCCGTAGTACTCGTTCTCCACAAACACGTCTGGCCGTTTCCCAGTGCGGTAGCCAAGATAGCGATCATCGATAAGCCCAGGCCCGAAGCCAAAGGCGAATCCCAGTTCTGAGCCGCCCATAATCAGCCCGCCGGGAGGCAGGCCAGTTCTGATGGCACGAATGGTGGGCCGGTAGAGGTGGTCATAATCGTTGCCATAGATTTTGAAGGCGAAGCCCCCAATGGTTGCCAACAGCGAGCTAGCAAGCAGCGCGGCGGGCAGAAGACGCGCCGCCCCACCATTCCGCCAGCGATTATAGACCCACAAGGCGCCGCACGCGGACATGACCGGCATGGAATAGATGAAGTAAATAGGGAACTTCTGATTATCGATCGCCGCCACGCCTACGTACCCGATACACGCCGAGATCAATAAAAATCGGCCAAGCGGCTGTCCGCGAAGCCGGCGATTCGATGCCAGCGCCACCGTGCCCACCACCGCAAACACGAGAGAAGCGACTTTGAATTTGTAAATCCCGGAAAGGTTCCCAAAGTAAAATCCGCCATAGCGCAAGTACAGATCATTGGCAACGTTCCTGATGACCGACGAAAGTCCGCCCACCCGGTAACCGGAAGCAGCCTTCGTTTGGGCAAGAAAGATTTGCGGAGCTTCCGAAATGTAAGCAAGCCAGAGCGCGGCGCCAATCAGATAGGGAATGCTCGCCGCCAGAAGCCCCTGCCAACGGATCTGGCGCCACTCAAGCAACGCGAGCGCCGCAAGGGATGCATTCATGAGAGCTCCCATCGGGTGACAGAAGAGCGATGCCGCGCCGAGACAACCGGCCCAGAACATGGCACGAGTCCAGTTCGACCCTTTGAGACAAACAAAGATGGCCATGGCAGCTTCGCCTAAGGCAGCACACATCATGTCCATGCGACCATCCGAAGCGGTAGCGACGGTGGCGTAATCGAGCGCGACAACGGAGGCGACGAACAGTGCCAGCGGCTGGTTACGCGTGAGGCAGCGCACCAGCGCAAACCAGCAATAGATATACAGGCAGCCACAAAGGACAGAGAGGAGCCTGATCCATTCGACCGTAGGAGGAACAGCATGGAGCCATGTTCCGGCGACGATCAAGTACAACGGAAACTGCCAATAGGTGTAGTAGTTCACCTGCGGCCATTCCAAGTATCCATGAGGATCCAGAACGCTGCTGCCCAGGTGTCCACGATTGCGAAAATTCAGCGCGACGTCCGCGAACACGCCTTCGTCCCACCAAGGCGCCCGAGTCAACGAGAACCCGATGCTGAGTGCGAGGAAGGCGGCGAGAGCGGCGGCCCATAACCAATCGCGGTGGCCGGCACGCTTAGCTGTCGACGGCGCGCCGGAGGGCTCAACAACGGGCGACATTCGGTTGAATCGTACCATCGGTCAGGTTTGACCTGGGGAGCTTGCCATTCCGATTACGGTGGCGGCGGCGACGGACTCTTGAAAAGGCACTGCGAAGGCGATGCCCAGTTGTGAAGCAGCTTCGACGATTTTCAATAGCAGCTCCGATTGCACTTCAAGGTACCGGTCGTAATCGGCTGTCAGGACATACGCGAAGATCTCCAGATCGTACGATTCCCGAGTGATCCTGGTAAATCGCAAAGGAAGGCCGGAGGCGTCTACCTGATCGTGCTGCTCCAGGAGTTGGGCAATTGCTTTCATCATCTCGCGTATCTGTTCCGCGGTGTTGTCCCTTCGGAGGTGCAGCGTGGGGTGAAACCACATCCGGTCGCGTCGCGAATAGTTTTCGAGGCTCATCGTCGAGAAGACGGAATTTGGGATGGTCACGACCGTCCGGTCCAGGGTTCGGATGCGAGTCGATCGGAGGCCGATGTCTTCCACCGTGCCGATTTGTGATCCGAATTGGCAGAAGTCGCCAACAAGGACCGGACGATCGGTGATAACGGAGATGCTACCGAAGAGGTTCTCGAGGGTTTTCTGCGCGGCCAAGGCGACCGCTAATCCGCCGACTCCCAAGCCCGCGAGAATTGTGCTGGTTGGATAGCCCCAGCGGTACAGGATTTCGAGGATTCCAAAGCAGACGATGGCGATCTTTACGATTCTGACGAATAGCGGGATAACAGAGGACGAGAGCGCTCGTTGTCGTGAATCCAAGCGTGAGATGGCTTGGTCAGAGATGATGTCGACGATCCTCATGATGAGCGAAGCAGCGCCGAAGATGAAGAAAATCGTCAGCAACTCAAGAATGTAATCGCGCAGTAAAGCCGAAGGCGCTATCGCTACCATAAACGCCCGGAAGACGGCTACGGAAAGCAATAAGCGAACCGGCTCGACGAATGCCTGTATCCGGTAAGGCTGAACGGATTTCACATAGCGAGAGATGAACGGCTTGGCGAGTGCAATCACCATTCGTGACAGAAGGCGCGACACCACCGCAAGAATCAGCGCCGTGCCGACCAGCGCAAGCCACACCCATAAGGCGGTGCCAATCAGCTTGTTTTCAACCAGTGCCGGTGGCATTCTTCTTTCGAGTGGCGACTCCTCAACTTGCGAATACAGTTGAGGGACGTGCGCCACACTTTCGGCCGAGACCAACCAGATATCCACGCCGCCTTGGCGTGAGCGGTGCATTTGAAGTGAGATCGGCTGCCTAATGGAGGCAAACGTGTCCAGGTTGTCTAGATCCGCGGCGAGCCCATCGGTGAGGTTGCCTTCGGGCGTGTTGCTGAGGTGATTGAGTTCAAAGCGCGGATCGCGATCAAGCAGAACGCTCAACTGCCTGGCGAGTTCCGGGCCCTGACTGATTCTGCTTTTGGTCAGTTCCAGATACTGTGCCGCAAGCGGAAGCTTATCGCCATGGCACGCCTGCAGGAAGTTGTAAATGGCGCTCCTGGGAGTACCTCGATTCAGTGGGTCGGTAGCGTCTACGGGAGCCGGAGAAGCCTTCGAGTTACTCCCGGGGACCAAGCCGCTTAGGCCTTGAGCCGAAACAGCCTGCGCGATCAAAAGTGCGCCTGTGAGCAGAGAGGCCAAACAACTCGTTTTGCGATAGGGAAGCATACTCTGTACCAGCTTAAAAGCTCGCGGGTCGGGCGGCAGCGAAGTAACTCCGCGCGGACGATCACAATCCGTGGCTCACGGCCCAAAAGCTGTCATTACTGCTTATTTTCAGCAGCTTACGATTTGTCCATAAACCGCTTCTGTACCTGAGTGCGGCGGGTCAACGACTACTCTCTTGGCCAGGAGTATCGACTTCTTCTATGGCTTCATATATCAGTTTGTGCGGCAGCCATCGCGAGCACCCGGCCGATTCAGTGCTCGTGGGCAAACCCGCACCCGACGAAATCATTCAAATTAGTTTAGTGCTGAGGCGACGTGAAAGCGCGCCGAACCCAAGCTCTTTGGGTCGCTACCTGTCTCATGCGCAACTGTCGCAGCTTCATGGCGCGGACCCAGCCGACATTGCAGCGGTTGAAGCGTTCGCGTCTGAAAACGAATTCATGATCGTGCGTCTGAATTCGGCAGCTCGATCCGTTACACTGGCGGGACCGTTCGAAGCGTTAGCGCGTGCCTTTGGCGCGGACGTTGATCTGCGATGCGTGGCGAACAAAATGGTTCGAACAAGGCAAGGCGACCTGGTGGTGCCCCCATCGCTGGCGGGCCGCGTGGTGGCGGTTCTCGGCTTTGACGAACGGCCGGTTGCGAGCACGAATCATCGTTTTTTGCCGCATGAATTCATGCTGCGCGACGTCCAGCCGGTTGCTTACACGCCTCTTCAGGTGGCTCAGGCTTACAACTTTCCGTCTAACACGGGCAAGAATCAAACCATCGCCCTGATTGAACTTGGTGGCGGTTTCAGGAGCTCCGATCTTCAGAAATACTGGAAGCGACTGAAGCTGCCGAAGGTCGCCACCACGGCTGTTTCGGTGGATGGCGCGCATAACAGTCCAGTGGGAGATGCAAACAGCGCTGACGGCGAGGTGGTGCTGGACATTGAGGTAGCAGGCGCAGTGGCGCCGGGCGCGCGTATTGCGGTGTACTTCGCGCACAATACCGACCAAGGCTTTTTGAACGCAATCAACGCAGCCATTCACGACGCGGAGCGAAAGCCTTCCGTTATTTCCATCAGTTGGGGAGCCCCGGAACCGGCGTGGACAGCGCAGGCGCTTAAGGCCTTCGACGCTGCCTTCCATGATGCGGCGCTGCTAGGAATCTCCGTATGCGCCGCAGCCGGCGATAACGGCTCCTCCGACGGGGAGAGCGACGGCGACGATCACGTTGACTTCCCTGCTTCGAGTCCGTGGGTTCTGGCATGCGGCGGAACGCGGTTGACGATTCGCAAGGGCAAGATTCAATCCGAGAAGGTCTGGAACAACGGCACAAACGGCGGAGCAACAGGCGGAGGCGTGAGCGTTCACTTTGCCCAGCCTTCGTATCAAACGGGTATTCACATGCCGACGCCTAAGGGCAGCACTCAGGCGAGCGGGCGTGGCGTTCCAGATGTGGCGGGAGTAGCGGACCCTGAAACCGGATACTTGGTGATGGTGGATGGCGAGGAAGGCGCGGTGGGCGGAACCAGCGCCGTGGCGCCGCTGTGGGCGGGTCTGATCGCGCTGTGGAACGAGCAGCTCGGCAGCAATGTGGGCTGGCTGCATCCGGCACTCTATGGAACCATCGCGCAACACAAAGCGCTGAACGATGTGACGACCGGCACAAACGGCGACTTCAAAGCCGCGGCTGGTTGGGACTCCTGCACGGGCCTAGGAACACCGAACGGCCAAGCAATTCTAGCGCTTCTCAAACAGCATCCGGTTAAGTAGAAGAGAGCATCTGAAGGCGGGGCGTCGACGGCGTCCCGCGTTCATTCGCAATTTCGCTCAAGATCTCTTCACAAGCCGCTCGCGGATCGGCGGCACGAGTCACTTGCCTGCCGATCACCAGATAATCCGCACCGTCGCGGATGGCTTCAGCCGGAGTAGCTACGCGTTTCTGATCGCCCACCGAGGCTCCGGCGGAGCGTACTCCGGGAGTGACGAGTTTTAGTTCAGGACCGCCCGTCGTTCGTACTCCAGCAACTTCAAGAGGCGAACAGACAATTCCATCAATTCCGCTCTCGACGGCTTTCCTGACCCTAAGCTCAACCAGATCCGAGAGCGGAGTGGGATAGCCTAGATCGGCAAGATCCTCCTGATCGAAGCTCGTCAGTACGGTTACTGCCAGCAAATTCGTTGGGCTGTCGCCGCGGCCTTCGACAGCGGCCTGCATAACGGTTCGGCTACCGTGAACAGTCAAAAAGGTGACCGCACCAGTCCGGCAGATTTGACGAGTGGCTCGCTTGACAGTCTCGCCGATGTCGTAGAGCTTGAGATCGAGAAACACTCGCTTGCCAAGAGAACTCAACTCGGAAACGAAGTCCATTGCGGCACTGGCGTATAACTCCATCCCAACTTTATAGAAATCAGCCGCCGGGCCGATTTTCTCAACCAGGTTCAGCGCTTCCGCCCGGCTCTCCACATCCAGCGCAATGATTAGCGGGTTCAGAGTATTACCTCAATTGGCTTGCCGGCTCGCTCCGTTACTCGTCCGATCACATACGCCTCCGGGCGCGCAGCGAGCAGCTTTGTGGCCTGTTCGGCTTCGAGCGAAATCAGCAAGCCGCCGGATGTCTGTGGATCGTAGAGTAGCGCCTCCACTTCTTCCGCGATTTCGGAAGCGATGCTTACACAGCTTTCGACGAACTCCCGGTTATTACTCAATCCGCCGGAACGTGCGCCCATTTTCGAGTATTCCAGCGCGCCAGGCAGGAAGCGAACTGCACTGGCAGAAATCTCTAAAGTGACATTGCTCGCCAAAGCCATTTCGCGCGCATGCCCAAGCAGGCCGAAACCGGTCACATCCGTGCAGCCATGAACCTGAAGGACGCTAAGTGCCTCCCAGATGGCGCGATTCAGAGTCAGCATCTGTTCAATCGAAGTGTCGATGTGACTCCCTTCGACAATACCCTTCTTTAAAGCACTCGAAATCACTCCTGTGCCGATGCGCTTGGTGAAGATCAGCACGTCGCCGGCCTTTGCTCCGGCGTTGGTCCACACTCGCTGCGGATCGACCAATCCCGTCACCGCGTAGCCGAATTTGATCTCGTCTTCAGAGATGCTGTGTCCACCAAGGATCACGCAGTTCGCTTCGTGAATTTTGTCGGCGCCGCCTTTCAAGATCGCTTCGAGATCGCGGATTTCACCTTTGGCGGGAAAGACTACCAGCGAGAGCGCGGTGACGGGCCGGCCGCCCATCGCATACACGTCGCTGAGGGCGTTGACGGCGGCGATACCTCCAAAAGTATAGGGATCGTCAACAATGGGAGTAAAGAAATCCACGGTCTGAACGATGGCAAGCGGTCTGCCGCCAGCTTCGGAGAGATCATAAACGCCTGCGTCGTCAGCCGTGTCGTAACCAACCAAAACTTTGTCGTTCTTTAAGCGCGGTACGGTTTTTAGTGCGCGATCCAGAATTGCGGGGTTCAGCTTAGAGGCACAGCCGCCGGCTTTCACGTTAGCCGTTAATTTTGTAGTCATCTACACTCTTAGACCCCGTACTACCGTAACCCGTTTGTAGCGCAATGTACATCCCCTCGTATTAGCACTCCAGTACCCTCATTCTGGGCTAGGCTCATTGTTTTCCTTCGCCGTTATCACCGCGATTCAGGAAACGCGCCGCCCAGGAGAACCCATGACTCATTCTATTGTTAGTCTTGCCAAACATATGCTGCTTGGCGCTGCCGCCGTCTGCTCGCTACACGCAGCCACCGTCAGTTACACAGTCAATAATTACACGCTGTCCGGTGGCGATCCCATTTACAGCGTGGCTACCGACCTGACCTTCAACAGTCTGGTCCTGCGAGAGGTTTATGCGGATTCGACCAGTAGCGCTGTGTCGCTCCTTGATTCAGCGAAGGTCGCCCGCACCTCTCTTTCAACCTCCACCTTCAGCCTGAACACCGCCGCGCTGAATACCGTGGATCCCACGCACGGCGCCATTGTTTCCGCTGCGCTCGCCGGCGTTTTCAGCCAGACTAGTCTCAGCATCCTCACCAGCTTCGGAGGAACTCCCTCGTCGGTCACCGTGCTGCCTAACTTCACCGCAACACTACCGTTCTCGAGTTCCACCATTAACATCAACGCCCTGGACGCTAACGGGAATCGGTACACGGTAGGCACGCTGGACGAAGCCGTCACGGCCGCTTCCACCGTACCGGAACCTGGAACGCTTGCCATTGCCTCTATCGGCCTCACTGGATTGTTCGCACTCCTGCGCCGCCGCACTGTTCATAACTAACCAAACTTATCTCTCCTGAGCCATTACTAAAGGACTAACTATGAAGTTACAGGCTATAACTAATGCGGCTTCGGGTGAATTCTATACCCGTGCTCTCCGCCCAGTCGTCGGATGCGTGCTTTCGTTCCTGCTTGCGTCCCCCGGCATCTCTCTTGCTCAATCTTCTTCGATTAATGCCGCGAATTGGGGCACTGTTACGGCCCCGGTTTATGGCACCAGCGAGGCTGGTGTCTACAATCAGGCTGAACTCTTTGCCGGGCCCAATAAGTTCGGCAGCTACTTCTCCGGCGTGCTGCCTACGGGCGCGATTGCGAAACCCGCCGGGAACAGTATTCAGATAGGAATGAACCCGCTCGGCATCGCACTCTCTCCAGATGGCCGCTTCCTCGTTAGTACCAATGACGATGAACGCGAAGGTGGCTTGCCTTCGTTTCAGAACTCCGCAAACGTTGGCGGCTACACGCTCAGCGTCATTGACACTTCATCGCTGGCCGTTGTCTCCAAAATCACCACCGGTTCCTTTTACATCGGGTTACAGGTGAGTGGCACGGGTCCGTACAAAGTTTGGGCGTCCGGTGGCCCCAGTAACGACATTAAGCTCTACGACCTCTCCACCGCCGGCGCTATTACCGCTTCCACGCCCGCTCGCATCCTCATCAAACCGATTCTTCCGTCGAACGCCGGGTACGTCTCCAACTACACACCCGATGCCGCGTTGAATGCAGCCGACGCAAACGGCAACAAGCCCCCGGTGCCCAGCGCCTTCAGCCGAACTTCCGGCGCGCAGATCACCTTCCCGGCCGGTTCCGCGCTCAGTCCCGACGGCCGCTTCCTCTATGTGGCCTGCAATGGTGATAACAGCATCGCTGTGATTGACACTACCTCGCTGACGGTTGTCCAGCAGGTGCCCGTCGGTTACTTCCCTTACGGCGTCTCCGTCTCCGCATCAGGCCAGAAAGTGCTGGTTTCGAATTGGGGCATCACGGAGTACAAGTTCGCGAAGCCGACTTACGATACAGCAACCGGTAAGCTCACCGCTGTGGGTTCCACCGGCAACGCGCCCGACGGTTACTATGTCCCGGTCACCAGCTCCACCGGCACGAACCCGAAAACATCTTCAGTTTCGATCCTATCCGCGCCGGGCGCCAACGGCGCCAACCTCAGCCTACTTGGTTCGCTCTATCAGGGCCACCCGCTGGATCAACTGCAGAACGTCGGCGACACTCACCCTTCGGCCAATGCCGTCGTGCGCCGCGGTTCCACGGAAGTGCTTTATGTGACCAAGAGCAACAGTGACAGCCTGGGCATGATCGTGCTGAACAACAACCGCAAGCTGCCTGACTTCGATCTGTCGCCGGTCTCCATCACGCTCGCTGACGGGCACGCCGTGCATGGAGCCTACCCAAACGCTGTCGCGGTCTCGCCCGATAATACACGCCTCTATGTTGCGGAAGCCGGCATCAGTTCCGTCGCGGTCCTCGACACCACTGATCCGGTACACCCGGCACTGCTTGGACGGATTGGCACCGGCTGGTATCCCACTGCCCTCACCATCAGCCCCGATGGCCGTTATCTGTATATCGCCAACGCCAAGGGCATCGGTGAAGACATCAACCCGGCCATCAACACCGCCACCCCACCCTCCGCCCCCGCCAGCGGCCTGATCTCCGATCCCAACGTGGACAGCAACTACATTTTCGGCAGCCTGCAGAAAGTTGACCTGTCGGCAGTGTCCATTGATAACACCACCGTCCTGGGCAACAACTTCGCCGTGCATTCGAACATGGACACCAGCGTTATGCCGATCGGTGGAGCGCCATCGGGCAAAATCAAGCACGTTTTCTTCATCCTCCATGAAAACAAGACGTTCGATTCCATGCTTGGCAACCTCGCCACCCGCTTCGGACCCTATGCGAGTCTGAGCTATAACAATGCCGACGGCACGCCTTACACTAACAAGCAATTCACCGGCGTCGACCTGAACTTACAATCCATCGCCAGTAAGTTCGCAGTTGCCGCGAATTACTACTCCAACTCAGAAGAAAGCGATGCCGGCCACCAGTTCGCTGCGTCCGGCACCTCCTCGGATTTCACACAGAAGACTCTGCTTGTGAAGGGTGGCCGCGGGCTGCTCGTAAACAAGAACTTCGAACCGGAAGATTACCCGGAAGGTGGTTACATTTTCAACAACGCCGGACGCAACGGAGTTTCGTTTAAAGACTACGGCGCACTCATCCGCATCGAAGGCACCGATACGGGCACCAGCACGCCCACCACTGTTGACGACCCCACCAGCGGTCTTGCCGGATTCCCACAACTGAATGCCGACCAGAGCAGCGTGAGGACGCCGCTTGCGAATGCCGGTGATACCGAAACCGCCACCCGCGGTCTGGGGCAGTCCTATTTTATGTCGCTGCCCATTCTTGCGGTACTTGGCTCAAATAACACGAACGGCGAACCGCGAATCGACACGAATTATCCCGGCTATAACTTCAACATCTCCGACCAGCGCCGGGCTCAGGAGTTCATCAAAGACTTCGACCGCATGGTTTCGTCCAACACGCTTCCGACCTTCGTTTACATCTACCAGCCGAACGATCACACGGGCGGCATTCAGGCTCCGAACGCCAGCCAAGTCTCAACCAGCGCCGGTCTTCCGTTCAATGAAGTGGCGGATTGCGATACCGGGTTCGGTATGGTGGTCAATCACATCATGAACAGCCCCGTCTACTACAACGCCAACACTGGCGACGGCAGCGCTATCTTCATGACCTTCGATGATGCGCAGTCGACTCTCGATCACATTCACCCACATCGCACGCCCCTGGTGGTTGTCAGCCCATATGCAAAACCTGCGTATACCAGCGCCCGCCATTACGTCACCGCCTCAATTGTGAAGAGCGAAGAGCTGCTGCTCGGTCTTCCTCCGAACAACCTGGGCGACCTCTTTGCCACCGACCTACGCGACATGTTCCAGCCAACATATAACGGCATCAGGGCTTCCGATGTCCCGGTTACTCGCATGGCGCCCTATCAGGCAGCTTTTGAGGGCAGCCGCATTTGGGCGCTCGTGAAGCATCTCGACACATCCGCTCCGGACCGTGACAGCCGCCGCCTGGGTGCGCTGACCCGGCTCTCGATCAGTGCCGACGACCTGCACCGCAACGCCGCCCGCAAGCACGAACTCAGAACCAAACGCTACAAAGCCGAACAGACCCAGCTCTACGCACAAGCCAAAGCGCTCGTCAGCCGTCCCGCTCCTCGCGACACCGACGAGTAATCTCGCTCTGCTTTAATTCCACAACGGGGCACCACTCGCAAGAGCCGGTGCCCCGTTTTTTTTTGGCGCCGCTTATCGTGCCGTAAGAGCCGCTTCCTTTTCGAGGCGCCACTCGCGCCACGCATCGAGCAATGGGAAGTAAAGCCCCAGCCAAACCGGTCCGGGGGCGAGCCGCGACAGAAGCGTACCGTAATTTTCTAGTTGGGCGCGATACCGGTCTTGCTGTTTATCGAGAAAGTGTTCACGCTTCGCGCCTTCATGTTCACTGGTTTTGAAATCGACAATCCATAGCCGGCCTTGTTCATCGCGAAAAACGCGGTCGATGGTTCCGCTTATGAGTTGCTCGCCGACGCGACCGCCGACCGGCCTCTCAGACCAAGCTTCTCGCCAATTGCGCAAAATCCAACGACCGCGTTCGCTTAGGAGCGTATTATTAAACGCGCGAAGCGCCTGTGCGGCTGCTTTCGGCTGCTCTGCGCGCGCCACTCCGAGACGCATCAGTTCAGACTCGACCAGCGGCCCTAGCTTCATGACGCGTTCCGGCGTCCATCGCTCCACGCCATCTTGTGCAGCTCGCTTCAAAAGCTCGTGAACTACGGAGCCGACGTGCCGGCCGGTATCACTAACCCAGCCGTAAGTGATTTGACCCGCCGATGCCGTCGCATAATGCAGTTCGGGCTGCCACTGGACGGAGGAGTCGAATCGCGGCGCATGCCAGCCGATGGGAAGACGCCGCAGAATGGTGGCGGCAGGCGCATTGGCAGTCGAAAAAAGAGCGGCCTGCACAGGTCTCTTGCTCCGCAATTCACCCGCAAAGAGCGGCTCGACGCTGCCCCAAATTAAACCGAGAAAGGTGTTGCTTGCGGCTTTGCAACACTCCGTGCCGCTTTTGTTCGTCTTTACGTTGCCCAGCAGGTAGAGCTCATTCTTGGCGCGCGTGCAGGCCACGTAGAGCAGGCGCTTTAACTCGTGCGCTTCTTTCTGCTTGATCTCATCGCAGACAAAGTCGTAATTCAGATCTTTGCCGGCCTTCTGCGGTTGAGCCGCCAGATGCAGCCGGGTCTGGCCTTCCTCATCGATTGTCTCCGTCCAGATAAGCAGTTCGTTGTCGCGCGATTTGGGGGGTGACCCCGCTTTTGGGATGATGACCACATCGAACTCAAGACCTTTGGCTTGATGAATGGTCATCACGCGAACGCAATCCCCCCCGGACTGCGGCTTGGCGTAGAGACACTCCAGCCGCTCGTTCAACAAGCTGAAATCGCGAATCGTGCCACCCTGTTCGAAGTTTTCGATCAAATTGAAAAAGGTGTCGACGTCTTCGTATTGATTGGTCTCGCGCAGAATTGCGGGGCCACCTAGCGCGAGCCATAGCTGCTCAACTAAATCGCGCAACGGAACACGGCCAACACTTGCGACAGCGGCTAAAAAGATTTCCTGAATGACCACGGCTCTTTGCCGCCCATCCGGCGAGAGATCCGCAATCTTAGCCGGGTCGGATAGAAGATCTAGAATAGTGCGGTCAGTTTCTTCTTCGGCCAGCGCACTAAAATCGGCTAACGTCAGGCCACACCATGGCGCCCGCAGGCACGCGAGCCAGGAAACGCGATCGCCCAAGTGCAAAACAGCGCGCGTGAGGGAAATCAGGTCAAGGATATGCTGCTGTTCCCTCAGTTCATCAATGTCAATGGCTTCATAGCGGATGTTCGCTTTTCGGAGCGCCGGAAGAACCGCAGCGATGTGAGCCCGGCTTCGCACCAGGACAGCAATCTCGCCCTTGCCGCTAGAGCGTTCCACAATGCGCACGATCTCGCGCGCTTCGGCCGCGCCGTAGTCGTCGACGAACGGAATCACTTGCGGTTCCATTTTGCTCTTTGGTCTAGCGGCTTCGGATGCTTGGAGCTTCACGGCACCGTGCGCCCGGTCGTCCTCCGACAGGATTGGCGCGAGAGTGGCCTGCGTCCAGTTCACGATTTCAGGCGTGGAGCGGAAATTCGTTCGCAGGCGCAGCAGTCGCAATCGCACCGATCCGAGCTGTTGCTGATCCCAGGCTTCGAGAAACAGAGATACTTCCGCTTCACGAAAACGGTAGATACTTTGCATGGGATCGCCTACCACAAAGAGCGTGTGGCCGTCGCCCTCAGACCATTGCGCCGTCAGCGCATCGACCAGATCGTATTGAGCGCGGGAGGTGTCCTGGAACTCGTCGACGAGAAGATGCTCGATGCGGTAATCGAGTGAATAGAGAAGATCACTCGGCTGATCGGGTGTGCCAAGCGCGCGGATCGCGGCGCGTGTCACTTCCGTGAAGTCGACAGCGGATTCTTCGCGGAAAGCGTTCTTTAGAGATTCGTAGGCGAGGTGCAGGACTTCAGCGAAGTCCTCAATGAGCGGGTGGTCATACGTGCCGTCAAGAAAGCGCCACTGGTCGCGCTTATGCAGCATGCGTGCAATCTGGTTCTCAACCGACGCGATGTCGTTATCAAAGTGCAGCGAGAGGCGGTGAAAGAGCGCCCGCTTGGCCTCGTTTCCTTCCGTCAGATCGCGAATGGTGCGACGTGCGGCCAGCCGGTACAGCTCCCGGGCATCTTCTATTACTTCCCGAGTTCCGCCGAACTCAGAGACGACGGGCATCTGCCGCGTGAGCATTGCACACAGCGAATCAATTGTTTGAATCTGAAGACGGCCCGTGTCGGAAAGCAAATGCCAATCGTGCTTACGGGCATTCTCGAGTGCCGACAACGCGAGCTCTCGCGTGCGCTGTTCATAAGACTCTTTCACCTCAGCGTTCTCATGCGCCTGCCGCAGCGCTTGCTCCACGCGACCCTTCATCTCGGACGCCGCTTTCCTGGTGAACGTCATGGCGACCACGGACTCCGGCCGCTCCACCATGCTGAGCAGGCGGAGAAAACGCTGCACTAAGAGCCCTGTCTTTCCCGAACCGGCGGGAGCCTGAACTATAAAGGAGCGGCTAGGTTGAAGCGCTTCCTCCCGTTCCGCATAGTCGGCCGAAGGTTGCTTACTCCGCGTCAACTTCACTCTCTCCGGCAAAGGCCGACCTTTCACGTATCCTGCAAAAAGGCTTCTGGCTGCAGTAGTCGCACGCGCCCTTGATAGGGTCGACCACCGCATCCCCCTTCACAAAGCCGCGTGCAATTTTCTCCACGTTGGAAGTTGATTGTTCCATAAAGCTGTCCCAATCTTTTTTAGTGCTTGCGGCACGACCAGGGAAATGCCGTTCCCTTCCGAAGCCGACGGCTCTTAACTCGCGTGGCTTTAACTGCCCAAAGAAAACACCTGCGACGGGCTCGCCCACGGCAGCCGCATAGACCAGCAACTGCGGTTCGGCCGGGCGCGGGCCTTCCAGCTTGCCCGCTGTTTGTTTGCCGCTCTTGTAATCGATCAGGAGAACCGTGCCGTCCCTCAACCGATCGATTCGGTCGACTCGAAGACGCAATCGCAAACCCGGGATTTGGTAGAAACGCTCCTGCTCAACAGTTTCGACTGTGAACGGCTGGTTCCGCGAACGTTCAATGTCGAGCCATTCGAGAATCAGGTTCTCAAGACGTTCGCGTTCCGCATACGTAGTGAGTTGGTGAAACGAGCTGGATGCATCGTCCCTAACGGCGTGAACCACCGCATCGCGAATAAATGTCCGCAGTTCTTCACTCGGTATGGAACGTAGCCGGTCCTGCGTCTTCAGAAAATCCCAAACAGTTTGGAGAGCTTCGTGTAAGAAGCCGCCACGGTCCCGGCTGTCAAATCCAAAGCAGGCCTCTTCGGGAACGTTGGAGCGCAGACGATATTCCGCGAAGGCCCGAAACGGACACAAGCTTTGAGACTTGACGATGCCGGTGCCGCCGCGAATCGGTTCGCCAGTTTCGAATGGCGGCGCGAAGCTATCGTCCATTTCATCGAGCGCTACCGGCGCGTAGGACTTCATTGGCAACTTGCCGGGCCATTGCTGGATTGTCACTGGCTCGCGCTGAACGAATTTCTCCGCAAGTGGAGAGAGATGTCCCGAGAAGCTTGCAACGAGGGAAGGCGCTACTTGGAAGAGCGAGACAGTCATGCGTTCACGCGAGGCGTAGAGGCTCTGACGTGAACTGCCCGGCACACCGTGAGCGCGCTGCACAGTCAAGGGAACAAGCGCGGACGGATTGATGGGAAGTGGCCAGGTCTCGTCAGAGAGACCGGTCAGGAAAGCACAATCGAATTGAACGCCAGCGGCGTCTGAAGCATCGATGATCTGAACAGGCGAAGACCAGCCGCCGTACTCGCTTCCATCCCCCGAAAGCAAGCCGCGCAGCCGCGCCAGCGCCGCCTCATAAGAGACTGGCTTCGACACCAGGCCCAGGCTCGCCAGAGTGGACACGGCATTCTTCCAACGTTCTACCAGGTCCAGTTCTTCGACGGTGAGGCCGGCGCCTGGCCAACCCATCACTTCAAGAAGATCTCTGATGAACTCGCTCCAGGCGGGAAGATCAAGATGGTGGCGAGATCCGCTGCCAACCGCCTTTCGCAGTTGAGCAAGAACGGGCCTGAGCAGAGCACAATTGCCGGTGCTCGCTTCGATGTCGCGCAAAGAGACATCAATGTCGCGCTGCTTTCTCAGTTGGAGATCCGCGAACGCTCGCGCGCTTCTCTCCGTGGCAGCGCCGGCGATGTATGGTGAACGAAGAATCGCCCCAGCATCGGACATTGCGAGGCGAGGGCGCGCCAGTTCCAACAGCAGCAGCGCATTCGCGACGACGGGATGCTCATGGAGAGGGCGCGCGGCATTCACATGGAACACCGAGTCCGCGGAGGCGTCCTGATCGGTTGCGCCAGGCGTACGAATGAAGCGAAGGGCGGCGGATGGATAAAAAACTTGGTTGAATGTGCGTTCCGCCAGTGAGCGATGGGAGGCGAGGTCAGGCACGAGAACACCTATCGAGCGCCGAGGATCTTGCTCAAACGCCGCCCTCGCCCAGCGAGCGGCGTGTTCGACTTCATTCGCGAACGCGGTGCTCGGTTGAACCGCTGCGCGCGTTGGTAAGCGATCACTCGCAAGAGGCTCCATCGCTCCGGATCGTCCCAAAGCTTCCTTGATTTGCTCGAGCGCGGGCGGAAACGCATCGAAGGCCGCGAAGACTGTAAGTTGACGTTCGCACAATCCGGCATTGATCCAGCCGGGCAGCAAGCGCCAAACATCTGAACGAGTGATCCAACCCCCTTCGCGGCACTGGTGACGGAAGCGGCTACACCAGCGTTCGAAATGCCGGGCGTCCTGGTGATCGCTCCAGAGATCTCCGCCGGGAGAGATCTGCCACTCTGCTAAAAGCCGGAAGGCCCGGCTCGCGAGACGCGCGGTACTTCCCACGTCGAACAGATTTGGCTCTTCCCGTTCAATGATCCCCTGCCAAACAAGACGCTCCTGTGCGGGAGAGAGCAGCGCGGGAACGTCTGAACCGCCGTAGCGAGCCTGTTGCCAACAAGCTGAAAGCCACGCGTCGACACTAGAGAGGGAAGGACGTTGCCAGCTTTCCATCCCGCGATGAAGTTGGTAGCGCGTGAACTCTTGACCGGCAACACCGGCCAACGTTCGTGAAGGTGTTACTATGGCGGCGCTCTTCTCAAACCAAGAGGAGAGGCCGTTACAGGCGAGGCGCATGAACAGGTGAGTTACACCATTATCAGCCCTGACTCACGATTACGAAATGGAATCCAACTCTTGACCATTCGTAGCCGCGCGGTCAAGTTTTTCCTGCTCCTTCAGAGAATACTGCGCCCAAGGAACGGCTTCTAGACGAGCCGGTGCGATCGGCTCCCCGGACTCCAAACTAGTGCCGTAAGTTCCATTCTCGATTCGTTCCAAAGCTTCACGAACCAGAGTAAGGGTTTGTGCCGCCAGCGTGCTTTCCTGAAAACCGGTGGCCTTGCCTTCCGCCGAGATGACCCGATCCATTTCATCTTCGACTTCAGCCGACCGCGAGTCTAGGGCGTCGTCTTCGTGCCGTCGGATTGAATCGAGAAGCTCCTGCTGTTTCGCTAATAGCAACTGCTTGTAATGTTCGGTGTTCATTGATGCTGAGTATATGACGTGTCCGCACCGAGGATCGAGACAGGGGAGAAACAAAAAGGGCAGCCCCTTTCGGAGCCGCCCAGTATTGAGTTAAGTAGTAAGCGAGCTAGACTTCTTCACCAACCACTGCGGCGCCCAAAGCTTCTTCCGCGGCCAAGTCGTCGGAAAGGCCGCCGGTGTAGATGCCAGGCGTATCGTCGGAGTAGTCTTGCAGACCATCTCCCAGCGAGATCTCCTGCTCCGGAAGCGGCTCCTCTTCCACCACGTCCTCGCCCGCGATCTTCACGCGCCGATAGTATTCCATGCCGGTTCCGGCTGGAATCAAGCGGCCCATGATGACGTTTTCCTTCAGGCCGCGCAAGTAGTCCACCTTGCCGTTGATAGCGGCTTCGGTGAGCACACGCGTTGTCTCCTGGAAACTCGCGGCTGAGATAAAGGAATCGGTCGAGAGAGATGCCTTGGTGATGCCCAACAGGATCGGTTTGCCCGAAGCCGGACGACCGCCCGCTTCAACCACGCGGCTATTCTCTTCGCGGAACCTGAACTTATCTACGACTTCTTCAGGCAGGAACTCCGTATCGCCAATCTCCTCAATTCTGATCCAACGCATCATCTGGCGAGAGATCACCTCAAGGTGCTTGTCGTTGATGTTCACGCCCTGCAGGCGGTAGACTTCCTGTATTTCGTTCACCAGGTACTTCTGCAGTTCCTTTTCGCCGAGTACGGAAAGAATGTCGTGCGGATTGCGCGGACCGTCCATAAGTGGATCGCCCGAGCGCACACGCTCGCCTTCCTGCACGTTGATGTGAACACCGCGCGGAATCGCGTATTCCTTTTGTACGCCGTCGTCACCAGTGATATACAACTTACGCATACCCTTGCTGACTTCTCCGTACTTCACGGTGCCGTTAATTTCCGCGATGATGGCGGTCTCGCGCGGCTTGCGAGCTTCGAATAGCTCCACCACGCGTGGCAGACCACCAGTGATGTCCTTGGTCTTAGTAGTGGCGCGCGGAATCTTCGCGATCACGTCGCCGGCGTGTAGCTGCTCTCCGTCCGCCACCATTAAGTGGGCGTGCGTCGGCATCAGGTAGCGCTTCTCTTCCGAACGTCCGCCGCCTTCCGGCCGCATGATCACGGTCGGGAAGCGCTTCTCGTCGGTTGAGTCGATAACGACCACCTGCATATTGCCCGTGATCTCGTCCACCTGCTCCTGAGTGGTTACTGCGTCGATCAGATCCTTGAAGTGAACCGCGCCGCTCACCTCAGTCAAGATCGAGAAGGTGTACGGATCCCATTCGAGCAGAATTTGATTTGCCTTTACCGGCGCGCCGTCATCCACGTTGATTTTCGCGCCGTACACGACGGGATAGCGCTCCCGTTCGCGCTGCTTGTCGTCGACGATGATCAGAATGCCGTTGCGATTCATTGCGATCAACTCGCCCTTGTTATTCCGGACGGTGTTGACGTTGCTGAACCGGACGAATCCGTCGCTCTTCGCGTCTTGGGTCGATTGTTCGCTAATACGAGTCGCCGCGCCGCCGATGTGGAACGTACGCATCGTAAGCTGCGTGCCGGGTTCGCCGATGGACTGAGCCGAGATGATACCGACAGCCTCGCCTCGCTCGACCATGCGGCCGGTGGCGAGATTGCGTCCATAGCAGAGACGGCACACGCCGCGCTTTGATTCGCAGGTCAGGACCGAGCGGATTTTTACGCGCTCGATACCAGCCGCCTGAATGGCACTAGCCAAATCTTCCGTGATCTCGTTGTTTACCTCAACAATCACGCTGTTCTCGTAGTCGCGTTGATCTTCAAGCGCCACGCGGCCGACGATACGGTCCCGCAACGGCTCGATGATTTCGCCCGACTCGATGATCGGTTCGACATAAATGCCGTCCGTCGTGCCGCAATCGTCTTCGGTGATGATGACGTCCTGCGCCACGTCGCAGAGCCGGCGCGTGAGGTAGCCGGAATCCGCTGTTTTCAGTGCCGTATCCGCCAACCCTTTACGCGCGCCGTGGGTGGAGATGAAGTACTGCAACACATCGAGGCCTTCGCGGAAGTTCGCGGTAATCGGCTGTTCAATGATCTCGCCCGAAGGCTTGGCCATCAAACCGCGCATACCGGAGAGCTGACGAATCTGCTGCTTCGAACCGCGAGCACCCGAATCGGCCATAATGTAAATCGGATTGAGAATACGGCCGGTGCGGTCGTCCTCTTCCATGTTCTTGAACATCTTTTCGGAGACCGTTTCGGTGACCTTCGACCAGATTTCAATGATTTTGTTGTAGCGCTCCGATTGCGTGATAGCGCCTTCCTGATACTGCTGCTGAACCTCGACCACCTGCTTTTCGGCGTCGTGAACCAGGCCCGCCTTCTCCTCAGGAACAACCATGTCGTCGATGCCGATAGAGATACCAGCGCGCGTCGCATAAAGGAAGCCAAGCTTCTTCACTTCATCCAGCATCTGCACCGTGATGGGGCGGCCGAACTTCAGGTAGCAATAATGGACCATTTGGGCCATGCCCTTCTTCTTCAGAAGTCCGTTGATATACGGCATTTCCTTGGGAAGAACGTCATTCAAGATGACGCGACCAACCGTTGTGTCCATGTACTGCTTGACAAACTCAATTGGTTCGGTATGCATCAGATTCTGGTTATCAAAGGCCTTCGTCAGGTCGATAACCTTACCCGTGTGACGCAGCTTAATGGCCGTGAGCGTTTCGACTTCGCCCATTTCGAGCGCGATCAGAACGTCGTCAATCGATGCGAAGGTACGGCCCGATCCCTTTGAATTGGGGCGCATCTTGGTCAGGTAGTACAGACCGAGCACCATGTCCTGAGTCGGAATTGCGATAGGCGCTCCGTGCGCGGGCGACAAAATATTGTTCGAAGCGAGCATCAGAGTGGACGCTTCGATTTGCGCCTCGGGCGAGAGCGGAATGTGAACAGCCATCTGGTCGCCGTCGAAATCGGCGTTGAAGGCGGTACAAGTCAGCGGATGCAGCTTGATGGCTTTGCCTTCCACCAGCACAGGCTCAAACGCCTGAATGCCCAACCGGTGGAGAGTCGGGGCGCGATTCAGCAGGATGGGATGGTCCTTAATGACTTCTTCGAGGATGTCCCAAACCACCGGGTCCTGCTGTTCGACCAGTTCCTTGGCTTGCTTGATGGTAGTGCAGTGGCCACGCTGTTCCAGGCGATGATAGATGAACGGTTTGAATAACTCCAGCGCCATTTTCTTCGGCAGACCGCACTGGTGCAGCTTCAGCTCCGGACCAACCACGATCACGGAACGGCCGGAGTAATCGACGCGCTTGCCGAGTAGGTTCTGACGGAAGCGGCCCTGCTTACCTTTGAGCGTGTCGGAGAGCGACTTAAGCGGACGGTTGTTGGCGCCACGCAGCACGCGGCCGCGGCGTCCGTTGTCAAACAGCGCGTCCACCGCTTCCTGCAGCATGCGCTTTTCATTGCGAACAATAACGTCGGGAGCATGCAGCTCCATCAGCTTTTTCAACCGGTTATTGCGGTTGATAACGCGGCGATACAAATCGTTTAGATCGGACGTTGCGAAACGTCCGCCATCCAGAGGCACTAGCGGGCGCAGCTCCGGCGGAATCACCGGAATGACATCCAGGATCATCCATTCCGGTTTGTTGCCCGATTTACGAAAACTCTCCACGACGCGAAGACGCTTGGCGTACTTCAGCTTTTTCTGCGCCGAAGTTTCCGTCTTCATCTTTTCGCGGATCTCTTGGCTCAGCGCTTCGATGTCGATTTTGCGGAGTAGCTCCTTGACGCCTTCGGCGCCCATCATCGCTACGAACTTACCTGGGAATTCCTGATCCAACTGACGCTTGCGCTCATCGCTGATCACTTCGCCCGTGGTGAGGCCAGTCGCCTCGCCTCCATCGATGATGACGAACGCTTCGTAATAAAGCACGCGCTCAAGTTCACGCAGGGTGATATCGAGCAGATAGCCGATGCGGCTCGGCAAGCCTTTGAAGAACCAGACGTGCGAGGAGGCGCTCGCCAGCTCAATATGGCCCAGGCGTTCGCGCCGCACGCGCGAGAGTGTTACTTCAACGCCGCACTTATCGCAGATGACACCGCGATGCTTCATGCGCTTGTACTTACCGCAGAGACATTCCCAATCGGCGACAGGACCGAAAATTCGGGCGCAGAAGAGTCCGTCACGCTCTGGCTTGAACGTGCGGTAATTGATTGTTTCCGGCTTGGTTACTTCTCCATGGGACCAGCTTCGGATCTTTTCCGGAGAAGCCAGGCTGATGCGAATGGAGTCGAAGTCGGCAATGAGATTGGCTCTATCGTACGGAGAGGAACGATACATGAATTGTCCTTAAATACCTTTTGAGCAAGGGCCCGTTTTTCACATTTGCGAACAGGACGTGGGCCACACATCGACGTCCCGGTCTGCCACAATTCCCTTTTCAACCGCGCTGGAGGCGGAGACCTTGCGGTTCCCGCCCCTGCACAGCCCGTCTAATCCGCCGCATGAGCCAGATCCTGCATCTCGCGCGGCTTCTTCATCAGTTCCACGTCGAGGCAGAGACTCTGCAACTCGCGAATCAGCACGTTAAACGACTCAGGCACTCCAGGCTCGGCTGCCGCTTCGCCTTTGACAATCGCCTCGTAGATTTTGGCGCGCCCGTAAACGTCATCCGACTTTGCCGTGAGCAGTTCCTGCAGAATGTACGCAGCACCATACGCTTCGAGCGCCCAGACTTCCATTTCGCCGAAGCGCTGACCGCCGAACTGCGCTTTTCCGCCGAGCGGCTGCTGGGTAATGAGTGAATACGGCCCAATCGAACGAGCGTGGATCTTGTCGTCCACCAAGTGGCTCAGTTTGAGCATGTAGATGTAACCGACGGTAACCGGCTGTTCAAACATCTGACCGGTCATGCCGTCGTAGAGCTCGATCTTGCCGGAGGTCGGCAAGCCCGCTTCCGTCAGCCGGTCTTTGATATCCCGTTCCGCCGCACCGTCGAATACGGGCGTCGCGAAGTGCAGGCCCAGCTTCTCGGCGGCCCACCCGAGGTGGGTTTCGAGAATCTGACCGACGTTCATACGAGAAGGCACGCCCAGCGGATTGAGAACAATCTCCACCGGGGTACCATCCGGCATGTACGGCATATCTTCTTCCGGAACGATACGAGCGATAACGCCCTTGTTCCCGTGCCGTCCGGCCATCTTGTCGCCGACCGACAGCTTGCGCTTCATGGCGATGTAGGCCTTGACGAGCTTAATTACGCCCGGAGGCAGCTCATCGCCTTTGCGAAGCTTAGCGATCTTTTCTTCGGTGATCTTTTCGAGAACGGCGATCTGACGCGAGGTCATCTCTTCGATCTCGTCGATCTGCTCATTGAGGCGAACATCCTTCGTGTTCAGCCGCATGCGCTTCAGATCGCGCGCGCGCAACTTCTCCAGAACGTCGCGCGTGAGCGGCGTGTCTTTCGAGAGCAGCTTCTTGTTGGTCTTTTCGTCGTGCAGGTCGGCCTGCAGCTCTTTGCCCGTGAGCAATACTTCGAGACGCTTGGCGCGCTCGTCGCTCAGGATTCGCTTTTCATCTTCGAGGTTGCGATGGAGACGCTCTTCCTGCAACTGCAGGATCTGCTTTGAGCGCTCGTCGAGCTCCGCGCCCTTGCGCGAAAACACCTTACAATCCACAATGGTGCCTTCAATACCGGGCGGGCAGTAAAGCGATGCGTCCTTCACATCGCCAGCCTTTTCGCCGAAGATGGCACGCAGCAGTTTCTCTTCGGGAGTGAGCTGCGTCTCGCCTTTCGGCGTCACCTTGCCGACCAGAATGTCGCCCGGTTTAACGGTAGCCCCGACGCGAATGATGCCGCTATCATCCAGGTTGCGCAGGAAGGACTCGGCGATGTTTGGAATATCGCGAGTGATCTCCTCCGGACCCAGCTTGGTGTCGCGCGCCTCGATTTCGAACTCTTCGATGTGAATCGAGGTGTAGTAATCGTCCTTGACCAGCTTTTCGCTGACCACGATGGCGTCTTCGAAGTTATAGCCGCGCCATGGCATGAACGCCACCAGGACGTTGCGGCCCAGGGCCAACTCGCCGGCTTCGGTGCATGGACCGTCGGCGAGAACGTCGCCCTTCTTTACCTTCTGCCCTTGGAACACGATGGGCTTTTGACTAATGCAGGTGTTCTGGTTGGAGCGCTTGAACTTGGTGAGCTGATAGATATCGGCGCCCACTTCTCGGGACATTTGCCCCTCATGCGCGCCGCCTTCGACACGGACGATCACGCGTTCGCTATCAACCGAATCGACCACGCCGGAACGCTTACAGATGATCACGGCGCCGGAATCGCGAGCCGTCACGCGCTCCATACCCGTGCCGACATAAGGCGCCTCCGCGCGCAACAGCGGCACAGCCTGGCGTTGCATGTTCGAGCCCATTAGAGCGCGATTAGCGTCGTCGTTCTCAAGGAATGGAATCAAGCTGGCGGCTACCGAGACAAGCTGTTTGGGACTGACGTCCATGTACTCGATTTCGTCGCGATGCTTCAAAACGAAGTTGCCGGCCTGGCGAGCGTTCACCAGGTCTTCAATGATTCGACCGTTGTCGTCGATCCTGACGTTTGCCTGGGCAATGATGTACTTGTCTTCTTCCCAAGCGGACAGATAATCGGAATGCGCTTCAAACTCGACGTGCTGTTTTTTGCCGGCGAGAGCGGCATTGGCGCTATCCACCTGGTCGCGGCCAATTACCTGATTCACCTTGAATTCCGCGTCGCCAGGGTTCAGGATGCGGACTTCATCCACCAGCACGCCCTCGCGTACGCGGCGGTACGGACTCTCAATGAAGCCGTATTCGTTGATACGCGCAAAGCAAGAAAGCGACGAGATCAGACCAATGTTCGGGCCTTCCGGCGTTTCGATCGGACAGATGCGTCCATAGTGTGTGGGGTGAACGTCGCGGACTTCGAATCCGGCGCGCTCACGGGAAAGACCGCCCGGCCCAAGCGCCGAAAGACGGCGTTTGTGAGTAATCTCCGACAGCGGGTTGGTTTGATCCATGAACTGCGAGAGCTGGCTGGAGCCAAAGAACTCGCGGATGGCGGCCATCACAGGCTTCGCGTTCACCAGGTCGTGCGGCATGGCGGTCGACATTTCCTGGTAGACCGACATCTTCTCCTTGATCGCCCGCTCCATGCGGACGAGCCCGATGCGGAACTGATTTTCGAGAAGTTCGCCAACTGCGCGTACACGACGGTTGCCCAGATGGTCAATATCGTCGACCGTGCCCAGACCTCTGCGAAGCTTCAGCAAGTAGAGGATGGTGTCGATGAAGTCTTTCTGGTCGAGCGTACGTTTGTCGAGCAGCGTGGCATCGGCCTTGTCATGCAACTTGATGTTGAACTTCATGCGGCCGACGCGCGAAAAATCGTACTTGCGCGAATCGAAGAACATGCCCTGGAAGAGCTGGGTGGCGGTGTCGAGAGTGGGCGGATCGCCGGGGCGCAACTTGCGATAGATTTCAAGCAGGGCGTCGTTTTGACTCTTGACCGCGTCCTTACGCAGCGTAGAGGAGACGACGTTTCCAGCTTCGTCGCGATCGGGGAAGAACACCTCAAAGGTTTGGATACCGGCTTCGGCCAGTTTGCCGATAGTGGTGGAAGTCAGCTCGTGATTGGCCTCAACAAGCACTTCACCGGTAGACATGTCGATCACGTCGGCAGCCACATACGCGCCTTCGAGATCGTTTGAAGCCACTTCTACCTGTTCGATTTTCGCTTTTTGGATTTCGCGAAAAACCGAATTGGTGATCTTGCGGCCCTGCGGCACCACCTGCTCGCCATTCTTGGCGTTGATGGCATGCGACAGCTTCATTCCGAGGAGGCTGGCATTGACTGTCCAGAGAAGTTTGCTGTCCTGGAGCGAGATGGTAGACAGCTTGTAGAACGCTCGAATAATGTCGGAGTCGGTCTTCAAACCTAACGCCCGGAGGAAAACGGTCCCGTAAAATTTGCGCTTGCGGTCGATTCGGACGTACAGCAGGTTCTTGTTGTCGTATTCGAACTCCACCCAACTGCCGCGATAGGGGATGATCTTGCCAAGGAAGTAACCTTGCACCTGCACGCGCTCAAAGAAGACGCCGGGCGAGCGGTGCAATTGAGAAACAATGACGCGCTCCGTACCGTTGATGATGAAGGTGCCGTTCTCCGTCATCAGCGGGATTTCGCCGAAGAAGACCTCTTGCTCCTTGATGTCGCGGACGGTTTTATTGCCGGTTTCCGGATCCTTGTCGTAAACGGTAAGACGGATTGTGACCTTGAGCGGAGCCGCGTACGTCATGCCGCGCTCTTCGCACTCCGGAACGTCGTATTTGAGCTGCAGTGCGACAGGGTCGCCGCAACGGTTGCAGAACGTGACGATGTTTTTATTGAAGGTACCGCAGCGATGGCAAAGCACATCGCCGGCATGGAAGGGATCGGTCCGGATCTCGGCGCCACAGTTCGGATTGCGGCAAATGGTCCGCAGATGATGCAGACCCTTCAAGTTTCCGCACTTGCACTCCCAGTTGCCAATGGAGTAATCGACGAACTCAAGCTGGCTCAGGCCGCGGAAATCGGAAATGGGGAACACGGAGCTGAATACGCTCTGAAGGCCAGCGTCTTCGCGTTCCTTGGGAAGCAGGTCCATCTGCAGGAAACGCTCATACGAGCGCTTCTGCACTTCAATGAGGTTAGGAATGGGAATCGAAGTTTTGATCTTCGAAAAATCAACTCTCTCTCGGAGAGAACCGTTTGGCACGTTAGGCATTTACGCTTGTCCTTTGGGAAACCAATCAAACAATGGCGAATGAGCAGATCGCCATAAAAAGCCGAGCGGCAGCCTAGGCGGCTGCAGCCATCAGCGGCGAATCAGGCGATTCACCTGCAAATGCATACGCGGCACTCACGAGACGAACCGCGCGAGAAGAGATACTGTTGAGAAAGATCGTGGGTGACGATAACGAATAAGTGAGCCCCAGATACAGTTGGGTGAACGGACACCTTGCCGGAAAAGAGGATTGCACGAGGATTTGAAATCGCGCATGCGAAAGCTCCGCTGAACCCTCAAGGGCTGCGGAGAAATGTTAAACAACTGAAGCTGCAAATTGAATGCTGGACCGTCCCGGCTGACGTATACTCTACAATACCACAACAATAAGAACCAGCCGCATCAATGACACGGCTGGCCGCAACAATGTATCACAGCGCCCCGGCTGGGGCAACCAAGACCAATTACCAGCTTATTTCACTTCGACTGTCGCGCCGGCGTCGGTAAACTTCTTCCGGATAGTCTCGGCTTCGTCCTTATTCACGCCTTCCTTGATAGGCTTGGGCGCACCGTCCACCAGATCTTTCGCTTCCTTCAGACCCAGGCTGGTTACTTCACGCACGGCCTTGATGACATTGATCTTGTTGGCGCCAGCGGCGGTCAAAACCACCGTGAACTCAGTCTTTTCTTCCACCGGCGCGGCCGCTGCGGCGCCTGCTCCGGCACCGGGGCCTGCTACGGCTACCGAGGCTGCCGCCGCTGACACACCAAGCTTCTCCTCGAGCAGCTTGACGAGTTGAGAGGCCTCAAGCAGCGTCAAACCCTGAATCTGTTCTGAAATTGCGTTAATATCCGCCATATTCTTCCTTCTTCCCTTAACGATATCTAGATTGGTTTGCCGGCGGATACTCCGCCAAACAGTTTATTGCTGAAATTTGTTTTCTTTCGCGGCCTGATCCAGAACGACGGCCAGGTTGCGGCCCACACCGTTCATGGAACTGACCAAGCGCGTGGCCGTAGCGTTGATCAGAAACAGGAGCTTTGCGTAGATCTCTTCCTTGGGCGGCATCGAAGCCAGGTCGTTGATCGCCTTGATATCGATCACACGACCTTCCACCATACCGGCCTTGAACGTGAACGCCGCGTTGTCTTTGGCGTATTTCGTCAGAGCCTTGGCGAGCGCCACGGGATCTTTCGAGGTATAGGCAAGCGAGGTCATGCCTTTCAATTCGGCTAGAAGGTCATTCGCCGAGGTTCCCTCAGCGGCCTTCGCAGCCAAGTTGTTCTTGACCACGCGGTAGCCTCCGCCGGCATCCCGAACCGTCTTTCGCAACTGCGAATCCTGTTTGACGGTCAGCTTCTCGTAGCCCGTGACGAAGATATTCTTGTTCTCTTCGATCGCCTTTTTGAGGTCGTCGAGATCCTTCTTCTTTTCGTCTTTATCCTTCATGCGGCGCTATCTCCCTTGTGGTCTGAAGCCAAGCTCTAGACCGGTTTGGCATTGAACGGCGTGACGTCCAAGCGGTATCCCCTTCCGGCGAGCTCTGTGCCAGTGTGCTAGACCGGTTTGGCATTGAACGGCGTGACGTCCAAATGCACGCCCGGACCCATCGTCGAGCACAGCGTGGCGCTCTTGACGTACTTCCCTTTAGCTGCCGATGGTTTTGCTTTCACCACCGCTTGGATCAGGCTGTTGGCGTTGTCCAGCAGCTTTTCGGTTTCGAAGCTGACCTTGCCAACGGGCGCGTGGATGACGCCGGTCTTGTCGACGCGAAACTCGACTTTACCGGCTTTGATTTCCTGGATCGCGTTGCGAACGTCGGTTGTAACTGTTCCCGTCTTCGGGTTTGGCATAAGGCCGCGCGGCCCCAGCACCTTTCCAAGACGACCGACCGACCGCATCATGTCCGGAGTGGAGATCACGGCATCGTAATCGATCCAGTTCTCGTTTTGTATCCGATTCACAACTTCGTCGCCGCCCACGAAATCGGCGCCCGCTTCTTGCGCTTCCCTAAGCTTGTCTCCGGAGGCGATCACCAGGACCCGTTTCGATTTGCCCAACCCGTTGGGCAGAACGACCGTTCCACGCACCATCTGATCAGCATGTTTCGGATCGACGCCAAGGCGCATGTGGACCTCAACGGTCTCGTCGAACTTTGTGAACTTGATTTTTTGAACGAGGTTGACGGCCTCAGCAAGCTGGTAGGGTTTAGCTTCTACCTGCTTTGCCGCGGCCTGATACTTCTTACCAGGCTTTTGACTCATAATGTGACTGGTCCAAACGGCTCAGGCCGGAACTGCACGCCTTCGCCTCCCAAGTTGGCTTGAAACCTTCCTGTAGGGTATCACAGCGTGCGCGTGATGGTAGCTATCGAATGGCGGAAAACGTCAGTGGGCGGAGAATGACGTTGCTGATGTTCGCCACGATCTTGTTGTCTTTTAGCTGCGGCTCAGAGCTAAGCTTTTTCCACTCCGGATCTGTTATGAAATCGTGCCACAGCCGGTCGTGAGCAGCCAGATCGTCGTAAGAAAGCATATACATTAGATTCGGCTGCCTGGGCCCCACGATGGTCTCGCCGAAGAAAACGGGACGCATTCCCAGCCGCTCGAAGATCTGCATCTCGCCGCCATTGAACATGGCTACCTTGCGCGCGAGTGTCACGAAGGTCTGCGATTCGTAGGTGCGCAATTCAAAGATCCGCAGCGGACGTTTTTCTCCGCTGTCCGGGATGGCGGGTTGCGGCATGCCATCGAAACTCCGCAGCAAGCTGCTCTCCACGCGCAGGAACGGCAACCCCGAACCGGCGTCCAGCTTGTGAAGCTCTCTTTGATAGACCTCGTCTGCTCTGAGCTTTGTCAGGCAATCCTGCATTCCGGCCAGGGATGCGTACTGCGTCACTGTCACGTAGTAAGGACCATCAGGGCCGATGACATTCGAGAAAGCTCCGGCGAGCTTCGCTCCGGCACGGGAAAGCGCTGGGCTGAGTCCGCTTTGGAGGTAATCGGCCACCCGAGGCCCTTGGTCTTCGTCGCCGTTGTGCAAACGCCAAGTCTTTAATTCAAGGTATGTGTTGATAGTGTTTGCCGCTTGCGTTTCGAGGTTCATGAAAGGAGAGGCCGCGAGACCCGTAAGCATTTGACGACGCTTCATGCCCTCGACTCTACAACAGCGCGCGTTAATGCTCGCGCATCGCCTGAATCAAAGCTTCCATGTGATCCAGGTATCGTTCGAAGGCTTTGCGTCCAGCGGTTGTGAGGCGGTATTCGGTTTTCGGCATGCGGCCTTCGAAGCTCTTGCTGCACTCGACGTAGGCGGCTTCTTCCAGACGCCTGGCGTGAACGCTAAGATTGCCGTCGGTCGTTTGGAGAAGCTTTTTAAGCTCATTGAAGGTAAGCGATTCGTTGACGGCTAATGCGCTCACAATACCCAAGCGCAGTCGCTCGTGAATGATCCGATTCAGGTTCGGCAGAGCATTCTCGACCGTCTCCTGTTGATTCGGTAACCGCGTGACTTTGGCCGGACGGGTCTTTGCGGGAACGTCTACGTCACGCGCCATTGCTGGTCTAGCCACCGTGCCTCCTTGCAATAACGACGCCGAATGCGATGTGGAGCGTTCCGAATCCAAGCATCAGGAAGACATTCCCCCACGACTGTGGCGACAATAAAGCCGCCAACCCGACGAGCATGAAGCAGAGGCCCATCACCGGAACGATGCGGACCGAAAAGGCGCCGCCGGTGACAACCGCCGCCCCGTATAACATGAGCCACAAACCGGGAAGCACTCCCAGCAAACCGATCCGGTAAAGCACCATGCTGAGAACCGCGCCCGCCAATAGCGGAGGCATGAAGCTCAGCAGAGCACGTCGCGCGGCTCGCGATCCTGGAGCAAGAGCCAGCCGCTTCGATTTCAAGCCGACTGCCAAAAACCCGACGGTGAGCGCGACAAGTGCCTCTGCCACCCAAATATAAAACTGCTGCCAAGCGGGTCGACCGAACGAAAAGGCTCCTGCAAAGAGTGCCGTGACACCGATCAAAACACCGCCCCAACCGGGCACGGCGGTGAACGAGGCAGCGCGCTCCATGGTGTCGCGAATGAAACGCAGATTGTCCGCGGCGCGACGTCCAATAGGAATCGGTTCGTCAGCTACGCGGGCTGGTTGCGCGAACGCCATTATAGGAACGAGTATATCGCAGGAATACGCAAGTTCTTTGTCAGGCAAAGAGACGGGTGGAGATTGCTGTGGGTTCCAGCACTGGCTTACTTGGCCAGCGCGGAAGCACCCGATCAGGACGAGTCTAGCGGGAGGACAAGGTGATGGTGCGCTGTTCGATTGAGCGCACGGGAATATCACGGGTTGTTACACCGCCCTGGTCAACCGAAACCAGGTTTAGCTGTTGACCGGTGTTTGTGAACCGCAAGCCGGCGTTAGAACCCGGTAGAGCTCCGGGCGTACTCAGCACCATGGCTCCTTTGCCGGCGCCTAGAACAGAGACGACGCCATTGGCGCTCTGCTCGATGACGTAGTCTCCGGGCGCAAACTGCTGGCCGGCTACTACGAATGAGAATGGAACATGCACACGCATATAATCGCCAGCGACACCGGCCGGCGAGAGGGCAGCCAGTGCAAGCGCACCGAACACACCTATTGCTTT
>JAABUQ010002869.1_pt1 | contig 32967 bp, 33 predicted proteins | sample 5560001 | NCBI WGS metagenome assembly JAABUQ01 (sample SAMN10711888, study PRJNA513371) | rock metagenome | isolation source: Antarctica rocks | place: Antarctica: Victoria Land, Finger Mt nord | collected 2015-12-18 | reverse complement strand
GCTGGACGGCGACAATGTCAGGCACGGGCTGAACCGCGATCTCGGCTTCAGCGAGGTGGATCGCGTCGAGAACATCCGCCGCATCGCGGAAGTCGCGCGACTGTTCGTCGATGCCGGGCTGATCGTGCTTGTCTCGTTCATCTCGCCCTACCGCGCGGAACGCATGCTGGCCCGCGAGCGGGTCGAGGAAGGCGAGTTCATCGAGATCTACGTGGACACGCCGATCAACGAGTGCCGCCGCCGCGACCCGAAGGGCCTCTACGCGCGCGCCGACGCGGGCGCCATCCGCAACTTCACCGGGGTCGACGCACCCTACGAGCCGCCGCTGGAGCCGGAGATCCACCTGGAAACGCTGGCCGCCACCCCGGAGGATCTCGCGCGGCGGGTGATCGACGAACTCCGCCGCCGCAGCGTGGTCGCCTGACGCAGGATCGGCTCTCGGACATCTTGTCGGGTGCAGCCGCCGAGCGACGCTGGGCGGCCTGAGCACACGTCGCATTTCGCGCGCGCGTTGCCGCTTCATCTCGTGATGTTCGCATCCGATGTCAGGAACGTTTACAGGCCGTTCTGCTGCTCGACACATAGCTCTTTGATAACAAATATAAGTTTCGCTGGCACACCTTTTGCAGGACGTGGTTGCGCGGCAGAGGGCATTTTCCGTGGATCAAGCGCTCGAAAAGACGATTTTGTCACATGTAACCGGAGCTATACGAAGGAGCTTGAGCATCGCCGACCTGCACGTGGCTCTGGATACCCATCTTTCCGAAGACCTCGCACTCGACAGTCTCGACGTTGTGGAGGTCGCGATGTCGCTTGAAGAAACCTTCGACATCGAGTTCCCGCAAGAGGTCGTCCAGCAGTTCAACGTCGTTGCGGACATCGTCGCCTATTTGAAAAAGCGCTTCTTCTTCGAAGACGAGCGACTGCTCGGGCAGGTTGCCTGATCTGCCCTTCAAAGAGCATCGCGTGCCGCCGTCAGCACCGCGCGAATGCGCTCGGCCACGACCGGACTCGTGTTGACGAAAGTTGGGCTCGGGTGCGGCATGGCCCACACTGGCAAGAGCGTGCGGGCGAGCATCGGCGCGGCGTGGCGCGCGGCGCGGCCGGCGAGCACGCAGCCGCGCAGGTCGGGCAGCAGGTCGAGCAACGCTGGCAACCAAGTCAGCCCCTGCGCGATCTCGCCGGTGCGGGGCGCACGGCATTTCTCCGGGTCGATCACCCAAGGCACCACGTTCCACAGCACGACGGCCCGGCGCGGCAGCCCCGCACCGGCGAGGAACCGCCGCAGGTTGCGCGCAGTGCCCGCGGCGTGGTCGCACGATACCAACATCGCACCGCTCATGCGCGGCCCCGGCGTCTCCAGAAGGATCAGCAGCCGCGCCCCGACCCCGCCGTCGCAAGGGTCGAAGTCGGGCACCGGCAGCCCCACCGCCGCCCGCAGGCGTGCCGCGAACGCGGCGAGCGGTGCCATGTGCGGCGCTTGCAGCAAGGCGAGGCGGCGCTCGACCTCTCCCGGCAGGCGAAGCGGGTCGATCGCCGTCCCGCTGTCCCGCTTCGAGCGGCGGCCGGGTGACGCCGCGTTCTGCTCAGGCCGCCGTGGCACGACTTGGTGCGCCAGGACTTCGTCGTCCTGATCCTCGTAGGTGCCGCTCACGGCTGGCAGCCGGTTCAGGATGAGGGAGGGTGCGGCCCTGGCGTTCTAACCGGGGTGCATCCCGTGATGCCCGCCTCGACCACCGTCCGGGCCACTACTCGGTGCGGCCGACGGAGCGGCGTTGGCGTAGCCCCGGAGTTCGTCGTAGCGGGCGACCTGTTCAGGGGTGAGAATGGCGCGCGTCTCCAGGTGAGCGGCGAGGTGGACGGCGCGGAGGCGACCTTGCAGCTGCCCGATGGCGGCCGTCTCGCTAGCAAGGTCCGCCGGCGTTATTGAGTGCTGCTTAAACGCTTGGTCGAGAGCCCGCTCGCGCCGGACAAGTTCGGCACCGAGCGGCTTGGCGGAGCCGGCCATGCGGTCGAAGCTGCGCTGGACCACTAGGCGCTGCTCCACGCTCAACCCGAGCTTGTCGCCCAGTTCCAACACGTGCGCCGGTCCGGGGTAGTGATTGAGTTCGCCGGGACGCGCCATACCCATACCACGCCCTGCCAGCAGGTCCGCCGTATCTTGAGCGGAGAGGGCCTTGATGTCGCGGGCCTGCTGGCCCGTGTAGGTTGCCGCTTGTGCCGCAACCGGAAAAGCCATCAGCAGAGCCGCCGCGGTCAAGAGTAGAGGGCGCATCGGTTTCTCCCGTACTGAAGCGGCCAACGTAGCTATCAGGCGCTCGGCGAGGGGAGCCGCATGGCGTGCGCCCCCGCCGCGGCGGTGTTGCCGAGCATTCAACGATGATGCAACGCTCGCAGGCAAGAGCCTGCAGCCAGTCCTCAGGAGCCGATGGTGGAAGCGAAACCGATCCTCGTCGTCGGCGCTGGGCCGACCGGCTTGTTGCTTGCCCTGTGGCTTGCGCGCCTCGGGGCGCCGTTTCGCATCATCGACAAGGACCAGGGACCCGGCGAGACCTCGCGCGCCATGGTGGTGCAAGGCCGCACCCTGGAGTTCTATCGCCAGCTCGGCTTCGCCGACAAGGTCGTGCAAAAGGGCCTGCAGGTCGATCGCGTCTCGGTGCGCGAGGCAGGCAAGCTCGAAGGTGCCGTCAGCTTCGGCGATTTCGGGCGCGGCCTCAGCCCCTTCCCGTTCGCCCTGTCGTTCCCGCAGGACGAGCACGAGAAACTGCTTCTGGCGCATCTCGAAGCGGCGGGCGCCCCGTCGAGGAGCGCGACACGGAACTGACGGCGTTCGAGCAGAACGAGGACGGGGTGTCGGCGACGTTGCGCACGCAAGCCGGCACCGAAACCGTCGCGGCAAAGCTTCATCGCCGGATGTGACGGCGCCCGCAGCACGGTGCGGCAGGTCTCGAATATCGAGCTTCCAGGCGGAACCTACGCCCACCGCTTCTTCGTCGCCGACGCCGTGGTCGAGGGGGAGGCGGCACGGGAGAGTATAAATCTCTGTCTGACCGGGCTGGATTTCTGCATCGTCCTGCCGCTGCGCCGCCCGGGAACGGCGCGGCTGATCGGCGTCGTGCCGGACGGCCTCGACCAGGAACACGCCCGGTTCGAGGATGTCGCGCCATCGGTGAAGCGGAACACCGGGCTCGACATCAGGCAGGTCAACTGGTTCACGACCTACAACGTGCATCACCGGGTGGCCGACAGCTTCCGTGACCGGCACGCCTTCCTGCTCGGGGACGCGGCCCACCTGCATAGCCCGGTCGGCGGTCAGGGCATGAACACGGGCCTTGGGGACGCCACCAACCTCGCCTGGAAACTGGCGGCGGTGCTGGCGGGGCGCGCCGCACCTGCGCTGCTCGACAGCTACGAGCCGGAACGCATCGCGTTCGCGCGCCGCCTCGTGAGCACGACCGACCGGATGTTCCAACTCATCACCGATCGCGGCCTGCTCGGCAAGGGCTGGCGTACGGTCGTGCTGGCGCACGCCCTGCCCCTCGCGTTCAAGCTTCCGATGGTGCCCAACCTCGCCTTTAAGGTGATCTCGCAGACCGAGATCACCTATCGCGACACGCCCTTGAGCGACGGCAAGGCGGGCGATGTCCATGCCGGCGACCGGTTGCCCTGGGTGGCGGACGGCGACAACTTCGCACCCCTGCGCGCGCTCGATTGGCAGCTACACGTTTACGGCACCGCCTCACCGGCCCTGCGGCAGACCGCGAACGCACGGAACCTGCCGCTGCACGTGTTCGCCTGGAGCGAGGCGGCGAAAGCGAAGGGCCTGGCGCGCGACGCCCTCTATCTCGTGCGGCCGGACGGCCATGTCGGTCACGCTGATGGGGGCGCCGACCCGGCCAAGCTGCTTGCCTATCTCGACCGCTGGGGCATCCGCGCGACCGGCTGAGCCGGCGGAGAACCCCCGTTCACCGCGTCAGTCGCCGCCGCCCCAGCGCCCGCACCTCGGCGTCCGGCGCCATAGAGTTATAGTAATCTGTTACGGTACAACGTTAGAAGCGGGCGAGTTTGGCGGTCCGGCGACGTCATGCTCCGACTTAGATGGATAGAACTGCTTCTTCTGATCAAGCTCATAGAATAACGTGCCATGGATGCCTACGACCTCTGGCTTCTTGATTAGGCGCGACCATACGTATTTGAGAGTTCTTCCAAGATTCTCTGACCCGAGGCGCTTCCGAGCATCTTCAATGAACTCCACATCCTGGCCGCGGTCGGGGAATATCTTGGCAAATTCATCGTCAGTGAACGCGTAGATCGCATACGTGCAGTTGATTGCTCCGTCTATGACTTGAACATTCTTCATCGGCCTGGCCTTTCAGCTCCACCTGGATAGACGTTCCTGTACCCGCCGCGTGGGGATTGCACATCCCAATGAGGACCGCCGTGTGCCTCGCCGCCAGGGCCGGTCGGAACCCAAACGTTTCCGTTTGAGTCTTGCCATCCAGAACCGCTGCCGTTGGCGTTCGGCACCCAGTTCTCGCCACTTTTTGGATCTTGAAAGCCCTCCGCAGCTGCCGAACCACCCGTGAGACTGCCGTCCCTGGTAAACCCAACTCTCGTTGACCGTCATCGACAGCTATGTTCTTGGTATGTTCTCAAAATCCAGCGCACAGTTTCAAGTCTTGGGTCCGTGCCGCTAATGCGTCTCCGCCCGCATGGCCCCGCGGCGACGGGCGCGCTAGAACCGGTGCGCACTCCAGAGCAGGAACCCGCCTCATGCGTCCCTCCGGCCGCGCCGCCGATGCCTTGCGCAACGTCTCCTTCACCCCGGGCTTCGCCCGCCACGCCGAGGGCTCCTGCCTGATCCGCATGGGCAACACCGAGGTGCTGTGCGCCGCCAGCGTCGAGGGACGGGTGCCCCCGTTCCTGCGCGGCCAGGGGCTCGGCTGGGTGACGGCGGAATACGGGATGCTGCCGCGCGCCACCCACACGCGCGGCGACCGCGAGGCCGCGCGCGGCAAGCAGTCCGGCCGCACGCAGGAGATCCAGCGCCTGATCGGACGCAGCCTGCGGGCGGTGGTGGACCGGCAAGCGATGGGCGAGATGAGCGTGACGCTCGATTGCGACGTGCTCAACGCCGACGGCGGCACGCGCTGTGCCGCGATCACCGGCGCCTGGGTGGCGCTGCACGTCGCCTTCCGGCGATTGATGGCGAATAACGTGATCGCCCGGATGCCGCTCACCGGCCAGGTCGCCGCCGTGTCCTGCGGGCTCACCGCCGGCGGCGCCGTGCTCGACCTCGACTACGAGGAGGATAGCGCGGCCGAGGCCGACGCCAACTTCGTGCTCACCGACGGCGGCGGCATCGTCGAGATCCAGGGCACCGCCGAGCGCGCGCCGTTCTCGGAGGCGCAGTTCCTGGCGCTGCTCGACCTCGCCCGCCACGGCACCGGAACGCTGTTTGCCATGCAGCGGGAAGCCGCCGGGCTGGCGTAATGGCGCGCAGGCTGGCGCCCAACACGCGCCTCATGGTCGCCACCCACAACAAGGGCAAGCTCGCCGAGATCGCCGATCTGCTGCGGCCGCACTCGGTCGCGATCGTCTCGGCCGCCGACCTCGGCCTCGCCGAGCCGGCGGAGGACGCCCCGGACTTCGCCGGGAACGCGCGGATCAAGGCGCTGGCCGCGGCGCAGGCGAGCCGGATGCCGGCGCTGGCCGACGATTCCGGCTTCTGCGTCGCCGGCCTCGGCGGCGCACCGGGCGTGGCCTCCGCCCGCTGGGCGGGGCCGGCGAAGGATTTCGGCGCCGCGATGGCCCGGGTGCAGGCTGAACTGGGCGAGACGGGCGACCGGCGCGCTTGGTTCGTCTCGGCGCTATGCCTCGGCTGGCCGGATGGGCACGCCGACACCTTCGTCGGCCGGGTGGACGGGCTCGCCGCCTGGCCGCCGCGCGGGGACCGGGGCTTCGGGTACGACCCGATGTTCATCCCCGCCGGGCAGACGCAGACGTTCGGCGAGATGCCGCCCGCAGCCAAGCATGTGGCGAGCCACCGCGCCCGCGCCTTCGAGCAGCTCCTCGCCGCCTGCCTTGGCTCGAATTAGCTGGGGTAGTCAGACGGAGTGTAGGCGATGGCCGGTCGCGCTTCTTTGCTGCCCTTGCGAGAAGGCTGTGGCCAGCCATAGAAGATGGTCGCAACCGGCATGGTGCAGGAACGTCTGATGCCACGACCGCACGTCATCATTCTTAACGGTGTCGGTAGTGTAGGCAAAAGCTCGACGGCTCGGGCTCTTCAGACGATCACCACGAAGCCTTTCCTGCATGTTGCGATGGACGCCTTCATCGACATGCTACCGAAAGGCATGTTCGGCCATCCCGAAGGCTTGATCTTTGAGACGAGCCAGGACCCGGGCAAACCGTCCATAATTATAAGGACAGGCTGTGTTGTTGAGCGCGTTATGCGAGGGATGCGTCATGCCGTCGCCGCCATGGCAGCACAAGGGAACAACCTGGTCCTCGACGAGGTCATGATCGGGAAGCATAAAGAGCAAGAATACCGCGATCTCCTGTCACGGTTCGACGTTCGTATGGTGGGTCTCTTTGCTCCGCTCGACTTGCTCGAAGAGAGGGAACGCGAACGTGGAGATCGAGAAATAGGCTTGGCGCGATGGCAGTATGATCGTGTTCATCGCGACATGATCTACGATCTGGAGATCGACACCGCCGCGACAACCCCCTTGCAGAACGCACAGAAAATTCGTGACGCCTTCGGGCTCTGATCGGCACGAGCACGACTCGTGGCTCGTGATCAACTGCCCAAGCCGCCCTTACCCCTCAACCCGCACCCGCGCCGCCGGCGCCCCGGTCATCCGCAGCAACGCCTCGGCCGAGGTGCGGAACACGAGATGCGGCGCGCCCGCCGCCGCCCAGATCGGGTCGAGCGCCAGCAGGTCTTGGTCGAGCAGCACCACCGGCGGCGTCAGATCGCCGACCGGGGCGACGCCGCCGATGGCGAACCCTGTCGCCGCACGCACCCAGGCCGCGTCCGCCCGTTTCAGCCCCACCCCGAGCGCCGCGGCGGCCAACGCCGGATCGACCCGGTTCACCCCCGACGTCACCACCAGCACCGGACGCGGCTCCGGCTCGTCGGAGCGGAACACGATCGACTTGGCGATCTGGGCGACGCTGCACCCCACCTCGGCCGCCGCGCCCTCCGCCGTCCGCGCACTCGCCGCCACCTCGACGATGGTGTCGGCGTGCCCGTGCGCCGCCAGCGCCGCGCGCACCCGCTCGACCGATCCGGCCTCTGTCGCCATTACGTTATTCCCATTGTGTGGGGCTATCGTGAACCATACCTCTCTGATGTAGTCAGCACGATGGCCGCGTCGGATTCTCGGATTGCGAACACACTCAGCGTGACCCGTCAGCAGCTTTGAGGAGGCGCCCATGAGCGATCTCGACGTTCTTCCCAGCAAGACTGCAAGCCTGCCGTTCGACGCGGCATTGCTCGAAAAACTGATGGACAGGAGCGGCATCGACGTCGTGCTCGCCTCGTCCAAGCACAACGTGCAGTACCTGCTCGGGGGCCATCGCTCGGGTTTCTTCGACTACATGGACGCGATCGGCCTGAGCCGCTACCTGCCTCTCCTCGCGTATCCGAAGGGCAAGCCGGACAACGCCGGATACTTCGGCAGCGCGCTCGAGAGACACGAGGCCGAGAACGAGGCGTTCTGGCCGCCCGTCGTGCTGCCGAAGTTCATGCGCTCGTCCGACGTAGCCGAAGCGGCAATCTCACATCTGCGCGCCCACGGCCTCGGTTCCGGTCGGATCGCCGTCGAGCAGGCCTTCCTGCCCATGGATGTGGCGGAGGCGCTGCGCAGGGGCTTGCCCGATGTCGAGTTCGTCGACGCAACCCCGGTGCTCGAACGGCTGCGCGCGCGCAAGTCGAAGCAGGAACTCGTGAAACTCAAGGAGGCATCCGAGCGGGTCGTGCAGTCCATGATGGCAATGATCTCCGCCCACGGCGCCGGCTCCACGAAGCGCGACATGCAAGCGACCTTGCGCGAGGAGGAGGTGAAGCGCGGGCTGGTGTTCGAGTACGCGCTCATCACCCTGGGCGCCAGCCACAACCGCGCACGATCCGATCAGGCGTGGCAGAAGGGCGAGGTTTTGTCAGTTGATTCCGGCGGCAACTATCACGGCTATATCGGCGACCTCTGCCGCATGGGCGTGCTGGGCGAGCCGGACGCCGAGCTCGATGATCTGCTTGCGGAGGTCGAAGCGATCCAGCAGGCCGCGCGACGGCCGGTGCGCGCCGGCACGCTCGGACGGGAGATCTACCAGGCTGCGGAGGCGGTGCTGCGAAACTCACCCAATCGCGGGACCATAGACTTCCTCGCCCACGGCATGGGGCTTGTCAGCCACGAGGTCCCGCACCTCACCAGCAGCGGCCCGGTGCCCTATCCCGCCGACGACGCCGACCGGAAGCTGGAGGCCGGCATGGTCCTTTCGATTGAAACCACGCTGATCCACCCCCGCCGCGGCTTCATCAAGCTCGAGGACACCCTGGCCGTGACGGACAGCGCATACGAGGCGTTCGGCGACGGCGGGCGAGGTTGGAATCGCGGGAAAGCCTGAAGCGGGGCTAGGCGGTCGTCGCCATATGTATCGCGATGGAACCGCTCGCGCTCTACGTCCACTGGCCGTTTTGCCTCGCCAAGTGCCCGTACTGCGACTTCAACTCGCATGTCCGCGACACAATCGATCATGCCCGCTTCGGCCGCGCGCTGCGGCGGGAGCTGGTCTGGGAGGCGGCCCGGCTCGGGCGCCGTCGGCTGACCTCGATTTTCTTCGGCGGCGGCACCCCGAGCCTGATGCAGCCGGAGCTGGTCGCGGCACTGATCGAGGACGCCCGGAGCCTGTTCGCACCCGACGCGGATCTGGAGATTACGCTGGAGGCCAACCCAACCAGCGTGGAGGCCGGCCGCCTCGCCGCATTCCGCTCGGCCGGCGTCAACCGCGTCTCGCTCGGCGTGCAGAGCCTTGATCCCGCGGCGCTCGCCATGCTCGGGCGCCAGCACTCGGCGGATCAGGCCGTCGTCGCGCTCGACCTCGCCCGGAGCCTGTTCCCGCGCATCTCGTTCGACCTGATCTACGCGCGGCCTGGACAAAGTTTGGCCGCGTGGCGAGGCGAGTTGCGGCAGGCGCTCACGCTCGCTTCCGACCATCTCTCGCTCTACCAGCTCACCATCGAGCCCGGCACCGTGTTCGAGGCCCGGCATCGGCGCGGCGAGATCGCCTTGCCGGAGCCGGACCACGCCGCGGCACTCTACGAGGCTACCGGTGAGGAAGCCGCCCGGTTCGGCCTCGCGCCGTACGAGGTGTCGAACTACGCCAAGCCCGGCTCGGAATCCCGCCACAATCTCGCCTACTGGCGCTACGGCGACTACGCCGGCATCGGACCGGGCGCGCATGGCCGGGTCAGCGTCGGTGGCGCGCTGCTCGCGACTCGTCGCCACCGCGCCCCGGAACCCTGGTCCGAGCGGGTCGAGCGAGAGGGCCACGGCACCACGCACGAGGCTCCGCTGGCCGCCGAGGAGCGCGCGCGCGAGATGCTGTTGATGGGGCTGCGGCTGACGTCCGGCATCGACGAGGCCCGCTTCGCCGCCCGCACCGGCGTCTCGCTCGACGCGGCCATTGACCCCGACGTGCTCGCGCGCGCGATCGAGGAGGGCTACCTGCGACGGTCGGGCGGCGTGCTCGCCGCCGAACCGGAGGGGCGGTTGCGCCTGGACGCGTTGCTCGGTGCACTCGTTCTGTAAACCGAAAATTTTCCGGTCACGCGGCTAATGCGTGCGTGCGCCAAGCCCCTCCCCCAACCCCCTCCCGCAAGGGGAGGGGGATTTCTCCTCCTCCCCGTGCGGGAGGAGGCCGGGAGGAGGGGGCCGGCCCCGCACGAATAACGTCCCTCGACTCGCTTCGCGGCATCGCCGCGCTGGCCGTCGTGCTGCACCACCTCTGGCTGCTCGGCGCGGTCCAGCCGGTCACGCCGTGGCAATGGCGGCTGCTCCGCTACACGCCCCTGAACATCATCGTCGAGGGCCGCCAGCCGGTCATCCTGTTCTTCGTGCTCTCGGGCTTCGTGCTCGCCCACGCGCTGATGCAGGCGCCCACGCCCTACCCCATCTTCACGATACGGCGCGTACTCCGCATCTACCTGCCCTTCGCCGCGGCGATCCTGCTCTCGGGCGCGTGCTACGCCTTGCTCGACCCGGGCGAACCACGCCCGTTCAGCGCCTGGTTCGGCGGCCTTTGGCGCGGCGGCTACAGCCTATCGAGGCTGGCCGGGCATCTCCTCATGCCCGGCACAAGGCGGGACGACCTCGATCCGGTGGTCTGGAGCCTGGTGCACGAGTTTCGCATCTCAGCGTTGCTGCCGGTGCTGCTCTGGAGCTGTCAGCGGCGGCTCGGAACGATGCTGGCCGCAAGCGTGGTCGTGCAGTGGCTAGTACTGCCGTTCTGCCTCGACCCGATCACGGGCGAGCCGTGTCGCGCCTGGCTGAGCTGCCGCCCGTTCTGGGGTGCCGGAGCCGACGGATCGCTCCTGGTGTCGGCCTACTTCGTTTGCTTCTTCGTTCTCGGCATCGGCATCGCGGTGCAACGAGAACGCCTGCACCAGTTGTTTCGCAACCCGCATTGCAAGACCCTCGGCGTCGCCGTGTCGCTCGCGCTGCTCAGCGGCGTGGCAGGGACCGGCGACCTCGGTTTCGGCCTCGGCGGCGCGCTGCTCATCGTGCTCGCCCTCGAGTCGGGCCGGCTCGCCACCGCCCTGCGCCGCCGTCCGCTACCCTGGCTCGGCCGCATCTCCTACAGCCTCTACCTCGTGCATGTGCCGGTGTTCCTGGCGGGCATCTACGGCCTCGGCCCCGGCTTGCAGCCGCGCTGGCAGCCGGCCCTGCTCCCGGTCCTGCCGGCGCTCGCGCTGATCGCCGCGTGCCTGTTCTATAGGCTGGTCGAAATCCCGGCCCAGCACGTCGGCCGCCGGCTGACGGCTCACCCTTTCGCGGCGGGTGCGGCGAGCGCCAAGGCGCGGGCGTAGACCAGCTTGCGCGGCAGCCCGGTCGCCGCGGCGACCAGAGCCGCCGCGTCTTTCAGGCTGTTGCCCTGCAGCGCCCGTTGCAAACGGCCGTCGAGGTCCTCGCTGTCCGGCGCGTCCGCGTCGGTAGGGCCAAGCAGCACCGTGATCTCGCCCAGCGCCGGCTCGCGCGCGTAATGGGCGGCGAGCGTCGCGATCGGCGCGCGCCGTACCTCCTCGAAGCGCTTGGTCAGTTCCCGCGCCACCACCGCCGGCCGGTCGGGAAACGCGTCGGCCATGTCCGCCAGGGTCTCGGCCAGCCGGTGCGGCGCCTCGTGCCAGATCAGGGTGGCGACGAGCCCCGCCCGCTCGGCGGCCCGCAGCCGGCCGAAGCCGGCGCGGCGGGCGGCCTGGCGCGGCGGGGGAAAGCCGAGCACGAGGAACGGCAGCGGCGGCAGCCCGGACAGGCTCAGCGCCGTCACCGCCGCGTTCGGCCCGGGTGCCGCGGTGACCGGCAACCCTTCCCGGAGCAACGCGCGAACCAGCCGGTATCCCGGGTCCGACACCAGGGGCGTCCCCGCATCGGAGACCAGCGCGATCCGCTTGCCTTCGCGCAGCAGCCCGATCACGCGCCCGGTCCGCGCGTCCTCGTTGTGCTCGTTCAGCGCCTCCATCGAGGCGGACAACCCGAGTGCCGACAGCAGGCGGCCGGTCCGGCGCGTGTCCTCGCACAGCACGAGGTCGACCGCGCGCAAGGCGGCTTGCGCCCGTTCGGTGATATCGCCGAGGTTGCCGATCGGCGTTGAAACAAGCACAAGTCCGCCGGCCGGAAAGTCGGTTCCGCTTGGTGAACCGTTGGGGGGCGTTTCGCATGATCGGTCGGACATTCGCACTCCTGCTCGGCATCATAGCATTGGCCGGTTGCACAACCGGTCCGCGACCCTTCTCCGGGCCGACGCCGTTGGGCGGCCCGCCCTTCGGCGCACCCGGGGCGATCGCATCCCCGGTCGTCGCGATCCTGCTGCCGCTTTCCGGGCCTCGGGCGGATATCGGGCAATCGCTGCAACGCGCCGCGGAGCTTGCCCTTGCCGTCCCCGGCTCGCCCAGGCTGGATGCGCGCGATACCGCTGGAACCCCGCAAGGGGCCGCGGCCGCGGCGCAGGCGGCGGCGGCGGAAGGCGCCGTCATGATCCTCGGCCCGCTGACCTCGGCCGAGACCGCGAGCGTCGCCCCGATCGCGGTGCAGACCGGCATCCCGGTGCTCGCCTTCACCAACGACAGCGCGCAGGGTCAGCCGGGCGTCTGGCCGCTCGGGATCACGCCGCGCCAGCAGGTGTTCCGGCTGGTGGCCGCCGCCCAGGGCCAGGGCAAGGCCGCGTTCGCCGGGTTGCTGCCCGAGAACGATTTCGGCCGCGCGATGGCCTTGGCGCTGCAGGAAGCAACCGCCGGGGCAAACGTGGAACCGCCGCGCATCCAGCAATACGCCAAGGGCACGGAGGCGGTCAGCAACGCCGCGCGTAGCCTGTCCGACTACGATAGCCGGGGCGGCGACCTCGACGCGCGCATCCGGGCGGCGCGCGACAGCGGCGATGCCGAGGGGCGCCAGACGGCGGCCGATCTCGAACGCCAGCGCGCCGACCTGCCGCCGCCGCCGTTCGACGCCTTGCTGCTCGCCGATACCGGCGAGGGCCTGGCGTCGCTCGCCTCGCTGCTACCCTATTACGACGTCCGCCCCCCGGCGGTGCGCATCCTCGGGCCGGTGCTGTGGGCCGACCCGTCGAGCGGCTCCGGTCAGCTCCCAGGGGCCTGGTATGCCGCGCCCGATCCCGCCGCGCGCATCGGCTTCAGCCAGGCCTACGCGGCCAAGTACGGCGCGCCGCCCCGGGCGATCGCCGACCTTGCCTACGATGCGGCCTCCATCGCGCGCGTCGCGGCCCAGACCGGCGGATTTACGGCGAGCAACCTCACGCAGCCGGCCGGGTTCTCGGGCACCGACGGGCTCCTCGCCCTCGGCGCGGATGGGAAGGTACGGCGGGCGTTGGCGGTGTTCGAGGTCCAGCGCGGCGGCCCGCGACTGGTCGAGCCGCCGCCGCAATCCGTCGGCGGCCCCGGCGCTTAGGTGGCTCGGCATGCAGCCCGGACACGTGCTGCCTGCCGCCGCCGCGATCGCCGCCGTGCCCGTCGTCGGCTTCGCCATCCTGGCGTTGACGGGCCTCGCCCCGGCGGCGCCGGCGCTGATCGGCGCCGGTCTCTCTAGCCTCGCCGCGCTGATCCTGGCGATCGTCTACATGCGCGATCTCGCCTTCCTGGCCGAGACGGTGCGGCACGCGGCCGACGAGAACTCGGCCGCCCGGTTCGTTGTCTCCCGCGTGCCGGCCTCGCGTCCGGTCGAGCGCATCGCCAGCGATATCGAGCGGCTGTCCCGGGCGATGGCCAGCCGCGGGGCGCTGGTCGGGCGCCTGCGGCGGGCCGACGAGGCGGTTGTCGAGCACCTGCCGGACCCGCTGATCGTGCTCGCCGCCGACCGCAGCATCCGCCGCGCCAATGCCGCCGCCCGGGCCGCCTTCGGCGACGAGACGGCGGCGGTGCTGCGCCATCCCGGCCTGCGCGCGGCGATCGACCGGGCATTCGCGCAAGGGGCGAAGCAGGATGTCGAGCTGACGATCCCGGTCCCCGTCACACGCGACCTGCTGGCGACCGTGCTGGTTATGGACCCGCTGCTGGCCGATGGCGGCCAGGTGGTGATCCTGCTCTCCGACCGCACGCGGGAGCGGGCGCTGGAGCGGACGCGGGCGGATTTCGTCGCCAACGCGAGCCACGAACTGCGCACGCCGCTGGCGAGCCTGATCGGCTTCATCGAGACCTTGCGCGGCCCGGCGGCGGACGACCCGCCGGCGCAGCAGCGTTTCCTGGTCATCATGTCCGAGCAGGCAAGGCGCATGAACCGGATCATCGACGATCTGCTCAGCCTGTCGCGCATCGAGCTCGTCGAGCACCAGGCGCCGGCCGAGAGCGTCGATTTGGGCGAACTGGTGCCCAACATCGCCGCAAGCTTCGAGCCGCGCATCGCCGAGCGGCGGATCAATCTGGCGATGACGATCGCGGGCGACCTGCCCCCGGTCGCCGCCGACGCCGACCAGCTGGCGCAGGTGCTGCACAACCTGCTCGAGAACGCGGTCAAGTACGGCCGGGAGGCGGGGGTGATCCGATTGTCGGTCCAGCCCGCCGCCGGCGCGCGTTGGCCGAGCCGCCCCGGGGTGCTGATCGCGGTCGCCGATGACGGGATGGGCATCGCCCGCGAGCATCTGCCGCGCCTGACCGAGCGGTTCTATCGCGTCGACACCGGCCGCTCGCGCGCCGTGGGCGGGACCGGGCTCGGGCTCGCCATCGTCAAGCACATCGTCAACCGCCATCGCGGCCAACTGGCGATCGAGAGCGAGGTCGGCGCCGGCACGACCGTGTCGGTCTGGCTGCCGTACGCCCGTGTCGCGGCTACAGCGTAGCCTAAGCGGCGGCGGCGCCCGCCGGCGTGCCTGCGGCCGGCGGAAACCTGCGCAGAATGCGCAGCATGACCAGCATCGCCGGCACCGCGGCGAACAGGCACAGCGCGTAGAACTGCGTCCAGCCGAGCGCCTGCGCGAGAAACCCGGACAACCCGCCCACCGTGCGTAGCGCGATCGCCGCCAGCGAGGACAGCAACGCGTACTGGGTCGCCGTGAACGCCACGGCGCAGAGCCCGGACAGGTAAGTGATGAACGCGGCATCGGCCATGCCCTCGGCGAACGCCTCGGTCGCCACCGTGGCGTAGAGCACGTGATGCTCGCCGGCCGAGGCGGCGAGCCAGAGATACAGCGCCATCGCCACGGTCTGCACCCAGCCGGTCAGCAGCAGCGCCCGTCCCACCCCGAGCCGCGCCACCAGCCATCCGCCGAGCGCGGTGCCCGCGAAGGTGGCCGGCAGCGAGAACCAGGCGTTCGACACCGCGATCGCCGCCCGGTCGAAGCCGAGCGAATGGTAGAACGGCGCGTTCATCACCCCGGCCATCGCCTCGCCCAGCTTGAACAGCGCGACGAAGGCGAGGATCGTCCAGGCCCCGGGACGTGCGACGAACTCGCGCAACGGCTCGATCACCGCCAAGCGCAAGCGGGCCGCGAAGCCACCGCCGGCGCGAATGACGGGCGGCCCGTCCGGCTCCGGCGCGATAAGCGTCACCAGCGGACCGACCGCCAACAGCGCCGCCACCGCCAGCAGAGCGCCGTTCCAACCCAGGATGTCGGCGCCCTTGATGGCTCCCGCGCCCGACACCAGTAGCGCCGTCCGGTAGCCCCAGACGTAGGCCGCCATCGCGCTGCCCTGGCGACGCGGCGGGTAGCTCTCGATGCGCCAGGCGTCGATCAGGATGTCCTGGCTGGCCGAGAAAAACGCCACCAGTGCTGCCGCCGCGACGGCGCCGAGTGGCGCGGCGGCAGGTTGCGACAGCGCCAGCAGCACGCCCGCAAGAATAAGCAGTGTCTGCACCGCGAGCAGCCAGCCGCGTCGCCGACCGAACCGCGCGAGCGGCCCCGGCGGGCGCGCCTGGTCGAGCACCGGCGCCCAGAGGAACTTGAGCGTGTAGGCGAGGCCGATATTGGCGGTCAGCCCGATCGCCGCGAGCGATACGCCGCCCTCCGACAGCCAGAGGCGGAAGGTGAAGCCTGAGAGCGGCAACGGCAGCCCGGCGGCGAAGCCGTAGGCCGCCATGTGCCAGAGGCGAGCCTGCCGGAGGGTAACGCGCCGCATCACCCCATCTGCGCCCGCCGGCGCAGATTCGGCAATCGACTCAGCGCGGCGTTCGGGCGGCCCGCTCGGCGGCGAGCAGTGCGCGCTTGCGCGGCACGCCCCAGCGATAGCCGGTCAGGTCCCCGTCCGAGCCCACCACGCGATGGCACGGCACCGCCAGCGACACCGGGTTGCTCGCGCAAGACCGCGCCACCGCCCGCACCGCACGCGGCGCTTCGATCATCGCCGCGACCTCGGCGTAGCTGCGGGTCTCGCCGACCGGGATGCGGCAGAGCGCCTGCCAGACCCGCTGCTGGAACGCGGTGCCGCGCAGATCGAGCGGCAGGGCAAGCGCCTGCGCCGGCTCGGCGATGAACGCCAGCACCACGCGCACGGTGTCGGCCAGCGCGGCATCGCCGGCGCGGATCGCCGCGCGGGGAAACCGCCGGCGCAAATCCCCGAGCAGCGCATCGTCGGGTTCCGCGAAACCGATGAAGCAGACCCCCTTCGCGGTCATCCCCACCAGCAGGCGGCCGAACGGGCAATCGGCGAACGCGGTGCGGATCTCCTCCCCGGCGCCGCCGCGCCGGAGCGCGCCCGGGGTCATGCCGAGCAGCGTTCCGACGTTCTCGTAGACTCGGCTTTCCGAGCCGTAGCCGGCCCCTGCCACCGCGTCGGCGACCCGCTCGCCGTCCGCCAGCGCGGCTTGCAACCGGCGGGCGCGAACGCCCTCGGCGTAGCTCCTGGGCGTCACGCCCGTATGGTCGCGGAACAAGCGGAGGAAGTGGAAGCGCGAGTAGCCGGACCGTTCGGCGAGGGCGTCGAGCGAGGGGATCGTGTCCTCGGCCTCGATATGGGCGCAGGCGTGGCGCACCACGGCCTCGGCGATGCGCGCGCGCTCGCCCTTGGGATCGCAGCGCCGGCAGGCGCGGAACCCGGCCGACTCGGCAGCCTCGGGCGCGTCGAAGAAGCGCACGTTACGCCGCAGCGGGCGGGGCGAGGGACAGGTCGGGCGGCAGTAGACGCCCATCGTCGTCACGGCGTAGAGGAAATCGCCGGCCTCGCGGCGGTTCACCGTGTCCCAGAGCGTGTCGTCCGTCGTCTGCATCGCGTCGAGCATTGTGGCCTCCATCGGCTTGCCCACGCAATGTGCGGTGATGCGCGTGGCGCGGCCATCCGGGCGTTGCGCCGGCTCACCCTTCCTCCCGGCCTCCTCCCGCAAGGGGAGGAGGAGAAGAAAGCCCCCTCCCCTTGCGGGAGGGGGTTGGGGAAGGGGTTCGGGGCGGCGACTACCGTGCCAGCGGGCGGTACTTGATGCGGTGCGGCTCCGTCGAATCGGCACCGAGGCGGCGGCGCTTGTCTTCCTCGTAGGCGTGGAAGTTGCCCTGGAACCACTCCACGTGGCTGTCGCCCTCGAAGGCGAGAATGTGCGTCGCCAGCCGGTCGAGGAACCAGCGATCGTGGCTGATGATCACCGCGCAGCCGGCGAACTCGGCCAGCGCCTCCTCGAGCGCGCGCAAGGTGTCGACGTCGAGGTCGTTGGTCGGCTCGTCGAGCAGGATGACGTTGTGCTCGGCCTTCAGCATCTTGGCGAGGTGCACCCGGTTGCGCTCGCCGCCGGAGAGGATGCCGACCTTCTTCTGCTGGTCGGCGCCCTTGAAGTTGAACGCGCCCACGTAGGCCCGGCTCTGCACCGCGCGCTTGCCGAGATAGATCACGTCGGTGCCGCCGCTGATCTCCTGCCAGACCGTCTTGTTGGCATCGAGGCTGTCGCGCGACTGGTCGACGTAGCCGAGCTCGACCGTCTCGCCCACCTTGAGCACGCCCGCGTCGGGCGTCTCCTGGCCGATGATCATGCGGAACAGGGTCGTCTTGCCGGCGCCGTTGGGGCCGATGACGCCGACGATGCCGCCCGGCGGCAGCTTGAACGACAGGTCGCCGATCAGCAGGTGGTTGCCGTAGCCCTTGCGCAGGTCCTCCGCCTCGATGACGGTGCCCCCGAGACGCGGCCCCGGCGTGATGACGATATCGGCGACCCCCGTCGCCATCTCCTGCGACTTGGCGAGCAGCTCCTCGTAGCGGCTGATGCGCGCCTGGCTCTTGGCCTGGCGGGCGCGCGGGGAGGAGGCGATCCATTCCTGCTCGGCGGCGAGCGCCCGCTGCCGCGCGCTCTCCTCCTTCTCCTCCTGCTTGAGACGCTTGCGCTTCTGGTCGAGCCAGGACGAGTAGTTGCCCTCGAACGGATAGCCCCGGCCGCGCTCGATCTCGAGGATCCAGTTGGTCACGTTGTCCAGGAAGTAGCGGTCATGGGTGACGACCATCACGGTCCCCGCGTAGTCGTGCAGGGTCTTCTCCAGCCACGCGACGCTTTCGGCGTCGAGATGGTTGGTCGGCTCGTCGAGCAGCAGGATACCGGGCTTCTCCAGCAGCAGCCGGCACAGCGCCACGCGTCGCCGCTCGCCGCCGGAGAGAGTCGCCACCTTGGCCTCGGCGGGCGGGCAGCGCAGCGCGTCGAGCGCGATCTCCACCTTGCGGTCGAGTTCCCAGCCGTCCTCGGCGTCGATCTTCTCCTGCAGGTCGGCCTGCTCGGCCAGCAGGGTATTCATCTCGTCGTCGCCCATCGGCTCGGCGAACTGCATCGAGATCTCGTTGAAACGGGCCAGCGCCGCCTTTAGCGAGGCGAACGCCGCCTCCACGTTCTCGCCCACCGTCTCGCCGGCGTCGAGTTGCGGCTCCTGCGACAGATAGCCGACCTTGACACCCTCGGCCGCCCAGGCCTCGCCGCCGTATTCCTTCTCGATGCCGGCCATGATCTTGAGCAAGGTCGACTTGCCGGCGCCGTTCACGCCGAGCACGCCGATCTTGACCCCCGGCAGGAAGGACAGCGTGATCCCCTTGAACACCTCCCGGCCGCCCGGGAAGCTCTTGGTCAGGTCCTTCATCACGTAGACGTACTGGTAGCTGGCCATCGGCACTCCTGGGAGGGATACTGGGTTGTAGGTGTGTCGTGCGCCCGCGATAACCAAGAGCCGACAGGCCCTGCGCCCGGCAGGACTCGAAGCTGCAACCAAGCCGTTATGACCGGCCCGCTCTAACCAATTGAGCTACGGGGACGCGGAGGGTGCGATGTGACCCGAGCTCCGGGCGAGGCGCAAGTGGGCCGGGGCGCGTCAGTGCCGCTGCTCGGCCTCGGCCGGCTGGGGCGGCGGGTTAGGCTCCTCGACGCCGGGGTGCATCGGCAAGGTCACGAACCGGTCTCCGCCGGGGCCGGTGATGAGGAACAGCATGTTGCGAAGATTCTGGCGTTGGGCAGCTGCTATGTGGGCATCGACTTCAGAAGGCCTCGTTACCTTGTGTTGGTCGGCCTCGACGATCACGTCGCCCGCGCGGATCCCGTGCATGTCGGCAGGGCTATAGGGCGACACGCCGGTCACGAGAACTCCGTTGCTGTCGGCGGGCAGCTTGTACTTCTGGCGCGCCGCCCGATCAATCTCGGCCAGGCTCATGCCCGGGTCAGATGGCGGTTCTCGAGCTCTCAGCGCATCGGCGGGATCGGAAACGTCCATGCTGGCGAGCACACGTACGATTGGCTGGGCGACAAACGTTTTGCCCTCGCGCCAGACCTCCATCCGCAACGTCTGGTCGAGTGGCGCAATCGCTATGTCCCGCAGCAACTCCCGCGAATCCTGCGGTCTATGATCGCCCACCTGGATGATAACGTCGCCCCGACGCAACCCGGCCTCAGCGGCACTGCTGTCACGATACAGACTTAGAATGATTGCCCCCCGGGCCTCCCCCAGGCCGAGCGCGTCGGCAATATCGGGCGTTACCGATTGCAGTCGGGCACCGATCCATCCCGCCTGCACTCGCCCGTATTTCAGCGTCTCGTCGATGATAAAGGTGGCGGTCTCGGAAGGCAGAGCGAAGCTGATCCCGATCGAGCCGCTGGTCTCGCTGGGCGAGTAGATCGCCGTGTTGATCCCGACCACTCGTCCCCGGCTGTCGAACAGCGGACCCCCAGAGTTGCCGTGGTTGATCGCGGCATCGGTTTGGATGAACTCGTCGTAGGGCGTGGTGCTGATGTCGCGGTTGAGCCCGCTCACGATGCCGGCGCTCACGGATCCGCCGAGGCCGAGCGGATTGCCGATCGCAATCACGTCATCGCCCAGCCGAAGCTTGTCGCTGTCGCCCCATGTGACGAACGGCAGCGGTTTACTGGCGGTCACCTTCAGCAATGCGACATCCGCCCTGCTGAGACGTCCGACGATCCGGGCGGGCAAGGTCGTCTGGTCCTTGAAGGTGACGGTGATTCGGACGGCATTCTCGACCACGTGACGATTGGTGACGATGAGGCCGCTGCTGTCGATGACGAAGCCGGAACCAAAACCGTGCTGGGTGGCGAACGAGCCGGAACGGCGGCTGCCGACACCCTGCGCCGACCGCGCCTTGGAATCTTGGGTAAGCAGCACCGTCGAAACGTTTACCACTGCGGGCATGACCTGCTCGACCAGCGCGGCCCGACTTAGGGAAGGAGCTCCCGTCTCCGCCGGCACTGACGATTGCGCCCACCCTGACCAAGGCATCGACCCGAGCAGTACCAGCACCAACCAAATCACGGCAGGAACCGTGCCCGCCGTCTTCCTGCTCACGACGCAAGTCAGGAGATTGATTCGTTTCATACGCGGAGAGACTGGCGAAGCCGCGGCTGGCTGGCAATCCCGGTCGACCCCGGCAGGAAAGACAGCGTGATCCCCTTGAACACCTCCCGGCCGCCCGGGAAGCTCTTGGTCAAGTCCTTCATCTCAGCGCCGGGGCTCCTGGGAGAAATAGATCGGGTTGTAAGGCGTGGCGTGCGCCCCCGACAAACAAGAGCCGCCCTGCGCCCGGCAGGACTCGAACCTGCAACCAAGCCGTTATGAGCGGCCCGCTCTAACCAATTGAGCTACGGGCACGATGGCAGGGCGATCTGACCCGACCCCGCCGCGCGAGGCAAGAGACCCCCGGGCGGATCAGTGGCGCGCCGCGCCCTGCGTGGTGCGTGTCGCCTGCGCGCTCTCCCGATGGGGATGCAGCGGCAGCGCCACGAAGCGTTCGCCGCCGGGGCCGGCGACGAGCAGGAGCAGGTAATCCTGCCGCTGCTCGCGCGCGCGCTGGACCTGCTCGGTCACATCCTTCGGGGCGCCGACATCGTGCTGGTTCGCCTGCAATATGACGTCACCCGCCACGATGCTGCGCATGTCCGCCGGACTGTAGGCCGAGACCTGGCTAACGAGGACGCCGGTCTGGCCGTTGGCCAGCTTGGCCTTTTCCCGCGCCTCCGCGGTAAGCGCCGAAAGCCGCAGGCCCGTGTCGTACGGCATGGAGGAAGCCCGCCTCGCGGCGGCATCCGCGACAAGGTCGGATTGCGGCGGGTTGGGCAGGACGTGCACCAGCGGGGAGACGGCCATCGACTTGCCCTCGCGCCAGACGATCAGCTGTAAAGGCTTTTCGAGCGGCGCGATGGCGATCGCGCGCATCAGGGCCCGTGAGTCGCCCGGCTTTTGGTCGCCCACCTTCCGGATCACGTCGCCGCGTCGCAGGCCGGCGGCGGCCGCGCCGCCACCCTCCGCGACATGCAGGATGATCGCCCCGCCCGGACCGTCGAGGCCCAGCGCGGCGGCGATGTCGGGCGTCACGGTTTGCAGCTTCACGCCGATCGATCCCGCTCGCACCTCGCCGAACAGCCGAGTTCTGTTGACGACGAGCTCGGCGACGCGGGAGGGCAGCGCGAAGCTGATGCCGATCGAGCCGCCGGTCTCGGTCGGCGAAAAGATGGCCGTGTTGACGCCGACGACACAGCCGTGCGAGTCGAGCAGCGGGCCGCCCGAATTGCCGTGATTGATCGCGGCGTCGGTCTGGATGAAGTCGTCGAACGGCGTCGTGCGGATGTCCCGGTTGAGCCCGCTGACGATGCCGGCGCTGACCGACCCGCCGAGCCCGAGCGGGTTGCCGATGGCGATGACGTTATTGCCCAGCCGGAGCTGGTCGCTGTCGCCCCATGTCAGCGCCGGCAGCGGCGCGGGGGCCTCGACCTTGAGAAGTGCCACGTCCGACTGGGTGAAGTGCCCGACGATGTGGGCCGGAAGCGTCGTTTCGTCCTGCAATGTAGCGGTGATGCGGACGGCGTTCTCGACCACGTGCCGATTGGTGACGATTAAGCCCGCTCCGTCGACGACGAAACCCGAGCCGAAACCGTGCGTCGTCGCGAACGAGCCGTCGTCCCGCTTCTCGACATCCTGAGCGGAGCGCGTCTTCGGCACGGTGTCGAGCAGCACCGTCGAGAGGTTCACCACGCCCGGCAACACGCGCGCGATGACGTCCGCCCGACCCATCTCAGGCGTCCCCTTGCGGCAGTCGTGCGGCGGCGCGTCGGCCCATGCCGCAAGGGGTGCCAGGATCGCTAGGCCCAACGACCAGAGAAGCCGCGGGAAAAATGCGAGGGCGGAAGCGCGTTTCGAGTTCGTCATGCGAGCCTGTCGGACGCGGGGCGGGCGGCGGTTGCGATCTCCGGGAAACGTTGCCGGACCGTCGCGGCGGCGGCAATGCGCCTGCGACCGCGTGCGGTCGCTCCGATTGCTTGCCCTGGCGGCTTCTGGCATGAACCCGCCGTCATATACACCCTGCCTCGCCCTCGCTGGCAATCGGACCCGGAAAAGCCTGCCGGGTCCGAACAAAAAAGGAAAGTTCCGGATGGGATTGGCTTTCGTGGTGATCATCGCCTGCGGCGTGCTGGCGTTAGTCTACGGTTTCATCACCGCCAGGGAGATCATGGCCGCCGACGCCGGGACGACCCGGATGCAGGAGATCTCGGGGGCGGTCCAGGAGGGCGCCAGGGCCTATCTCAATCGCCAGTACACGACGATCGGCATCGTTGGCATCGTGATCCTCGTCATCCTGTTCTTCCTGCTCGGCGTCCATGTCGCCGTTGGCTTCCTGATCGGCGCCGTGCTGTCCGCGGTGGCGGGCTATGTCGGCATGAACGTCTCCGTCCGCGCCAACGTGCGCACCGCCCAGGCGTCGCGGCTCGGCTTGGCGCAGGGCCTCAACATCGCCTTCAAGTCGGGCGCGATCACCGGCCTCCTGGTGGTCGGCCTCGGCCTGCTTGGCGTGACCATCTATTATATCGTGCTACGCGACACGATGGCGGGCGACGACGTGCGCCCGGTGCTGGAGGCGCTGGTCGGCCTCTCCTTCGGCGCCTCGCTCATCTCCATCTTCGCCCGCCTCGGCGGCGGCATCTTCACCAAGGGCGCCGACGTCGGCGCCGATATTGTCGGCAAGCTCGAAGCCGGCATCCCCGAGGACGATCCCCGCAACCCGGCGGTGATCGCCGACAACGTGGGCGACAATGTCGGCGACTGCGCCGGCATGGCCGCGGACCTGTTCGAGACCTACGCCGTGACCATCGTGGCGACCATGCTGCTGGCGGCGATCTTCTTCCAGCCCGCCGCCCGCGACTGGCTGATGATGCTGCCGCTCGGCATCGGCGCGGTGTGCATCCTGACCTCCATCGCCGGCACCTACTTCGTCCGCATCGGCCCCGACAACGGGATCATGCGGGCGCTGTACAAGGGCCTCCTCGTCACCGGCGGGTTGTCGATCGTCGGCATCGCCCTCGTGATGTTCTGGTTCGTCGGCTTCGCGACCCCGCTGCCGCTGCTCGCCGGCGGCTCCGTCACCGGCGCGTCGCTGTTCTGGTGCGCGCTGACCGGGCTCGTGGTGACCGGGCTCATTGTGTGGATCACCGAATATTACACCTCGACCGAGTACCGGCCGGTGCGCAGCATCGCGCAGAGCTCCACCACCGGGCATGGCACCAACGTGATCCAGGGCCTCGCCATCTCGATGGAGGCGACCGCGGCGCCGGTGATCGTCATCTCCATTGGCATCATCGCGTCGTTCCTGTTCGCCGGCCTGTTCGGCATCGCGATCGCGGCGACCACGATGCTGGCGCTCGCCGGCATGATCGTGGCCCTCGACGCCTACGGCCCGGTGACCGACAACGCCGGCGGCATCGCCGAAATGGCCGACCTGCCGCGCGAGGTGCGAGTAACGACCGACGCGCTCGACGCGGTGGGCAACACCACCAAGGCGGTGACCAAGGGCTACGCCATCGGCTCGGCCGGCCTCGCCTCGCTGGTGCTGTTCGCCGCCTACACGCAGGATCTGAAGTTCTATTTCCCGACGCTCGACGTGCCGTTCGCGCTGCAGGACCCGTTCGTGGTGATCGGTTTGTTCATCGGCGGCCTGCTGCCCTACCTGTTCGGCGCCATGGGCATGACGGCCGTGGGGCGCGCGGCCGGGGCCGTCGTGGTCGAGGTGCGGCGGCAGTTCCGGGAAATCCCAGGCATCATGGAGGGCCGCGCCAAGCCGGAATACGGCCGCGCCGTCGACATGCTGACCCGCGCGGCGATCCGCGAGATGCTGATCCCGTCCCTGCTGCCGGTGCTGGCCCCCTTCGTGCTGTGGTTCATCATCGACGGCATCGCCGGCCGCACCGCGGCGTTCAGCGCGCTCGGCGCGATGCTGCTGGGCACGATCGTGACCGGGCTGTTCGTCGCCATCTCGATGACCTCCGGCGGCGGCGCCTGGGACAACGCCAAGAAATACATCGAGGAGGGGCACCACGGCGGCAAGGGCTCCGAGGCGCACAAGGCGGCGGTGACCGGCGACACGGTAGGCGACCCGTACAAGGACACCGCCGGGCCGGCGGTGAACCCGATGATCAAGATCACCAACATCGTGGCCCTGCTGCTGCTCGCGATCCTGGCCGGCTTCCTGAAGTAGCCCGGGGCGCCGTCTTCTCGAACGGCGCCTCGGCGATACGGACATCGCGAGCGAGGCGTGGCGATCCAGCGGCGTCGGCAGCCGCTGAATCGCTTCGTCGCAAGCGCTCTTGGCGATGACCGGAAGCCGTATCGAATTGAAGCAAGGACCAAATGTTCCGCATTAGGTATGGCTCGAGACCACGAAAGTGGCGCGCGCCGAGAGCAGAGGGGTGTCACGGCGGAGCCATTTCAGGCTTTGGACAGGGCGCTCATTCAGCGGACGCGGCATGAGGTGTCCCTCTCGTCAGAACACCACCTGATATTCCGCTCCGTCGCTAGTCCGGCAGATGCCTCCGCCGTGGCCGGACCCGATCTGCACCTGGCAGGACATCGAGGTCTTAGGCCCGTTGGCGACGCTGTACGCGTTGCCGCCTGCCGATGAACGTCGAGGTGCTGGTGTAGTACGCGGACCCGCGGGGTCCGAACGCGGTGCCAGAACCAATCCCGACGCCTCCGTCGGTGGCTACGCCGTAGCGCCCATGCTGCACTTCGCCATCCGGCATCGTGACCGTAACTGGCCCGCCGCCAGTTCCTTGCTTCACAAATTCCATTTTGGGGAGGCCGACTTGGCGAGCCTTGCCATTCAATGCCCCCACGTCGGCGGTTGCAGTACAACCACCAACTACTAGCGCGATCAGCCACACGGTCCGGTTCATTCGTTTCCCTATCGATGGTGCGACGCTAGGGTCACCAGAATAGGTTAAGCGAGTCGCAAGCGGGGACGATCCGATGGCATCAATCGTGCTGATCCACGGCGCCTACCAGGGTGGCTGGATATGGCAGTCAGTCACCACCCGACTGCGCGCGGCCGGGCACACCGTTTACGCGCCGACGCTCGACGGCTGCGCCGAACGACAGCATCAGATTCGCGCTGGCATCACCACCGAGACGCACGCAACCGAGATCACCGATCTGCTGTTCTACGAGGATGTGAAAGACGCGGTACTCGTCGGCACCAGCACTGGCGGTATGGTGATATGCCGCGCCGCCGAGCAGGCGCGCGAGCGGGTCAGCCGGCTGGTGTTCGCCGACGCATTGGCGTTGCTGGACAGCGAGCGGCTGCCCGACATCGTGCAGCGTCCGACCGCCGTCTCAACGGCGCTGACCACCGGCCCGTCGCGCCACGACCAGGAAACGCGGTTGTTCGCCGACCTCGACCCCGCACTTCGAGCCTGGGCCGTCGAGCGCATCACGCCGCATCCGATCGCCCCGATGGAAGCGCCCGTCATCCTGCCGCGCTTCTGGGGCGAGCAATGGACGGCGACGGTCATCCGGTGCCTGCGGGCCGCAAACCCGCCCGAGGCGCACCAGCGGCGGACGGCGGAACGGCTAGGTGCGTCGTATCAGGAGCTCGATACCGGCCACTATCCGATGCTCAGCTCGCCCGACGGGCTCGCGCGGCTGATCGCCGCATGAGCCCCCAGGAGACCGGCGCTGCCATCACCGGCGCGCGCGAGGCGATGGCCGGCTTCATGGCCGCGTTCAACGCGCAGGACACCGAGGCGCTGCGCACGCGCTGGTTCCACTTCCCGCACGTGCGCTTCCACAGCGGCACGGTCACGGTGATGCGGCGCCCGGAGGATTACGCCAACCTGGTCTGGGGCCGCGAAGGCGAGTCCGTCGGTTGGGCGCGCAGCGCGTGGGACTATGTCGAGCCGATCGACGCCGGCGCCGACAAGGTGCATTTCCGCGTGCAGTTCACGCACTACAGCGAAGATGGCAGCGTGCTGGGACACTACCGGTCGCTCTACATCGTAACCCGTCTCGACGGGCGCTGGGCGATCCAGGGGCGGTCGAGCTGGGCTGCGTAACGTAAGGGGACGGGCGATGCGGGTGGGCGTGGTCGGACTGGGACCGATGGGCGGCGCGATGGCGGGTCGGCTGCTCGCTGCCGGGCATCAGGTGCGGGTCTACAATCGAACCGCCGCTCGGGCGCAGCCGCTGGTCGAACGCGGCGCCTTGCTTGCCTCCACGCCGGCGGAGGCGGCCGATGCCGAGGCCGTCGTCACCATGCTCGCCGACGATGCCGCGACCGAGGCGCTGGTGTTCGGCCCCGAGGGGGTGGCGCACGGCCTGCGGCGCGGCGGCATCCATCTGGCGATGGGCACCATCTCGGCGGCGCTGGCCGAGCGGCTTACCGAGACGCACGCGGCGAACGGCCAGGTGCATGTCGCCTGCCCCGTGCTCGGCCGTCCGGCGGCGGCCGAGGCAGGGCAGCTGTTCCTCATGGCGGCTGGACCGGACGAGGCCGTCGCGCGCGTGCAGCCGTTGCTCGATGCGATGGGACAGCGCGTGTTCCGGGTGGGCGAACGGCCGGTGCAGGCGAACCTGGTCAAGCTGTGCGCCAACTTCCTCATCTTCTCGACGATCGAGCAGTTCGGCGAGGTGTTCGCGCTTGCCGGCAAGGGGGGCGTCGACCGGGCGACCGTGTTCGACATCCTGACCAACAGCTTCTTCGGCGCGCCGGTGCACAAGAACTACGGCAAGCTGATCGTCGAGGGCGCGTTCGACCCGCCAGGTGCCAAGGTGACGCTCGGCGCTAAGGACACGCGGCTGCTGCTGGAGGCCGCGCAGGCGCTGGCGGTGCCCCTGCCCTTCGCTTCGGTGGTGCACAATCGCTTCCTCACCGCCATCGCGCACGGCGAAAAGGACCTCGACTTCGCCGTACTCGGCCGCCACGCGGGGCGCGACGCCGGGCTCGAAGGCTAGGGAGGGATCCGCATGCGACCCGGTATCGGACTGATCCCACAGGTGACGGCCGATGGCGTCGCGGTGGGCAAGCGCATCGTCGAGTGGGGGCGCCGGGCGGAGGCGCTGGGCTTCGCCGGGGTGTGGGTGACGGATTCGATGGCGCGCGCGCGTCCCACGCTCGACCCGCTCAGCGTGCTGGCGCTGCTCTGCGGCGAGACGAGCACGGTGGAGCTCGGCACCTGCGTCGTCCAGGTGCCGTTGCGCCATCCCGTCGAGCACGCGCACCGGGCGCAGTCGCTGCACCTGCTCTCGGGCGACCGGTTCCGCTTCGGCGTCGGCTCGGGCTCCACCAAGGCGGATTTCGACGCGCTGCAGCAGGATTTCGACGCACGGTTCAGGACGCTTCCCGCGTACATGGCGGTGATGCGCCGCGTCTGGGCGGGCGAGGGCGTCTACGGCCCGCCGCTGCCGCTGTGGCCGGGCACGCAAGGCGGCCCGCCGGTGCTGCTCGGCGCGTGGCGCAGCCAGCGCTGGATCGACTACGCCGTGACGCAGTGCCAGGGCTGGATCGCGTCCGGCATCTACTCGGAAATGGCCGACCTCGAGACCGGCGTGCGGATGTATCGCGCGGCCGGGGGGACGCGCGCCGTGCTGGCCAACGTGTTCGTCGACCTGCGCCCGGAGCCGGCGCTCAATCCGCTGATCGCCACCGCGAAAGTATCGCTGATCTGCTCGCCGGCGGAGGCGCGGGAGCGGCTCGGCCGCATCGCGGCGCTCGGCTTCGACGACGTGCTGTTCATCCCTCCCTTCGACGCGCCCGATCAGCTGGAGGCGATCCGCGCATTGATTTGACGGGGGCGCGACGCGACGTTCGAGCGGTGCCAAAACGGAGGAAGCCCGATGTCATCCACCAACGAAGAGTTCGAGCAGCGGGTTCGCGAGCGCGCCTTCTCGCTGTGGCAATCGGAGGGCAGCCCGGAGGGACGCGCCGACGAATTCTGGGACTTGGCGCGGCGTCAGCTGCAGGCCGAGGACGACCCGGACGCCCCGGACATGGTCTCGCCACCGCCGCTCTGAGCGGCTCACCCCTCCCCTAACCCCTCCCGCAAGGGGAGGGGGACTCCGCTCCCTCTCCCCTTGCGGGAGAGGGTCGGGGTGAGGGGTTCGCGGGTGGTGGCCGCGATCCGCGTCCAAGCGGCCGCGAGCCGCATGATCGCCGGAACCGCCCGGCACACGCGGAGCACAGACGGCTGCAAAGCCCTGGTCAAACAAGCACGATGCACAAGTGATGCCCGCAGCATCTGCCCGCGCAGGTCGCGGCGCAGGCCGGCATGATAATCACTCGCCGAGCGGCCCGACAGCAACGCTTCGGCGCCGCGTCGGGCGGTGTGCAGTGCGATCGATACCCCGTCGCCGGTGAGCGATGGGATCACGGCCGCCTGATCGCCCAGCCGATACACGCCGGCGAGATCGCCCGGGCCGGGCGCGTGGATGAACCCGTATGGCAGCCGGCTGATCGCCAACGGACGGGGCCGAAGCGGCGTCGCGCCCGACAATCGCCGGGCCAGCAACGCGCATTCGGCTTGCAGCGAGGCGAGCAGGCCATCCCAGGTGCCCCCCGCGCGCGCCAGCCGGTCGGCGGAGACCACGAGGCTGAGATTGGCGGCATCCGCCTCGACCAGCAGCAGCCCGGCGTAGCCGCCCTCGAACAGCAGCACCTCGACGACGCCGCGCAGCGCCCCGGTCTGCTCCGGCGCGAGCGAGAGGTAGGTCTTGAACCCGACCGATCTCGGCGCTTGGACGGCCCGGGCGGCGCCGCGCAGCTCGTGCTTGCCGGTCGCCAGGAACACCGCGTGCGGCCGGAACTCTCCATCGCCGGTGACCAGCGTCAGCGCCGAGCCCTGCCGGGACAAGCTCTGCACCTTCACGCCGCGCCGGACGGCGGCACCGCGCGCCGCCGCGAGATCGAGCAGCGCCGCGTCGAGCGCGCGCCGCGACAGGCCGAGCGCCGGGAAGGGCAACGCCGCCTCGGCAACCCGCTGGCGATGCATCAACCGCACCGAACGGATCGGCGACGGGGACAGCGCCGAGAGGTCGAGACCGAGCTCGCTCAGCGACTGCTGCGCCTCGACGCTCAGGAAGTCGCCGCATACCTTGTCGGCGGGGCCTGGGTCCCGTTCGAGCACCAGCACCTCGCGGCCGCTGCCGGCAAGCAGAGCGGCGACCGCGGCCCCGGCCGGGCCGCCGCCGGCAACGACGGTGCCGTTCAACGGTTGCCGCTCACCGGTTTACCGGTCAACGGCTGCGTTCCACGGTCTGTCGCGACGGTAGATGACGCCGGACGGTTGCCACGCCGCCGAGCCCCGCCTCGGCGACACGATCGGCCAGTTCGGGGGCGCGAAAGCTGCGGGTGATCGAGATCAGCCCGTCGCTACGGACGAAATGATGCCAGCGCGCCACCGTGGCGAGCACGCCGAAGCCGAGATAGGCGAACCGGCTGCGCTCGATGTCGCTGATGAGCCAGCCGCGCTGGGCTGTCCGCTCCATCCAGCCGATGAACCGCACCAGCTCGCCGTCGGTCAGGTGGTGGGTGAATTGCGCGCTGACGATGAAGTCGATCGGTCGTTCGGGCTGGTAGTCGAACACGTCGCCGGTGACGAACGCGATGCGGTCGGGCTCCGCCGTGGCCTCGCGCGCGGCGCGTGCCGCCCAGGGGTTCAGATCGACGCCGACGAGCTCGGCCTCCAGCCCGCGCCGGTCGCTCCAGCGTCGGATCGCGCGGAGGATGTCGCCGTAGCCGAAGGCGACGTCGAGCAGGGAGAACCGATCCCCCTTCCGCAATCCCTGGCGACGCAGCCAAGCCAGGGTCGGGCGTGCCGTCAGGGTGACGCGGTTGACCCGCGAGAGGTCGCGCAGGCAGCGCCGGTAGTCCTCGAAATCCGTGCAGTCGGTATCCATCCGCTCCGGCGTGTCGCTCCGGTGCGCGAAGCTCATGCGCGATGGAACCGGAACGTCTCGACGCTGAGGCCCGGCCCGAACGCCATCGCCATCCCGTCCCCCGGCCCGCTCGCGTCGCGCAGGATGCGGTCGAGCACGAACACCAGGGTGGCCGAGGACATGTTGCCGAACTCGCGCAACACCGCGCGCGAGAAGCGCAACGCGGCGGGCGCGAGCCCGAGACCGTGCTGCACGGAATCGAGCACCGAGCGGCCGCCGGCGTGAACCGCCCAGAACGGGATCGCGTCGGGGTCGGAGAGGCCCAGCGTGTCGCGGCCGTGTTCGAGCAGCCAGCGGCGGATGCGCCCCGGCACCTTGCCCGAGAGTCCCATCTCGAAGCCATGGTCGCCGATATGCCACGTGATGAGGTCTCCCGAACCGGGCAGCACCGTCGCCGCGAACGGGCCGAGCTCAAGACCGCCGGGATCGCCGGACACCAGGCAGGCGCCGCAGCCGTCGGCGAACAGCAGGAACATGAGCATCCCCTCGAGATCCCACTGTTCCTGCAGATGCAGGGTGCTCAGCTCGACATTGACGACCAGCACCTTCGCGTGCGGCTCGGAGCGAACGATGTGGCGTGCCTGCTTCAATGCGTTGACCGCGGCGAAGCAGCCCATGAAGCCGATGATCGTGCGCTCCACCGATGCTGGCAGATCGAGTGCCTCGGCGAGTTGCAGGTCGAGCCCCGGCGCCGAGAAGCCGGTGCAGGACGCGACGATCAGATGCGTGATGGTGCCGCGGTCCTGCTCGATCCCCAGCCGCTCGACGGCACGCAGTGCCAAGGTCAGCGCCCACTCCTCGTAGAGCGCCATCCGGGCGCGTGTGCCGGGAAAGCGGCCTCGCTCGTAGAACCGGCCCGTGTCGAGAAACACGTCCCACGGCTTGGGGCCAGGTTCGATGGACGAGTAGCGGTGCTCGATCTCGGCCATCGCGCTCATCCGCTCGAACAGCGCCCGGCTGCGCTCGTCGGGGAGCGCGCTTAACGCAAAGTCGACGAATTCCGCATGAATGTCATGGGCGGGAACGGCCGTCCCGATCCGGTTCAGGAAGGCGCGGGTCATTCGCTCATGTCTCCACAGAGGCAGGTTTGGGTGCAACAAGCCGGGCTGGCGGGCGGCGTCAACCGTTCTATGTGAAGCCGACAGGCAGCATGTCGATGGTAGAACCAAGTCAGGCTAACCGGAATCGCCCTTATTTCGTCATTGCCGGGCTTGACCCGGCAACCCATGCCGCCGGCGCTGGGTCGTACGGCATGGATGCCCGGATCACGTCCGGGCATGACGACAAGAGAGAACACGCTCTGAATGATGCGGGTCCAGAGCCGCATCATCAGCCGGGAATTGGCCTGAGCCCCGGGGATAGACGCGGCCCCTGGTCGCCGACGGTTACGATACGCGCCTCGATGGGGTTACACGGACTGGCGCTGGCCGGCCTGGTGGTGTCGCCGAACCTATGGCTGCGGTGGCTCGCGATCGCAGCCGCGAACCTCGCTTTGCTCGGGTTGCTGGGCATGGTGCCGCGCAACCGGCTGCTCGGCCCGAACCTGGTGCGCTTGCCCAAGTCATGCGCGCAAGCGAATCTCGTTGCGCTGTGCTTCGACGACGGGCCGGACCCGGTGGTGACGCTGCCCGTGCTCGACATCCTGGAGCGGCACGGCGCCACGGCCAGCTTCTTCTGCGTCGGCAGGCGGGCGCGCCAGCACCCCGGCATCGTGCAAGAGATCATTCGCGGCGGTCACAGCGTGGAGAACCACACCGACCGCCATCCACTCGGCTTCGCCGCCTTCGGGATGTCCGGGATGCGGGGCGAGGTCGAGCGCGCGCAGGCCGCCCTCGCCGGCATCACCGGACACGCCCCGCGCTTCTTCCGCGCACCGGCCGGCTTGCGCAGCCCGTTGCTCGATCCCGTGCTCGCCCGCTGCGGGCTGCGCTACGCGACCTGGACGCGCCGCGGGCACGATACGATACGCCGCGATCCGGGCCGTATCCTGCGCCGTCTGACGACCGGGCTGGCGGCCGGCGACATTCTGCTGCTGCACGACGGCAGCTGCGCGCGGACCCACGACGGCCAGCCGGTGGTGCTGGCGGTGCTGCCCGACCTGCTGGCCGAGATCGAGGCACGCGGCCTGCGCGCCGTTTCGCTGCCGACGGCGTTGGCGGCCGAACCCGCGGCTCAGCCGTCGGCACGACCGCTATGGAAGGTGTTGCTGGCGCCGTGATCCACGAGCATCGGCGGCGGGCCGGGCTGGCTCTGCGACCAAGTGACATCGTTGTGCGCGCCGGTGATGTCGATGGCGCCACCCGGCGCCATGTCGATCGCAATGTCGTTGTGTGAGCCCGCCACCCGCACGAACTGGCACGGGCCGCTCAGCCGCTTGTCCGTATGATTGCCGTTGAGCTGCACCGGGCGCTGGTCACAAGTGATGGCCGATGGCGCGCCGTTGCCGTAAACCAGGAAGCCGTTCTGCTCGATCGGGCCGGGCGGACCGCCGGGGGTGGTCGAGCACGCCGCGACCGCGAGCCCTAGAACTCCGACGCGAGCGACGACCGTGATTGCGCGCATATGCCCTGCCTTCCGCCTGAAACC
>JAABUQ010002868.1_pt1 | contig 32976 bp, 37 predicted proteins | sample 5560001 | NCBI WGS metagenome assembly JAABUQ01 (sample SAMN10711888, study PRJNA513371) | rock metagenome | isolation source: Antarctica rocks | place: Antarctica: Victoria Land, Finger Mt nord | collected 2015-12-18 | reverse complement strand
ACCCCGCCACCTCCCTCCCCATCCCCCCCGAGCGCCAAGAAATCATACGCAAGATCACGAATCTCTACTCCGGCAGCGCGAGCGAGGAGGATATGCTCGTGTATGCGAAGGAGGCGGTCTACGACGACCCCTGGAGTTTCTGCGACACGAGGTTCAAGATCGCGGGGCAGTGGTATGGTTTGTCCCCCTCCGCCTGCGCCCCCCCCGCGAAAACAGCGGCGATCAGCTAACCAAACCAAACCCCCAAAGGCATACCCAAGATCATGGCCTCCTCGCGCACGCTCGCCACCGAGATCGTGCTCTCCGACACAGACACCCTGTCGTTCAAGATGAAGCAGGAATACAAGCCGCGGCTGTCGCCGGCGGCGAAAGAAGTCAACAGCCTGGTGACGCTGACGCTGGATGCGGAGGGGAGGGTGGTGTATCATAAGGATCAGTGGAATGAGAAGGACTATAGCCATGAGGGGGTGGGGATGTGGCTGAAGAGGTTGAATGGGGACCATTTGACGAAGATTACGAGACCGCCGGGGGGGTTGTAGGGGTGGTGGTGGGAGGCGGGAAACGAGGTCGGAGGGTGGTGGATGTGTGGGGGAAGGGGTGGGGAAGATGGGGGAGGTTGTGATGGATGTGTGTATACGTGTGCGGCAGAGGTAGTCTGAAGAGCGGGCCAGGGTGGCGACGCCGTTACGACGTGCAGAAGCTGGCTTTGGATGGCTGTGAGCTTCGTTGGAGGAGGGATCGTGCGCGTAGGATGTCATGGTTCTCGGATGGGGACTCGGGGAGCGGTGTAGGGCGGGTCGGGTTGAATTGGGATGGATTGGTGGAGAGGTAGAGGCGTGGAAGGAGGGGAGGGGTGGAATCAACATGGGCTGGTGACCGTGTGACGATCGTGATGGCTTTTCATCGCTGGCAAGAAGGGTGTGCTTGTATGTTGGCGCTGGGGCTGTATCTATCTAGCGATAACAGCTCGCATACTTGATATACCACGACACGCGAAGATGGGGCGTTTGCTATGCGAGGAAGTCACGCACGGGAGATATCACCATACGAGGGATAGACACATGGAGATTTCGATTTCTGTATTCGCCTCTGATACTAAGCTACCTCCCTTCCTATCTATCCACCCATGTGCTTAGTGAGCAAGCTACAGATCCAAATTACCCTTTATCCAGTACAAGCGTACAAGTAATATAAGCAAACAAACTCAAGCCAATCCAGGCGCCACCACCCGGTAGCCTCTTGCCTAACTCCCATCCAACAATGCCGTCAAACGCCGATTCCTCCCAAGAAAACCAATCGTACAAGAAGCCAGCTGCTCGTGGAGCCTAGACCATCTGTAATTCAAGGTGGATGGTGTCGGTATGGGTGATCCATGTGAAAGTGGCCTACTCAGTGTAGACTGCTACCCCTTTCGTGAATTCTACTGCTGATGGTACGGTGTAACTGGTAGGTCGAAGACCAAGGATAAGAGAAGTTCATCTCATACTTCGGTAATATCGCGTTCAAGACTCACATAATGGTTGTGCTGGGGTTGATGCATGCTGATGTCGTGAAAGAGGACAACCGTGATGTGCTGAAAGACTGGATGTGCAAGCTGGGGTATCTCCGTGATGATCGATTTGCAGATTTTTTGGGTTTTTTGGTTTTTTCTCATTGTGCTGGGGTTTCGCAGCCGTAGTAGTTGCGCAGATGCCTAGGACATCTCAAGCGACGACCTCGTTCTCGGCCTTGGCCGATTCAGATTCCCAGATGTCAGCAGTGTTGTCAGTACCAGCAGGGCCGGAGGCAGCAAGAACGGCGTCGATGTTGGCCGTGGTGAGTTGATCGATGTTAGACTTTGAGTCGTTGGAGCCCTCGGCAGGAACAATGAAGTAAGAGTTGGTATCACAGCCAGCGGCGTAGTAGCTAGCAGCATTGAGGTCGGCAAGAGGGGAGCGGACCTCATCGGTCATGAGGTCGGCATAGGCACGGGTAGCAGTGGCAACACGGACAGGAGCATTAAGGCCATCGACAGGAGGGATGTTCTCCTTGCCGCGGTCGTCGCCGGCCTTGACACGTGATTCATCATCAGAGGACAGGTCCAAGGTGCAAGCCTTGTGTTCCATCATGATGTTGTCAAGCTCCTCGTTGCTATCCTCATGGATCTTGAAGTGCCATCCCTTACGGGCAAGGTCCTTGATGGTAGGCTTGGCCTTAGGCTTGTATGAGGTGATGGTACCGGCCAAGGCGGCGTCGATGGAGGGCAGGCCATGCTGGGTAGTGGCCAAGGAGGAGATGCGTCGACGCGACAGGATGCCAGCATGCTTCGACTTAGGTGAACGACCAGCCGGAGCAATAGGGGCAGGCGTAGGAGCCCCAGTCTTCAATCGAGGGTCGGAAGAATTTGTCCGATGAGCCTTGATGGGTCGATCCAAGGCAGCGGAGGTGAAGTCCTCCAAGGTCGAAGCCTTACGCTTCGTAGCAGGGGCAAGTTGCAAATACGCCCGAGCGGCCGGAGCCTTCGAGAGGATCGACGTGGCAGCCTTGAAGTGCTGCATCATAGAAGATGATGATGAGGACTTGAGGTAGGGTTCTGAATGAAGAGACTTGGATGCCTTGATGGAAGAAGCACAGGTAGATGGATCGATGTTCTCTGAGTCGATATCGTTGAAGACTTGTGGTGGGGAAGGCTTGAGTATGGAGGATTTGGAAGGGAAAGGAGCGTTCGTTAGGAGAGCTGTGAGGGTATTTGTAGTTAGTGAGGGTCCTTTCGTGATGTAGGATTGTTTTGTAGAAGTGCAGAACTTTCGAAGCCCACAACATTTGCTAAAGTGTTCAAGATGTTTTGACGGGATCAACACTAGAGGGAAATGTTGCTCATACCATTTTGCTTATTCTTGACATTTCCGAGGTTCCGCAAGCGGGCTCCGCTGACGGAGCCGAATGGCTGTCGAGCAGGTGTGCTCAAGGGAGCTGCTGCTGCCATTGTGGAAGTGGCTTGATCACGTAGAAGTGTTTGCCGATGGTCAATCACGAAATAATAGCGGTAATGATGGCTTGAGCGTGTAATTTAGGTAGCGGGAGATTACTGTTCGCAATGTTGGTGACAAGATCGTAAGTAGATGAGATGGAGGCTTTTGTAGCAATATAGAAGGCTGTGTTCTGTATCTGTAGATGTGTGTATGATAGAGAGATGTGTAGACAGATGTGTGGAGAAAAGATGAAAGTAGCAACACCAGGAAGCCTGAGGAAGGAACGATGTGGGCAAGAGCGGCTATATCTCTCTACCTGCCCTTGTCAGCTTCGAAGGGAAGTGGGGAGGAAGAACACGCTGATGCACGTCTTCGAACGCGAATCTTCGTGCCCTTGGCGTCCCTCGACTCGCGAAGCCGTGATTCCGCCTTTCCTCATGCAGTCTAGACAACGCTCATCGTTCCGAGGCTGCTAAGGGTGCTCGTCTCGGGATGCTGCACTCTTTTCCGAGCTGTGGCAGACTGCAATGACGCCGATGATGCTGTGCTCTCGCTAAAGCAAGCTTTCCTTCCATCCTGGACCAATGGTTTGCGCCAAAGCAGTCCGGATGGAGGGCGACGTCGAAGGCTTGGCACTTACGCGCCCGATTCGCGTTTGGGGGCATTAATTTAGATGACTTGCTGCCTCTCCTTTCTCCCATCCTGTGTTCGCTGTGACCACCTTCCAATGAGGGCAGCCAAGTTTGAAGTGTCTGATGAGTCTGTTGGAGACATGAGACTCAAGGATGGTACTATAGTGCCTCAGGTGAGTCAAAAACATGGCTCTCAAACTCCCCCCTCCATGCGTTGCAAGGTTCTATGTTCCTGCCTCAGGCATCTCAACCTTATTGGCTGTACTGGAGTTGGAGGCTCTATCTTGCATATCGACGAGGGCAGCAAAACTCATAGGTCTGGTGAGACTATTGCAGACATGAGACTCAAACAAAGTACGATAGTGCCTCAGGTTAGCCAAAAAACAGCTCCCTACCCTCCCTTCATGCGCTGCAAGGCTCATGTTCCTGCCTCAGGCATCTCACCTCATTGGCTCTATCGAATTCCGAAGTCTTCCATTCTGCACATAGAACCTTGCAGAAACGCCAAACCGAAGCACCAGATGGATATCGCTGCTTCCCCACCACCACCGTTGCGCCTCTCCCCTCGCTGCGCTTCACTTCATACCTTCACGTTTCTGCCTCGGGCATCTCTTTTCCATTGGCTTTATCTAGACTGCATTTCATCTCAGACTGACGTGAGGGAACCACGGTCTTTCTGCTGCGGCGGCAGCGTCAAGCTCGCAATTATGCGCTTACCATTCTCGATGGCATTCCAGGCCAGTCATACTATCCTATGCTCTTTCGAAGAAGCGGGTGGAGTCGAGCTGGCGGACTGCGTTGTGAGCGCTGGACTATGCTGTTACGATGAGAATATTGCTTCACCGCCATGGTTGCAAGGTGCGAAACCATGATGTCGCATTTTCCTATGCCATGGCTGTCATGAATCCGAAAGAAGGAATGAGGTGTTTATAATTGTACTCCAAAACCCCACCCATACAACCTCAAGATTCAATGCACGAAAAATCCAGAGTCCAAGGACTTGATCTCAACATCATTACCTCCAATTTGCGAAGCGCGAATGAGCGAGAAGTAACACATGCTACGGAAAGGATAGGAAGGTGGCGTCTGCTCAATTTGAGCTTAGATATGAGCGCTGCTCGGTCTGTAGTAGCTCATATTTCATGAACAACAACACCCTTCCAACGTGCATACCCGTTCTCTCTTGCCTGATCTTCGGGTATTCACGGCAATACTAGATTGACAACACAGATTGAGTGAGCAGCGAACGAAGGTTTCCCGTATTTCTAAGACGCTTGCTATTGAGAGGTTAAAACAGCAAGATCATGTGTTTGTGCTTCTTCGGTTATGTCTTTGCAGACTGAATATTCAATTTGAATTGAAGGCGGGTATCGAGGGTGCAACCACTCGTTCTCATGGATGAGATGGTTGCAAGGATGATAGCATATAATTCTTGTGGGCGAAAATATCATTGGGTTAAACGTATATTCTAGTAAGATGCAACGCAACGAATCTTCGACTCGTCCTATGGCGCTTGATCTTGTATTTGGAAATTCTAAACACCCCTTACCAGATGGGAGCCCCTAATCCAAGACTACTTTTACCATCCCAAGACCAACTTCAATACTCCAAGATCACCAGAAATCTGTGTCCTCGGGAAGAGATCTGTTTATCATCTAAACTAGGCGGATGTCTCAGGTAGCAGTGCATAAATATACACATATAATTGGAGCATCGAATTAGCCCCAATTAAAGCTTTCAACCGGTGGCTATTTGGGCATGTAATCGAGATATAGGGAGGTATGGCGAAAGTATATATTTGGGTTGCCTAGAAATCGATCGATTCCCATACTAAAACCCAGGCATTACATGTGTAAATTTGGGAGGATTATACAAAGGCGCAAATGCGGTCAGAAACGTTTAGAAACTGGTCGGTCCTCCCACTAAATCTAGTCCCCTTGCTCGTCTTGCAGAATCCAGGTGGTCTTGGAATAGTAAAAGTGGTATTGGGTTAGGGGCTCCTTACCAGTATATTCACTCTCCCTGTAATTGTCCTCCTTGGCGTTGAGCACTAAAGTATCTTCAACGAAAAACTCTTTTCCTCTTGGTCATAGGTCAAGCCTGGATGATTAGTCCACTATTACAACATCAGAAAGAAGTAGAAGCGTGCCAAGTCATGGGTGGACGGCCTCAATCCTCTGTGTCACTCCCAGAAGCTTCGTCACTCCCATCGGCTTCGTCACCATCGCTATCATCCCCCCCATCAGCCTCCTTCGCTGCACACTCCCGCATGAATTGCCACACAGGGTTTACCATCAGCGTTCTCCCACCCAACCAGTCCCTTGCCTCGCGGTCGGAGATGCAGAGTTCATACGGTTCGTAGCCCTGAGAACCAGCGAAGGCGAACCACAGTTTTCGGATACCGTGTGACTTTATAGAAGCCCTCATCTCGGGGCCCATGCCGTATATACGCCAGGGATTCTCAATCTCACCAGATGCGAGGTGAAGCTGCCCGCGCAGTCTGTCCATTGCGGACTCCCATGTACCGCGGTCAAGGACGATATCGCTGATCTGGAGATGGTTGAGGGTAGAAGCACAGAGGAGAAGGGTCCCGACGAGTTGATCCTCTTCCAATCGAAAGTTTGCGATCCTTAGCTTTCGCAATTTGGACAATTTGTTGCGGTTCAACATTTTGAGTAGTGGCAGATGAGGCAAGTGCTTTCTCCACCCGCCGCGTCTGTGGCCATCGCTGCACGAGATCGTTAGGTCTTCCACCAACGGGCATGATGCCAACATCGCTGCAAGCGCTTTCGTCATGCCTTCCACTGTCAAAGCAAGATCTGAAGTCCTCATCTGATTATCTTGGATCCTCATAATTCTTCGCCGCGGAAAATCACCGCCGTATATTTTCTCGTCGTGCGTACTCTCATCGTCGGTGTTTGTGTCACAGTCTCCCTTACGCCACCGTTGATACTTGGTGATATGGTCTGAGGAGTAGTAGATGCTGTTTAGACACAGGACAACAAGATTCTGGAATGCCGCTGGGTATACCGCGCTTGGTACCGTTACGCTGAGCTCCGCTAAATCCAGATCCAGGAAATCGTCTTCAATAATGAATCGGCGAATCTCCAACCCTGACTCGGCGAGCGATTTCAAGACTACCTTCATTAGATGGGTTTCGAAGTCCGCTGGGTCATGAACACACCCCGAGCACCATGCATCGCCCAGTAGAGTTTTAGCGTTGTAGGCGCGCTCGGGATTCCAGGAATCGCCTCCGATCACAATGTCCGTCACGAACGGCAACGATTCCATCGCTCTGCTGAGCAGTCTGATGTCGCCTTCTTCGTCTACAAAACGCCATTGCGATCGACATATTCTCCTGTAATGAGCGTATGGATCTTCAAGTGCGTTCTCATTGCAGCACCTCCACTTGGGCGCCATGATGTCTCCATCTTTGATGAAGATCGGCGCATGAATCGCGTTATTGCGTCCCGATAACTGCTGCTCCGCGAGCTTCTTCTCCGCAAGCTTCTTCTCCGCGAGCTTCTTCACCATGGATTGCTTCGTCCAAGCTCTCTTCGCAATAATTTGGTCCTCTTTACGACTTCGTTCGTACTCCCTGGCCGATAGATGTGTCAAGCTAATTGAGTCGAGAGCAAAACATAAGACTTTGATTGTCGGACCGATCAGTGGATGCCTACTAGCGCGTAGCAAGCTTCTCAAGCCGGCCTCATCAATGCGAATGTCTTGAATTTCTTGTTGGAACCGACTTGCAACATCTGCCTGAGACAGGCCATTGCATGATATTGAGTATGGCAAATTGATGATGTCCTTCTTGGACAGACTGCTGAAGATGCGCCATAGCAGTTCATAAGGGAGCTGATCCATGTCGACGATTTGCCTCTGTAACTATGGGCTTCTACTGACCTTTAGGCCTTCCACAATTCGTAGATCCGTTATCGGGTTGATATCTAGCAATTCCGAGTCCCTGCTATTAGTATTCTCTTGGCACTTAGTATGAACGAAGTACGATAAGTGCAAGTATTGTCGCTTGTAATATGAATAGAAGGTGATATGATGCTGCGATGAATTGGATTGATATATTATCATTACCTCAATATCGCGTGGACGAGGGTCAGTATAGTGACTCGTATATATACATATATTTGGACTCAAATCTCTCGATATTGCCTCAAAAGTCTTCTCAAAATGGGTTTATGCCTCAATCATGGCAATGCCGAGAATGGCAATATCTCGAACAAGCGCATTCGGCGCCGTTCGGGCTAGAAAATTGTCAACCGACTCCTCATCAGGAGAATCATATCGTCGAGCCATTCCCGTTACCTCTGGTATGGACAGGGCCGCTCACAAGTCATACACCTGCTCCAATCCGCAGTCGATCCGGGGAGCCGTGTTCGGCAGGCCGTAAGCGTTGTGTCACGCCTTGGTGGTACCATTGAATTGTCATCTTACCAAGATGAAAGAGGGCGTCTCTGTAGTGTTCGTACCTGCTTGAACTTCGACAAAATGTGAATATCTATGTCTAGGATTGACTCGATATATTTTATTCGCAAGGCTAGAAAGATTTTGCTTGCTCTAGCCATTATTGTTTTTCGCATAATTCCGACGTGTAGCGTTCTCAGTATCGGACTTCTCCACAATGCCTTGTTTCGTGCGCCCGTCTGCTCGTATTTTCTGGACCAAAATAGCTTCTTTACCTGCTTCGATGCGCAAACGCATGAGCAAGCCATCTTGCCATTGCATGATCGCCTCATTCGCCTTTCCGTCCCACCACATGGCTCCAAAGAAGCGCTTACACAGCCTCCGTACATTTGTCTCGCCCCGCGAGATGAGCTCTAGGAGGGTCCAGTCCCAGATCTCGATCCGACTGTGGGACGATTGCTGTAGACAAGAAAGTGTAGAAATCATGAGCCGGCTAGACTCCTGCTGGCGCTTGGACTCAATAAGAAGGATAGCTGATGGAGTCTCAGAAGGGTTCGTCGGTGGTGGAGTCAGTAAGGGCGCCTGGCTACAGTGCTGAGGCAGAGGCACGATATCCCTGACCCGACCGGGGAGCAGGTTCTCGAGAAGGTAAGGTGTGCGGGAGATGCAAGGGCTGAGCATCACCGGGTAGCTGAGAAGGTTAGGGATGGATGGTGAAAGATTCGAGTGAGAAACTATGACGGGCGGCGATGGCGCTAGGTTCTCCGGGAAATTCGATTTTATTGTGTTATTCGGCATCCAAGGTTTCAGGGAGTGGTCGCGGTCAATTCTTTGCGATGTGTGAGAAGTTGTCTGGGAGGTCCGCTCAGACGCCGTCGTCTGCCGGTCTGGAGACACGGATCCAGCGATATACCTTGGTCTTCTGAACCTTGACTTGATAGGCAGGCCAACCACACCAGGCATTACCTTACGCACCAGAAAGGCATCCAGTCGTCCATTTGATTTTGCGTTTGCGATGGAAGAGGATGGACGTCCAACGCGGTTTGCTGAGCTAGAAGATTCATGCATTGGTCGAGCGGTCTCGCCGCGTTTGACATGCTTGGGCTTCTTCGATGATACTATTCTATCTGCTGGGTCTTCGAGAGGACGCTTGCCCTTGCTCGAACTCGCGGTGAGCAGATATTGGGCTTCTGGGGCATGCGACGTTCCTCGGTGTCTTGTCTTTGGCGAGGAAGTTGGCGGCGTGGGCAAGGATGATCCGCTCACACAGCTGAAGTGGGATCCAGAAGACATCGGTCGGCGAGTGACCTCCCCAGTACTCAGACGCAGCTCGTCAGGAGTCATCTCACATGTGTCCATACGGATCAACGGAGGCGCATCAGCCTGCTTCGAATGCTTCTTGGTGGGACCGGAAACTGAGGCTGGGGGTTCCAGACCCACTTGTTCGTCTTGAGAATCGTCCCAGGGCAGCATGACCTTCCGAACACCTCTATCAGCATTGTCAAGTTTCTTCTGCCACGCCGCAACTTCCACATCAAAGTCCTCCGCGTCAGGGACATTACAAGCTTCGTTTGCTAGAGATTGCAGCTCGTCCAAACTGACACTCTCCTTCCAACGTCTATCTTGGTGTATCTTGAGGACCCGTGGCCATCTTAAAGTGTAGTACTCTGAGTTCGCAAGTCTCACAAAACCGCCACCCATGATCTCGAACACGAAAGGTTTCCGAAAGGCCACTGTCATGCTTGGCCCTTCCCACGATGCGTATTCCAGGTTAAAGGCTCCTGCACATTCTGCGGAGTCAATCTTTAAGCAATGAGATTGCCCATGCTGATTCAGGTATTGCAAGTCTTTAGCGCTGAGACTCTGGTTGATAGCATCTAGAACGACGTATTCTGGCTTTGCTCCTAGTTGAATCCCCGCGTCTTTGTTTTTCAAGCAGCCAATGTGGAAATGGGTCCAGCGGACATCGGCTAGTGGGCATCTAGCGGCAGCTTTGACACAGTAGCCGGCACCAACCACAGCGAAGTCGGCGGTGTCACCCAGGCCGGCAATGTAGTCTTTCTTGAGCTTCAGCCAGCAGCTCGGTGGACCACCCGGAGATCTCTTGGCAGGGCCGAAGTATGACTCGTCCAACGGTTTCAGCACAAGTCCTTCCCATCGTTTTGTGATGGCATGGGCGTAATGATTCCGCAATTGTTCCGGGGCTCCAGGACATGTGAAGTCAATATTGCATTGAGCGGCCAACTCGGCTCTTCCTGGTATTTGAGAGACGATACGCTTGAGAAGCCGGCGCCGAGACGTATGGGTACATTGAACACATGAAATGTCGTCCACCAATAGTACGTCATAGAACACGATCATCAAGTGTTCATAATGGTGAGGCATTGAGTCGGCTTTGGTGCCGAGGAATGAACCGGAACGGGAAACATGCTTTCGAATCTTGTGGAACGGCAGTATCTCCTTATCGCGATCACTCCAGATGACCATCTCACCCTCTAATATACATTTGCTGCTGAAGACGCAAGTCTCTTTCCCAAGGTTCAAGCAATGTTTCAGGGTATCGTGAAGTCCAATCCTGTCGGCGGTCGAATCCTTTCCACTTTTTGAGAAGAGCTGGATTTGCTGATCGCGTCTTCTAACATCCACATGAATCTGACAGTACTCCCCATCATACTTTCGTTCCACACTCATATCACGATTACGTACCATGCTCACAGCATGTTTGACGCTCCGAGCTTTGGTGTACGTCGTTCTGCCGACCTTCACACCAACCTGCGGCATGAGACTGTTTCCATCTGTGGCAAACTTACCACTCCTCAGTAGGCGGATTGCATCTTCGAAAGTGTCGTGAATCTTCAAAACAAGTGGCAATCGAGGATCGATGGACCGGAAAACCATCCATTCAGGTATCTCGACAGCACCGTAATCCTTGAGAATCAGCCTTGTTAGCCATTTGGCTTCCCTGCTCTGCGTGCGGCGGTAGAGAGACCTTAATTGGTCATCGACGTCCTGTTCGGTAACACTATTTGCTGCAGCTCGAACTTTGGGCGCGGAATATCGATAGCCTCCAGCGATGGACGCAAGCATGTCGTCAATCTCTTCATTAGTAATCTGCCGGCTCTGAGGCTGCAATGGAAACTCTGCTTGCCGTAAAGCACGCTCTACGCAGCATCCCAGATCTCCACGCCCCGCTTCTTGCCACTTGTCAAGTAGCTGGTGTCGGCCATCGCCAAGACCAAGAATCCGCTTCAGCTTCCTCGAAAGCGAGCGAGGCTGGATGCCATATACACGATCAGTGCGTCTTTTGGGAAACAGCGTTGACAATAGTGCGACAGCATCTAGGTCTGTAGAATTGATGGACAGATTGAGATTTTGACACCCTCTTTTGGTTTGAGCGTTGGTCTTCTGGCATACAGTCGCAGCCAGCAGAGGCGGTTGAGCTTTGCGAAGGCTTTCCAAATTAGACAGGAGATCACATATTGTTGTAAAGAGTAAAGGCATTATGAGCACTATCGCCAAGGGCTCCGAAAGTCAGAGGTGAAGACCTCGATTGCAAGACGAACAAGAGACATGATCACAACGGTATACCCACTGAACCTATAGAGTAGACTAGGATATACAAGAAGATTGCACACTATAAGAGATGAATCTAGACATGCTGCCAGTGAAGGTCGAGAGTTGAGTATGAATTGAGGTCGAAGTAGAGGCCTTTGATTGCTGACGCGACAATGTTTGGCACGCGCTCACGTGCAAAAACACACCTGATCTTGGCAAAAGTACCTAGAATACTCAAAGTTTAGCTTCAGGATGTATGAAAGCGTGAAAGCGTCGAGGCGTCTGTATAGCAATGCTCTTGCGGAATCGCAGTTGTTCCGGAACAATGAAAGGGCACTCGACACACAAACAAGGGTGTCGTTCGGGCGATACAGTCACACGCTAATAAAGGTCTCTGACCCTCTGGATGGACGAGACCGTGTTAGCCTTCTTGCCAGAATATGGAGAAGCTGTTGAAGGAGTGGCGCCAGGACGCTATGCATAAGCATCAGTACGAGTCTGCCATCTACATTGGAGACAAGCTCTTGGCCCTGACCGGTATGCCTTCCAAATACCTAAGATACCTCATTAAGCTAATATGCTGATTAGGGGACGCCAACGACGCCTTCTTCCTGGCTCAGGTACACTTTTCCACGGGCAACTATACAAGAGCTCAGAGCTTCTTGACCAAGCACAACCTCATCGACCACAGTCCCGCCTGCCGATACCTCGCCGCTCACTGTCAGATCAAGCAGAGCAGATTCGAAGAAGCTTTGAACATATTGGGAGAGAAGAACCCGAGCCATCTCATAGCAACATCGAGTAAGGTCCGGCGGAAGCTGCAGCATACAAGCGGAAACCTACGAAATGGCACAAAGGATGGCAAAGTCGGCAGCAGACCAGACAGGATCGAGAAGAGCGAGGAGCGAGACCGGGAGAACATTGCCGACATCAAGTACGAAGCGGCCATGTGCTACCTGCGAGGGATATGCTACGCGAAACAAAACGCCTTCGACCGAGCGAAAGAGTGCTACAAGGACGCCGTACGAATAGACGTTCAATGCTTCGAAGCTTTCGACCAGCTAATGAAGAACTCCCTAATGTCGCCCGACGAAGAATGGACCTTCCTCGGATCCCTTGACTTTGACTCCATCTCCACCGAAAGCAGCGATAGCGCCCAAGAAGCCGCCCAGTTCGCAAGGATGCTCTACACGACTCGCCTCTCCAAATACAAAAACCCCACCGACTTCAACCACGCCACTGAGACCCTCTCAACCCACTACAACCTCGCCTCGAACCCCGATCTCCTCCTCTCCAAAGCCGAACTCCTCTTCACCCAATGCCGCTTCAAGCAGTCCCTCGCCATCACCACCTCCATCCTCGACTCCGACGAATACAACTTCTCCATCTACCCGCTGCACCTCGCCTGCCTCTACGAACTCGCCGAAACAAACACCCTCTTCCTCCTCTCCCACCGCCTCGCAGACCTCCACCCCGACGAGCCCAGCACCTGGCTCGCCGTAGGCGTGTACTACCTCTCCATCGGCCAAATCGCCGAAGCCCGCCGCTTCTTCTCCAAAGCCTCAATCATGGACCCCCATTTCGGCGCAGCCTGGATCGGCTTTGCGCACACCTTCGCCGCAGAAGGCGAGCACGACCAAGCCATATCCGCATACAGCACCGCAGCGCGTCTCTTCCAGGGAACCCACCTCCCACAACTCTTCCTCGGCATGCAAAACCTGCAACTCAACAACCTGACCCTCGCCTCCGAATACCTCTCCGCCGCCAATCAGATGTGCCAAACCGATCCGCTTCTTCTCAACGAAATGGGCGTCGTGCTCTACCACCAAGACCACCTCCCCCAATCCATCGCCCTCTTCCAACGCGCTCTGCAGATTGCAGTCGAGATCGACTCCGACCCTCGCGCTTGGATCGCTACCCGTGCGAACTTGGGGCATGCCTACCGCCGACAGTCGCAGTGGGCACTCGCGCTCCACGAATTCGAGGAAGTCCTCCGGCAAGGCGGGCGGGACGTCAATATCTTCTGTGCCAAAGGCCTGGTATTGCTAGACATGGGCCGTGCGTGGGAAGCAGTAGGTGTCCTGCACGAAGCACTGAGTGTGAGCCCACAGGACCCGGTGGCTACGGATGTACTAGGGCGAGCATTGGAGGAGAACGCGGCTGCGGAGGCGAGGGGGATGGGGGGTGTGGATGGGGAAGGGGAGGAGGCGTTTGAGGCGCTGATCCGCAGGGAGAAAGAGGCGCTGGGGAGGAAAGGAGATGGGAGGGCGAGGCGGAAGGGGAGGACGAGGGTAAGTGAGGTTGCTGGTGAGGATAGCATGATGGTGGTTAGTGATGAGGAGGAGTAACATTGTGTGTTCATGGCATATGGATAGGGTGGCATAGCGTCGGCGTCCTGGAGGGTTATACGAATTGGCAAGTCGCTGTTGTATATTACGATGTGCTTGTAGCATGGCATTAGTGGTCAGCTCCACGACCAGCAAGGGAGATTAGCTATCATGTCGATCATGTTTCTCTTCTTCTCAAGAGCGCTGCTCGCAGGTCATAGCGACTTCAAGTCCGTACTTCTTTAAGACCCTCGCCGTCTCACTCCGCTGCACTCTGTTGCCACAACTTTTTGTACCCCAGAGCAGCCTCAGCGCAGCTGTGATTCATAGAAAGATCATTCCACTACCGGATTCCCTCTCATAGGAAAACCCCTGTTCCGATCTCGTCTTCCACCCAGGAGCAGGTATTGGCAAAACGCTTATTTTCAAAGTCAAACCAAAAACATGTCCTAGCATCACGCTCATTCCTTCTCATCACAAAACATTCAATAGATTAATTGTCAATTGATACAAGATCTATGGCTACCGAGCTATATCGAAGCGCAGCAGACGCACCAAAGCCCATCTTCCAAGCTTCGGTAAAATAGGAAATAGATTTCCATTATCGATCGTGTGCTAGACTGCACCTTGACCAGAAAATCCATCCGTGAGATCATCCTTGAGATTCTCGTCGAAAACGCAAAGCAGGAGCCTACCGATATCGCACTCGTGTCGTAGGGAAAGGTGGGTTTCAAGCCAGATGCTAATTCTGCTCGAAGAAGCAATATGCCTGGAAGCAGCATTCGTAATCCCGCCGAAGACCGGGCAGGCTGACCGGCGGTACGGCTCGTAAGATCTTCACCACGTTAGATGGCATCCCCCTCCACACCCCCCTCCCCCTCCCCCTCCCCCCTCGCCCTCTTCCTCGCCCTCTCGCCCCCTTCCATATGCGCTTCATCCTCATACTCCCGCTTAATCCTCACCTCTCCGCCTCCAGCGCTAAACCCGCTCTTAACAGCCACGTTGTAGGCTAAGAAGATGGCTTCGGCGAACGCACCGCCGGCGCTGACCATGCGCATGAGCTCTGGGAGGTCCTTGTCGGGGATGTCGCGGATGAGGCCGGGTGCGACCTGTGATGGGGGGGTTAGTGGGAGGGGGGGAGGTGTGGTGGAGATGGAGGAGGGGGGGGGAAGGATGAGGGGTGAGGGGTGAGGAAGAGGGGGGAAGGAAGGATGAGAGCTGAGAGGAGTGGGGTAGGGAGATGAGTTGGAAAGTTTAGTAAGAAAGTACAGTATAAGTAATTTCGTAGAGGCATCATGGATAGTGGGGAAGAGGCGATGAGACGGCCAAAGGATTAGGGGGAATGCGAAAAGAGAATGATGAGGTGGTGTCGGAAGGTCGATACCTTGACAAAGTGCTTCGCGAACTCATCGTCCTCTGCGTCCTCCGCATCGTCCGGGTACAGCTTCTCCGCGAGCTCGAAGAATTCTAAGCCGGGGATTCGTTCCATGAGACCTGTGTCTTCAAGCACGCGCGTGATGCGCTCTTGCATGCCGTCCATCTCGTAGTTGTGGGCCTAATTCGTAGATGTTAGCATCACGGTTCGTTTTGACTAACGCTCTATTGATCCATAGCACTGTAGGTCCTGAAGGTTGTTCATAGCAGTGTAGACGAGAAAGGTGGGAGAGATCGACCCACCAGGACATACAACCTCGCTAACACCTTCGCCGCCGCCTTCGCCTCGGTCCCGTCGGTATCGCTGCTGAGATTTCCTTCTCCGTTCAAAGTGGGCATGACAAGTTGATGGCTGTAGAGGTATCCAAGGAGAATGCCGAAATTGGCAGGAGACTCTCTCGGAAAGACCAGAGTGGTCTTGAGTTTGCCCTTCTTCGTGGAATGCGTTTGGATTAGGCGGGCAATGAGGGGCGATTGGGTGAGGACGGCTTCATGGGCCATAAAGTGGCCTTTGGAAGGGCCGGTGAAGATGTCGAAGATTTGGGTTGTGAAGACACTAAAAGACAGTGCTGTTAGCAACAATTATGTGGAGGCGTTGGTTAAACGCGGGAGTAAGCATGCAACGGAAGGTGCAGATGTAGACCGGAACGCTGGTCAAGAAAGCCTGTGAAAGGTCGGAGTGATGGGCCGAGGTGGACAACAGAGCTGTGGCAGTTGGGAAGGCAACACGGGCAAACCCAAATCACTTACGCAGGATCCATGTTGTAGCTCGATTGGACATCAACCTTGGTAAAGCAGCCGTCTTTTGCGGACTCTGTCTGGGTGGTGGTCGGCTTTGCTGGCCCAGCTTTGTTAGCTGGGACGCTATTTCCCTGGCCATCTTTTGTGTTGTTGCCGCTCTTAACGTCAGCCTTGGCACCTTCACCTTTCGCATTCTTCACGGCCGGCGCCTTCTTCACACCCTCCGGTGACTGCTTTCTTGAAGCTGCCGGTTTTGCAGCCGGTTTTGCAGCCGGGGTTGGCTTGGCGCTGGCCTTCTGACTCGTAGCTTTCGACGTAACTGGGACTGCATCCTCGCTTGTTGGAGGAGTTATTGGCATGAAATCATCCTCGTCCTCCTCATCCTCGCCTTCACCGTTATCAGTAGTGGAAGGCGAAACAGGCTCTGCGGGTTGTTTGGCATTCGGGGCTGCAGCATGAGATTGATTCTGGTTGACCGCCGCACTAGCTTTGGAAGCCTTCAGCTGCTGAGTAGCAACCATGTTGACAGCGTTGATGACTCTTGTCTTAGGTTTCGTAAACGTCTCGACAGGGCAGAACGGTTAATCAAGAAGTTTTTAGAAAAGCTGTCTCGGATCTTAGCTTAGATGTACTTGATGGCAGAATGATGACCGATTTAATTGGATCCTCAACGATTCTGGTGCTGAGGATAGACAAGGCCAGATATGACTGTGTGACCTATCTTCAAGAGTCTTGAGAGCAAGACCGTGCTGTGGGAAGGGACGAAAATAGATGTCCGAAGTAGCTGGGAAGACTCTGATAAAATTTGGCTGCTGACTGACACGGGAGCTAAAGAATAACGATGGTCGAGAGATTGGATGCAAAACTTTGGATGGGCGCGAGTTGCGAAAGGATGTAACAAGATTGGGAGTCATGAGGAGCCCCAAGAGCAGACACTGAACATATGGGACGTGACGAAAGTGAAGTACCTTTTCAAATTCCGGTAATGTCAGGGTAGCTTCGGAGGAAACGAATTCTTGCGGAACTGAAGTGAATCGTGAGGTGTTCGACCAGGACTACTCTAGGGATTTGTCGATATTTGAAGCCCCAAAGTGAGCGATTACTGAAGCCAATCCACAATCTAGGTCAAGCATCTGTTGATGACCAAACAGACATGCAGATCCGCGGTCTTGATTGATATTTGTGAAACTATGGCAGCAATGTTGCTCTGCTCGATAGAGGCTATGGTTGATGATAATGAACTTTCACGAGATGAAAACGCAAGTTGAGACAAGTGCGGTTATATTCACGTGTCGATGATGTAAGACGAATTACCAGTAGCGCGGAGCCCGAGGACAATTCATCTTCGCCGGCCTGAGGGAGAAAAATTGGGTCCTTGCAAGTACCTAAAATTCGCTGCGAATAGGTAGAGAATTAACTAAGTGACACTATGAGCTGTGAGATCGACCCTCCAACAATTTTGAGCAGTAAGGAGACTGACCTTGCTCGAGGCGGCACCGAGTCCCGACCGACGAAATTGCAATGAGCGCAGATCAGGTCCAAAATACTGCATCTTGCGGTTTGCCTGTCAATCAGTAGGGTTGCGAGGCTCATGCGCGCAATGCTCGCGCTGAGGCGAGAATACCTGAAGGTACAGATTGATCATGCTAGCGGATCGTGGCTATGACGAGACAAGACCCATCATCAAAGACCAAGATGAGATCACGGCGTCTTCTGTCATCGAAGCTGCTTTTTTGGCACTACATTCAGCATCTGGGCTGTCAAGCATGGTTAGTATGCATACGGACGGAGTCGAGAGCGGTCATAGGCGAATATACTTTACAGAATGCCCCGTCCCCCCCCGCCATGTGTACCCTTTGTAGCTGCTGCGAGCCTACAGACAAGATCTTGGTAATGCTGAGTTCTTGCAGAACTCTTGGCCTGTGCTCAATAGTCCGCGAAGCATTTCAGATTAGGAGAGTAGATCGGCCACTAAGATCGGTCAGCTTGGCTCAATCTAATGAAAAAGTACCCCGGAGACTGACCATTCATGGGCATCTCATCGATCTGGGTCGAGTAATACACTGGCAAGTATCAGCAAGAAATGAGATCTTGAACGATGCCTAGCCTACGTTCAATATCCCGAAGGATACGGACATCCTCGCTAGTAACGAAATTTATAGCCACCCCCTTCCTCCCAAATCTGCCGCTCCTACCAATGCGGTGAATGTAGTTCTCGCGGTTGCTGGGAAGGTCGTAGTTGATGACGAGTGACACCTGCTGGACATCGATACCTCGGGCCCAAACGTCAGTGGAGATTAGGACCCTAGAGTTGCCCTGTCGGAAATCTTGCATGATGCTGTCGCGCTCCTTTTGAGGCATTTCTCCGTGCATTGAGGATACAGTGAAATTGGCTTCGCGCATCTTGTCAGTCAACCAGTCCACCTTTCTACGCGTATTGCAGAAGATGACTGCTTGCGTTATGGTTAACGTGTCGTAGAGATCGCAAAGTGTATCGAATTTCCATTCCTCTTTTTCAACAGCAATGAAGTACTGCTTGAGACCTTCCAATGTCAATTCGTCACGCTTGACCAGGATACGCACAGGATCCGTCATGAATTTTGTGGTCATGTCGAGGACATCATAGGGCAGCGTCGCTGAGACAACGACGACTTGGGTCGCGGGTGGAAGGTAGCGGTAGACATCGTAAATCTGCTCTCTGAACCCGCGGTTGAGCAGTTCGTCGGCCTCATCTAGGACAAGCATCTTGATGTGGCGGGTCCGTAGGTTGCGGCGCCGGATCATGTCAGCTACACGCCCAGGCGTGCCAGAGACGATGTGCTGGCCGTAATCTAATTTTCGGATATCCTCTCCTACGTTTGTGCCTCCAATGCAAGCATGGCATTGAACATTCATGTAGTCTCCGAGGGCCATAACTACAGACTGAATCTGAGTCGCCAACTCGCGTGTCGGTGATAGTACTAGAGCCTGTGTCTCCCTAACCGCAGTGTCGATGACCTGCAGCATGCTGATCGAGAATGTGGCGGTCTTGCCCGTACCCGATTGAGCTTGGGCAATGGTGTCGCGCCCTTTGCAGATCTGGACGATGGCGCGCGACTGAACGGCGGAGGGGCTTTCGTAGCCGTATGCGTAGATACCACGAAGGAGATTCTCCTTCAGGTGCATTGCTTCGAAGGTGGGCGCAACGGTGACCTCCTTGGATGTTGAGAACTCCATCTTCTCTGCAAACCGGTCAGTACGCGCCAGACGTGGGAGAGGAGCATCGAACCCTCTATCTTCCTATCGATACCTTCTGCCATCTTGTATATTTAGAGTACGAAGACTCGTGAATTGATTGAAGGTGCGGGGAGCTTGGCAATGAATCAAGAACCTTGAAACGATGAAAGTAGAAATCACGATGCTTGGCAAATTGCCGCAATAGCCGCGCTTTGATTGGCCGAGATAATCCACTTCTTACTCTAGGAGGGCTTTTTCTCAATACAGGACTCCTCTTCTCAGATTCTACTTCGCCGACTCCCCTTCGATTGCAGTAGCAGCTTGACCTGCTCGGTCAATTTCAAAGATGCTTTTCGAGGAGCAACGTTTCCTCCATGAGGATCTAGAGCGGTTGGAACAGGGCATCAGTGATCGTGTTGCGGAGGACCCCAGACATGTGAGTCGCTCTCTAGGCCGTTGCCCCTTCCAAAGTTGACATGTTGCATAGATACGCGACCGCCTGAATCGAGATCACCAGATATCAGGCTTTCTCAATCGCATTCAGGAACAGTCAAAACGACTTCTCGACATCTACCAAGACACCGAAGCCCGCTCGAAGGAGATACAATCCATATCGACCGGCGACCCCTTCGACGAGTTCTACAAGCAGCTCAATGGTCTCAAGGACTTTCATCGAAAGTACCCCAATGAGCCGATTGAGAATCTGGAAAGGGCCTACAGGCGCAAAGCACCGGGAGAAGGAGAGTCCGCAACAGCCGAGGTTGACAATATGTTTACAGGAGAAGAGGCGTTTGGGAAGTTTCTGGATCTGACTACACTGCATGAAGGCTACCTGAATCTACCTGGCGTCAAGCGCGTCTCCTATCTCCAGTACCTCGCCATGTTCGATGTGTTCACTCCACCCCAGTGCCCAATCAAGCGTCCAGACAAGGCCATAAACCAGTATTTCAACTATGTGGGACAGCTAGCCTCATATCTAGAAAGCTTCATGAGGAGGACGAGGCCTCTGGAAGATCTAGAGAAGCTGTTTACATCATTCGATCAAGATTTCGCAAAAGCTTGGGATGCGGATGAGATACCTGGCTGGGGCGCCGAGGCACAGAAAGTGGGGCCTGCAGCACCGATGACGGAAGGTACCGGCGAGGGTATATGGTGTCCAGACTGCGAGAAGGAATTCAATAACGATAATGTTTACAAGAGTCATCTCAACGGCAAGAAGCATGTCAAGGCTGCAGAAGCTCGGAAGGAGCGGAATGGCGTCAACGGGACCACGAATAGTGATACCAACGGCCATACTTCTGGATCCGCAAATACTGTTAAACGCTTGAAAGAACGCGCAATTGCCGAACGAGAGTATCGGGTTCGTAGGCTTGCTTCGGCAATGGAGACGCAGCGTAACGACACTCGTGTAAACGTAGAGCGGAAGCAGGGTATGACGGAGCGAGAGCGCCAACTAGAGTTGGAAGCGATATTTGCAGAGTCAACAGAAGCTGCGCCCAGAAGGGGCGAGTCCGACTCCGACTCTGACGAGGAGGAAAAGATCTATAACCCTCTTAAGCTTCCCTTGGCGTGGGATGGCAAGCCTATTCCATACTGGCTTTACAAGCTGCACGGCTTAGGCGTCGAATTTCCTTGCGAGATATGTGGGAACTTCGTGTACATGGGTAGACGGGCATTTGATAAGCACTTCAATGAAGCGAGGCACATCTATGGGCTGAAATGTTTGGGCGTCACGAACACAACTTTGTTCAGGGAGATTACGGGCATTGAGGACGCTTTGAAACTATGGGATAAATTGACAAGGGACAAGAAGAAGGAGAAGAGTGGGACCGAAAACATTGTACAGATGGAGGATGCTGCAGGTAATGTCATGCCGGAGAAGGTCTACTACGAGTAAGTCTAGTCCTACTTATAGCCATGAGAACATCGCTAACCATACATTAGTCTTCAAAAGCAAGGATTACTGTAGCCTAGATGATAATATGAAGACATTATCTACGAATGACCCCTAGACTTAGGTCATGTCATGGACTACTCAGGAGGTATGCAGTCTCAGTGAAGATCATAGCCTAGATCATCCATCTAACATTAGGGAAGGAAAATCTCCAGCCCTTGACGTATCCGACTCTAGCAATTCGTGCATGACCAAATCATGCATCGGCTAGATTGACACTTGGATATTAGAGAAGATGTCCCAGGGCCAGAGGATGAAGAGTATCTGGTCTGGATTCACGCTTCGACGCCTTGACGGAGGTGGAATAATGGTTGCGTGATCGTTCAGAGTAATGGTGCACTCAAATAACCCGGCGCGTTCACGACCGAAACCTGAAGGCGCGTCAAGTAAGCGGTGCCATCCTCCTTAATTTATACACTTGCTTGTAGTGCCGCGCCCTCGGACCTACTTCTCATATACTTGATTGGAATCCAACTCCATCGTCCTCGAGAGGTGTTTCCAACAATAGCCTCGCCGGGCCATCGACACCATCATGTCTATTACTTCAAGACGCTCACTTCTGTCCGTGGCCACGGTAAATGCGGATCCGGCCTATCTGAATCACAAGATCAAACAACAAGAGATACAGATACGAGCACTAGATCAACAGCTCTTCGAATCGGAACAAGCTCGGGCGGAGCTGGAGGCCAGACTTGCAGAGTCCGATGACGACACGGATACACGGTCCTCCAATACTTGCGATGCCGAAGGCTTTGGTGCTCAGGAGGAGTTGTTCTCCTTGCAACTTATGTATGGTGAATGTGTAGAGGAGAATCGGCGTCTGCGCCAAGATGTAAAAACCCTCAAGAGTTATACTAAGGAACTCCACGAAAAGGTATGTGTGGGCCGTTGCAAAGTCCACTGGCAGTAGTTGATTGACGTTGCAAGAATCGAAACGAGATCGCTCTCGTTGAAGACCTTCATGTGCAGGAAATCAATCATATTAAGAAGGAGCTTACAGCTGATCACGAGATGGAGTACCTTGCGCAAAAAGACGAGTACGAAGCCCTCGAGCAACAGCGCCAGGAAGCCGTTGCCCGTGCGAAGCATGAACATGTTGAAGATATCACGGAGATGCGTCGATCGCAAGAGGCCGAGACAACAAGATTCAAGGAGGCACATTGGCAGATAGTCACAGATCTACAAGAACACCATCAGTCAGCGATAAACCGCATCCGCAGCGAGCATACCTTGGCAACAACAAACCTGAAGCAGACTCATCAGGTCGAGATGTCTCATTCGAAAGCAGCATATTTGCTGCTGTCACGTGAACTCAACGACGCCGTGGCATACCAGCATGAAGTCTCTTCAGGTCTTCAAGAGGGGTTGGACGTCTTCCGTGCGAGCTTGAATACGATCTTCAGCCACCAGCCGCGCTTTGATCGCTCCGAAGGTAAGCCTAATTCTAAGATCGACTTGGATTGGGATTAATAGCATCTAAGAATCAGGCTCGAACACGGAAATGCAAGCCGAAGCTCCAGATCATAAGCCATCGCCCTTACCGCTCGCTGTCGCACCGGAGCAGCATCATCCCAACCAAGAGTGTCATTTAGGAGTGGCGCACCATGTTGTCGATGATCATTTAGGTCTCAATTATCAGTAGGCTTCACTGTTTCGATTTGTCCTCTAGTTGGCAAGACTGAGATCAGAGTAGAGAGCAAAGTAACGACGGTGGACAAAGCACCAAGGATTCGAGCTCGCAGACCCTCAACTGCGACGTAGAGGTTCAACTGGCTCAGCAGTGCTCTTTATCCGAAGACTGGGTTGTAGTGAAGTGCCGAATGTGCAGTAACTGTATGTCCTTGCAATCAACGACTCTTACGTTCACTTGGCTGACCTTCTTGCCAGATGCCCCTCTCGACTTGACCAAATGTCCGAGCCTTCGCGCTCAGTTGTTCAGTCGCGATGGGCTTTCCATACCCTGTTTTCACTGCTGGAAGACCACTGATGGACAGTGTACACCTGAGGGGAGTAGCACAACCTAGGCGGCTTTTATGGTGGCTCGTTGTACTTCATATGAGCGGTCGTCTGGATTCGAGGGTCTACATGGGCGGTACGTGTCTCGAAGTGCCCTGAGCACGATCTTCAAGGATCGAGTGGCCTCGAAAAGACATTCCTGTTGCTTTCCCAGGCTTACCGGAAAGTGCTCCTTGAGTCCTAAGATCCCTGTGTCATTCTTCCTAGCTGATTCCTGGCCCCATTCACTCATACTGTGAAGCATATGTTTATCTCCTTCCCTACGACCAACTTACAGATTGTGGAGGACCAATTCCTTCTTGAGCTTCTTCTCCTTTGATAGTTCTGAGACTTGGGCCAGTCGCTAGGAATACGTATTCTCTTGACTGTTATCATCCGTCGCCAATATCTCTAGCGCTAGTAAGCCATGGTACAACCATCTCTCGCCCCCATTACAGATAGTGATTTTTGCACAACGGTACCGGACCCGTCTACTGGTCTGTTTGGGAGATCGATAATCAAGAAGTCTACTCATCAAGAACAGCAAACCTCCAGAAGACTTCCCTGGGCAGCAGCAAAGCTATCCCCTAAATTATGCGATTAGAAGCCTGTCAGATATGCATCACAACAATGGCCAAGCAAATTCCTCCAGAATCCCAACATCTACCAGCATCTATATTGTATTTCCGTAAGCTGATTACTCAACAATTCCCACCCCAATGCATGCTTCCCAGACCGGTGAGCAATCCCCAACGCACAACAATCGTCCTAAGAAAGCCTAGCATCTCCCTACTTTATCCACCCCCCATGAATGAACTCCTATAACCCTAACCCAGATACTACAATGTCCCCCCCTTTGCAACTTTTCAAACCTGTCCATCTCCCTCTCCAATCCCTCTCCCCTTCCCCAACACATCCACCTAAAACACTCGCTCCATCTTGTCATCCCCTTCTTGCTCACTAGCATGTCTCAGGCCCTTCTAGCTCACTAGTATACTTCAAAACCCGTTCATATCCCATCCCTGTATGTTTTCTTTGAAGCCAACATTGACATCCTACCGCAATTCAAAAAGGGATTGGGAGAAGCGCAACGATTCGTTCTCACCAGTACAGATGATCCTCACTGCCAGTCATCCAGCAAGTAGTAGAGAAAGAGTCGCAAAAAGCATGAAATGAGTCCCAAAAACTAGGACTGACTTGCTGACACATCCAAAGAAGGCACACCAAGTATCATTTCCACCTGCCTCCTTACGCTGACAACAAACCGGGGAGTCATCAAAAGCGCACCAGAGCTTTTCGAGCAGTAAGCCCAGGAACCAGCTCCTCAAAGCCCAGCAACTCGGATATGAGAGGACCCTCAACTTGGCACACTTTGTGCACTTTAGATCCTGCGTCTGCCATTTCGACAGCGCCTCCTGCACCCTCGCCGGATGCGAGGGGACCTTTTTTTCCAGAGATAAGCAGAGGCGCAACGACGAGCTTCAGCGCTTGCAGAGACGCTGCACAGAGCGGGAGGGGGCATCGCATGTTTGCAGCTCGGATTCAAAGATCGGAAGAGGATAATGGTGTTTGATTAGCTTGCTGCCAGGACTGCTCCCATCCACGGAGGTAATGAGGGCGCCCTTGAGGGCTGAGACCACTACTGTCACCCGTGGCGTTGACGAAGACGCCCTTGGTGGTAACGAAAGCTACCTCTAAGACCCAAGACCACGCCCGTCGCACCTCTAACTACGGCGGAAGTACCCACAGAACCCAAAACTCCACACCCCAGTCCCAACCTCCCATGTCAAGCTCCCAAACCATCCTTCAGCGACCTAAGGAGGGATTTCAATATAGAAGCCCAGCGGCTAGATATCATCGATAGCTTCGCGGCTGTGCTCATAATCCACCACCGTGCACTTCACAACCTGTCCGTCTTCACATTCAATAGCGCATTGTTCTGGATTCCCCGTCTGTGTCCCGTCGATGAGGTCTCGAGCCACGATTGCGAGATCTCGGACTGAGTGGGGGAGTTGGCGCAGCAAAGCACGAGAGGTGCGGTGATGATTTGACCCTTCACGAAATCGAAAAGTTCTATGTTGGAAACAAGGGATGGAGGTGCTGGTTGTCTAGGTGTCCATAGCGTGAGCTTGATCCTCGCCCCAGCTGCGGCCAGGAGTGCTCATCCCTGTCGAACACAAACAAACGCCCACTCCTTGTCCCCAACAACGATTGCATTTCAAGGACCACGAGGAACAAGAACCCCAGCATGCCCTCATGTACAGTCTTTTCACTCTGTCAATTCCGGAGCGAGCATGGTAGCCTCTCGCAGGTTGAACCAAAACCGTGCCCTGTGAACTTCATCTTGCGGGCAGAATCTGCTCCGTTTTTTTAACTCGTAATCATTGTGAGATGATCGGAATAGGATTCAGTTCCTTGGGGTCTCCCAGATACGGAATACTGGTAGCTTGAGCTGGGAATTATGGGGAGACGGCTCAATAGGAGAGCGAAGAGAAAAGGGGATGTGTATGGGTGTGGGTGGTGGGGAGGACGCTGAATTGGTTGTGGTGATGGGCAGGACTTTCTTGTGTAGCGAGGAGGTGGGAAGGAGGCGGTGGGGATGAGGGTGATGGGGAGAAAGTGTTCGGTAGTTTGGTGGTGGAAGGCATTTGAGATGTGGAATCGGTGAGGGGGATAAGTTGGTACTGGGGGCAATTGGAAAGATGACAGGAGGGGATACATCGCCAAGGCCATATGTTCAGTCAGGCAGAATCAAGAAGCCAGACATTGGAGATAGGGTCGGCAATGATGAAAGTAAGAATGCTGGAAATGAGATAGCTGCGTATCCTACGTTGTTGATTGTCTAGACTCGTCAGTCAAGCGTAAAAACAGACCAGGCAGTGGTAGGTAGCGTGGATGCTCAGCAGATTTTCATCGACTAGGCTTGAACGCCCTGCAGATAATGCGTTGCTCTATAATTGATCTTAAAACTATATATATATGAAATGTAACAAATGGCCGGATCTTCACTTCTTCTTGCTGAATATCTTACACCACCACCGTGAAACCTTGCCGCCCTATGACTCAAGCCAGCAGATCTTCTCCGTTCCTCACAGGTACAAGAGAATGACGGATCATCTTAAAGCCAACATAAGATATGTGTCCCCGTTGTCCGCCGGCGAATTGACCGCCAAATCCAGAGGATCCACGCCTGCCTTATTCTTATGCTTCATGCTGACGCCTTTCTGCACCATGTACTTCGCGAGGGCATAATGCTCTGGCTGTTCGGTGACGAAGTGAAGCGGCGTATTGTCCTCGTTGTCCCCAACCTCGGGATTAGCCTTGGCGTCGAGGAAGCAGACTTCTGTCTTATTGGATCTCTCATTGCGGCTGCCCGGAGCAAAGCCATCACAGCAATCATCACTCGTTTGAAGCCTGTCTCTTTAACGCTGCCAAATCGTGACATTTCTAGGTGGTCGGCGGGGAGCGAATTCCGAGTCTCCTTTGGGAGATATAGAACAGCCGATTTGTCATCAACGATCTTGCCAATGTTTGGGTATTCTCGCTCCTCGGTAAAAGTCGAGTATTGGAACCGATCGCTGATACCGGTGAAAGAAGATTGCAGGCTTTCGAGGGTGCTGGAGCCCCTACTGAGAGCATCAACTATGGTATCGTCGTGGTCCTTCCTTGGGATCTTTGCCGAATTCGCAGCAATGCCGTCCCATCTTGCTTGATCACTGCCTTTGTGTGGTGTCCCCAAATATCTAATGCCAATCGCATTGCGTAGTATTCCGGTATAGTCATCGTATTCACTCTGGGTGTTCTCATGCTCTCACGCTGTGATCGGAGCCTGCTTAACGACTAGGCCTCCCAAACTGTGGCCAATAAATATCATCGGCCTATCCGGCTCAATTCCATCCTACTCCAGTCTTTCGCCGGCCAAGTCCAGCAGAAAATTCTCTGCGTGTTTCAATATGGTGTTTTGGCCCGTCTTATTGAAGAAACGCATAATATCGGCATCCTCTTCATTTCTCACATCAACCGTCGCCTATATGCACTACTTCGATCATGGCACCGTCTGGAAGAACTTATGAATCAATGCCCGATGAAGATGCCAGCTCACATTCTCCGATCTGCAGGATCGATGACTCCCCAATGATCCAAGTGCCCACTGCACTGACAATTCAGCAAGTGTTGCTTATTCGGTCACGCCACTCGTCTCACGTCTTTCATAGGTATCATGCTACGACAGCATACTCATCTACCCTACCCAGCGTCTTGCACTTTGAAATATCCTCCCCCAAGGCCCCACGTTTCCCCACTCCTCGCTCTTCCCCTGAGGGATCCAGCTGCCTACGCCACCTAACACCGTCCGCTCAGGATGCGGCATCAGCGCCAGCACCCGCCCGTCTGGTGTTCTCACCCCTGCAATTCCCAATGGACTGCCGTTCGGATTCGCAGGATAAGTCTCTGTAGTTTTGAGATCATTGCTAGTGTATTGCAGCGAGACAAGGCCTCTATCCAGCAACTTCTGAGCAACGGTACGCTGGTCTTGGCCGTCAAAGAAGGCCCGGCCTTCTTTATGTGCGGTAGCAACGGGGAAAGATGAGCCAGCCATGCCGTGGAGGAAGACGGAGGGTGATGCAGGCGTGTCCTGGATCTGCATCATGCACACTCGTGCTTCATACTGCTCGCTCACATTCCTCACGAACGTTGGCCAAGCCTCCGCCCCCGGGACGAGTTCCTTTAGTTGACTGAGCATCTGGCAGCCATTGCAGACGCCGAGCGTGAACGTGTTTTTCCTCTCAAAGAAGTCTTTGAACATCTTCCTCGTCTCCGGATGTAGTAAGATTGACATCGCCCAACCGCGCCCTGCGCCTAAGACGTCCCCGTAAGAGAAGCCGCCGCATGCGGCTAAACCTCTGAATGTAGAAAGAGAGACGCGGCCGGAAAGAAGATCCGTCATGTGCACGTCGACTGCGGAGAAGCCGGCGGTCATGAATGCCAAGGCCATTTCGGAGTGACCGTTGACGCCTTGTTCCCTAAGTATTGCGACGCGGGGCTTGGAGGTCAGGGAGAAGCGATTTGATAGCGTGGATGAGAAGGGAAGGATGTTGTCTGAGGGCTTGAAGGTAAGGTTATAGGAAAGACCGGGATCTTTCGTGGCCACGATGGATGCGTGCTCTGCGTCTGCGCAAGACGGGTTGTCGCGTAAGCGCTGCATTTGGTGGGAGGTGGAGGCCCATCGCTGTTGCAGGGTGGTACGAGCACCACGGTATATGAGGGTTCCTCCATAGTAGATAGTAAGGTCCTGCTTATGAACGGGAGAAATGGAGCCGATTTTCCTAATGAGGCCGTCAGGAGGTCCACAAGTAGCGAAGCATCGATGAAAATTGATCTCGTCGGATTTTCGGACTTGGAATACGGCACCAAGCTCCTCGTTGAAGAGAGTCTCGAGAATACTTGGCGACTGAGAATTCGGGCAGAGACTGTCAAGCATTATATTTATTCCGCATCTACCGGCGAACATCATCTCCACCAAAGTCGTGAAGAGTCCACCATCCGAACGATCGTGATAAGCCATCACGATGCCCGAGTCGTGCAATTGCTCAATAGCATCGTAGTAATCCTTCAATATCTGCACGTCATGCACGTCTGGTGCGACATTGCCGACTTGACTGAAAACTTGAGCGAGAGCTGAGCCGCCTAGTGCTTTGCGTCCCTCTGCGAGATCAATGAAGAGTAAGATTGATTCTTGACCATCGTCATCTTCTCTCCGGCGCAAAGTAGGCGTCCAAGTTTTGCTGATGTCAGCGACTGGGGCAAATGCCGAGATGATTACAGACAAGGGCGCTGTCACTTCTTTGGCCTCTTTCGATTCAGCTTCCGTCCACTTCATCTTCATTGACATGGAGTCCTTGCCCACAGGGATACTGATCCCCAATTCTGGACAAAGTTGCATCCCAATGGCCTCTACTGCCTCATACAAAGCCGCACTTTCGCCAGGATGATTGCTGGCAGCCATCCAATTTGCTGAAAGCCGTATCCGATCCAGCCTGTGTATAACGTTCGCGGCACCAAGGTTCATCAAGGCTTCGGCGACAGCCATACGGGCAGAAGCAGCTGGTGAGATTAGAGCCAAGGTTGGCTTTTCACCCATTGCCATCGCCTCTCCAGTCTTGACACCAAGGGTAAGTGAGGTAGCAGTAACGGACACATCAGCCACTGGAGTCTGCCAGGGTCCAACCATTTGATCTCTTGCCGTCAAACCGCCGACTGTTCGATCGCCAATGGTGATGAGAAAAGATTTCGATCCTACAGCAGGGAGAGCAAGTACTCGATTAATCGCTTCATCTAATATGTTACATGACACTTCCGGCAGATATGTCCTTAGGCTGTTGTCAAACCGTGGTAAATGCAGCTTCCTCGATTCGACGATTCTCGACATCTTAGGCGGTTTTCCAAACAGGAAAGACATAGGAAGATCGATAGGAGTCGGGTGCTTGTCTGAATCTCGATCCATCAATACAAGTCTCTTTTCTCCTTTCACAGCGCCTTGTGCCTTTCCAACAATGGAGTAGCCGCAGCGCTCACGGTCTGCAATTTTTCTGAAAACGCTGAGACCATCCTGTGCAACAGCGACAACGTACCTTTCCTGAGCTTCACAGCACCAGATCTGGACTACAAAATTTCAAGGTCAGTTCTCGACGAAGCCAGGGGATAGAATGACCAGGGAAAATGTGACCTACGAGGACTCATGCTTCGATCGGCATTGTCAATTTCTCGAAGCTCGAAAGTGGCTCCTAAACCTGCATCATGTACCAGTTCAGGCAGAGCATTTGACAGCCCCCCAGCACCCACGTCATGAATGAACTTGATGGGGTTGTTTGGACCCATTGAGGTGCACGCATTGATGACCTCCTGTGCACGTCTCTGTACCTCAGCATTACCCCTTTGTACGCTTGCAAAGTCAAGATCCTTCGAACCCTCCGCTAAAGTGACACTGGAGGCTGCGGAACCGCCAAGGCCAATCAGCATTGCCTAAGTAAGTTTCGGAGTCAGCATTACTCCTTTCAGTCAATGCAATGAGAGAGGTCCATGCTTTGGAAGCGGATGCTGCTGAGACATAGTTCAAGCATCTTGAAACACTCAGAAAGGGGCAAGAGATGCTCAGAAATCTACTTACAGGTCCCCCAATGATAATCAGATGTGCCCCGACTGGCACCATTTCGGGATCTTTGAGGGCGTGTTGGGGCCTCACCGTACCTACACCACCAGCGATCATTATTGGCTTGTGATAGCCTCTTAGCTCGGTCCCGCCGCCAGCAGTGGGCACCTTCGTCAAGAAAGTTCTGAAGTAGCCAGTGGTACAAGGCCTGCCAAATTCATTGTTGAACGCTGCACTTCCAAGAGGGGCTTCCAGCATTATATCGAGGCTGCTGGCAATATGCCCTGGTTTACCCTCGTCTAGTTCCCACGGCTGCCGAAAGTCCGGCAATAGCAGGTCGGACACAGTGAAACCGCAAAGCCCAGCTTTTGGCTTCGAGCCCCTTCCCACCGCGCCTTCATCTCTGATCTCACCACCCGCTCCGGTTGCTGCCCCCGGATATGGAGAACTAAGTGAGTTACCGAAGTTAGCGTTGACCTACGCACTCATACCATTGGATTATTTGGCAAACTGCCCGGGGCAGATGCTGCCAAGCCAGGTGAAATCCCAGGGTTCACTTACACCGCCGTAGGATGATTATGGGTTTCCACTTTTGCGAGGCAGTGCACGTTCTCTTTGACGTGACTCCATTCACCTGTCGACATCGAAGGAGCCAAAAAGGAGCCATTTTGGCCTTCCAAAACGGCGGCATTATCACTGTAGGCGCTAATCACGTGCTGTGGATTTCTCTCATGAGTATTGCGGATCATGTCGAAAAGACTTCTCGGCTTCTTCTCTCCATCAATGGTCCATGCAGCATTGAATTGCTTGTGCCGGCAATGTTCGGAGTTTACTTGAGCGAACATGAAGAGCTCCACATCTGTGAGTGATCTTGTCGTTGGACCGTTCGGGACATATGCATTGAGAATATAGGCTATCTCGGAAGCATCCAGTGCTAGACCAAGTGATTTGTTGGCACTCTCCAATGCTTTCCGCGAGTCGTCCTGATCTGCGCCGAACTTGATGATCTCTAGAGGGGCCGGAGGATGCTGATCAAACATAGCGGTAAGATCTGGTATGTGAGTGCTGATGATCTCAGTCATGGGATCATGGAGCAGATGGGCGATGGTCTTGGCCGCTGCATGCTTAAGCCTGGTCACGGTGATGATAGTACCGCGTTCGATCCGTCTTATGACCTTCCGAAATCCACAGACCCAGGCGATGCTAGTTGCCTTCGAACTCCATGGAGAGATTGTACCGATTCGAGGCGAGACAAAGAAAGTCGTGTTTTCCTCTTCATCGCCGGCCCGAACGTCATTGGGTACTTCTCCATATGCAAGAAGTTTGTTTAAGACCTCACGTTCTCCGTCATCTAGCCTCTCTCGGTCACTGCCTGTGAAAGCCACATAATGTACGTACTGGGCCTGGACATCATTCGCGCCTACTTTTCGTGCCAGATCCGGCCGACGGAAATCCGAAATTGCAGAAGGACCTAGGCAAGTAAGGTACTCATCCATGATGATAGAAAGCCCGGCAGTGGTAGAAATTTTACGGCCAAAAAAAGCTAGATTGTTAGTCACCGATGGATAGGTGAATCAAGAGAGGCTCTGCGCGAGTTCATAGTGGAATTGAGAAGGCATTCTATCATGAACGACATCTTATATGACGTCTCGATATCCATATTAGTGGATCTTCATGATGATATGCCTGATCTCATGTGATCGATGCAGCGACAGTGAGTTCTTTACTTAATGGATGAACAAATTTCCAAGACATCTGGCTGCTGCCAAGTCCGAACCCATGTTATCTCCGGTATCACCGTTGGGCTATTAGCGCTGTCAGAACGCTTTGCAACTCCCTGGTTTTATTGTTAGATCCCACCCCCAACTTTTGTCAAAGATCAGTCCGGGTCGATTTGATCAACTGTTTCAATCTTTGAGATTTTGAAGTTGAAATTTGCAGACTAAAAGAGCAAGCTTTGTGCTTCAAGCCTGTGTAATTTTTGTAAATTTTAAGAGCATTTCCACCAAGTTGTGAGTATGTAAGGATTTTGTGTTCTGGGCCACTTTTTGTAGAAATACGATTGCTCAAACATGTAAAACTTGCAACAATAACAGCTACTTCAATTCTTGATTAAGATTTATCAACGAAGCAAACTAATAATACGCAAAGTGTCAAGATTACTGTCTCAAATTTTTGACACATTAAATCAGGAAATGCGAAAGTTGTTGAAATGGACCTGGGGTATCGTGCGGAGCAGGTTTCTGTGCCGCAGCCGGGAAAGTGAAAAACGATTTGGCCTGCAAAACACATCTAAAATTTCACTTTGCAGATCTATCACCAACGCAATTGATGATATCACGATGTCAAAATTCTACTGCTAATACAACTTGATATGCTCTACAATCTCTGCATAATTTTGAGACATAAACTTCAAACGTGCGTTGTAGAATCGAGAGTCTAAAAATTCTTAAAATCTCGCTCAAACTGTCTTGCAACACAGAAACCTGCTTGACACGATAACAACTCTAAAATTCGAAAAAGTCTCGAACGAAACAAAAGCATTTTTACAACTTGCGTCAACACACATCTACATATCTCAAAATTATGCACAAGTTGTAGA
>JAABUQ010002867.1_pt1 | contig 32990 bp, 21 predicted proteins | sample 5560001 | NCBI WGS metagenome assembly JAABUQ01 (sample SAMN10711888, study PRJNA513371) | rock metagenome | isolation source: Antarctica rocks | place: Antarctica: Victoria Land, Finger Mt nord | collected 2015-12-18 | reverse complement strand
AAGGCCAAAGTCAATGATATTACCGCCCTTTCCTTCTCCATGGTCATACCAGGTGCCTGCTTTTTCATTGACAGAAAAGGAGGGCGTGGTGTCGGAATCACGGAGCATGCTGATGTAAAGCCGTTCCTTGCCGACTGATTTGGGAGGATCGTAGCCGAGATTTGTCAGCAGGTCCACGATGGAAATGTTGTCTTTGACCCAGCGTGCATTGATCTTGTTCGGAGAATTCTTTTTCATAGAAATATTTATAAAATAAAAAAGGGGACAAATATTGCCCCCTTTGACCCTTGAATGTCACGCCAAACGTTGCGTTAATCCAGGGATTTATATATGTTTCGGGATTACTCGCGTCGGTTTCTACAAACCGGGCTCTCGCCTGCCAGTGCGCTTTCGCTCTATTGATACTATCTCAGCTTCGCAAAATTTCCCTTTTTATCAGGATAATGCTTCGTCCCCGTATGTCAAAGAATCGTTGTCGTTACTGGGATCAAAATTCAGGAAAGGTGAATTGGGGCTTTGCCAACTTTTAAATGTTGGTATAGATTTTTTTTAGGTTTTCTTTTTGGGTCTATAATCATAAGTGTCTTCAATGTGCTGAGCGATGGCAGCGCTCATGCTTTCGAGAAATTTGGTATAGCTGGTGGTTTTGCGCCTGCGGATGTCGAGGAACATCCGGTAGGCCTGGCTTAGGTCAATATTCAAACTGGTTTCAAGCCAAGCAATGATCTCTTTGATGTCGGCTTTGCCATCGTTCATCTGCCCGGTAAAATGGATACCGTAAGCAATTTCGATCAGATTGATCTTTTCGCCGGTCCACCGCCTTTTCCTGCGAGTTAATATCTTTCCGGCCAATTCCTCAACCGTGACAGTTTCCAACAGGCTTATCCTGCCAATAATAAAATCCTGCAACATGTGCCCGGCACGGAACCTGGCAAACATGTAGTCCTGGTTGGTGGTAAATCCTGCAGGGGGCTGGTGATAATCCTGGCCCGGTAACCAAGAAATATAATTGGCACGCAGGAAATATTCCGCATCCCGGCTGGTTTCACAGTCAATATAGTATTGATATACCTGCCGGTGATGCTGGTGCGTTCGTTCCAGCAGTCCTAATTCATCGACGTAATACTGGCGATGCATCTGGCTGCTGCCATTTGGCAGGTTGGCCAGGATGCCGTATTGTTCGACCAGGTAGATCTTCCAGCAATAAAAGCGAGGTTTGGACCCCTTAAAAAATTCAATTTCCTCAACTTCCGATTGGAAGGGGTGCTTATCTATATAGCCTTTCAATTGATCAACGGCCAGTGCAACACAATTCAAGCTGGCTGAAAGGTGCTCTACAGGAGAACTTTTGGCATGAGCAATACAGGATAATTCCTCTTCCATATCGCGGTAGAGTTTATCAATAAATTCTTTCATGATAATTTGTATTATTTGTCCCAAAGCGCATTGCGCTCTTTTTCATACAGTTCAAAAGGGAGGCATCGGGCGACCCATTCGCCTATGGCTTCCGCATAAGGGTTTTTACTGAGTTCCGGAAAACGGCCCACAGAAATAAACCACAGTGTGAGGAAGTCTTCCTTGATGTTCCAGGCCTTTTGCCGCCTGACGGCGTTGACGCTGATCTCCCGCAACAGCTTCATGAACAGTCGCTTTTCCGCGGCGGGCAGCGGGATCTCCCGGCAAGCCTGTCTGTAAACCTGGCTGATGCTGTTCATAAGCTAAACTCCTTTTTTATATCCCCCCATACATTAAGCACCTCATCCATGTGCGCCCGGTTGTGCAACGCGGTTATGCCCATCCTGATCCGGGCATCCTTCAGCGATACGGCCGGGTAATTGATCTGGTTGGCGTACACGCCTTTTTGCTGCATGGCATGGCAGATGCGGGCATTTTTGATCTTATCGCCAGTCCTTATCGGGAAAATGGCTGATTGCGTATCGCCTAACTTTAAGCCCAAACCCAACAAGCCTTGCCGGAAGTATCGAATATTATCATGGAGAACCGACATCCATAAGGGTTCCTCATCGACCAGCTCAATGGCTTTAATAATCGCCATCGCGGCCGGTGTTGAACTGGCTGAAAATAAATGCTGCCTGCTCTGGTACTTCAAGTAATTGACTATCTCTTCACTGGCCACCACATAGCCGCCAATATGCGCGAACGTCTTGCTGAAGGTGCCAGTGATCAGGTCAACATCGTCCCAGGCACTGCACGTCTCGATCAAACCCCTGCCGCTTTTGCCGACCACGCCTGTGCCATGCGCATCGTCTACCATGAGCCTGGCACCATATTTCTTACAAAGCGTAACAATTTCTTTTAATGGTGCCAGATCGCCGTCCTGTGAATACACCCCGTCAATGATCACCAGCACCAATGGATGTTTACCGGCAGTCATTTTCAAAGCATGCTCATAGGCGTCCAGGTCATTGTGCCTTACTGTTTTTCGATTAAATAACTGGCAGCCTTCAATTACACTGGTGTGCACGCCCGCATCCAATATTACCAAATCGTCTTTGGTCAAGATACATTGCAGGGATGCACTGTTTGAAGTATAGCCTGTTGTATAAATGATGGCATGTTCCTTCCGGAAAAAACCGGCAATCTTTTTCTCCAGCAGCTGGTGGTAATCATAATGTCCGCCAATGGCCGGTGATGCGCCTGCTCCGGAACCATACTTCATGATACCCTCAATGGCGGCTTGCTTTACGGCTGGGTGCTGCGTAAAACCTAGGTAATCGTTGGACACTAGGCTGATGACCTGCCTGCCATTCATCTCCGCGACCGGCCCGCAACCGGTAGAAGTGACCAGACGGTAATTTAATTGCCCTTTTCCGTTTTGGTCACTTAAGTAGCTTTGGAACATGCGCGCCCTTGCCCATGCACCCATTCCGGGGATATACTCGAAATCCCGGAAACTCTGATTGTCAAAATTTTGATCCATGATTTTACTGTTTTGTTGCGGCAAAGGAAACCGCAGGCAAAACAGTAAAAAAACGTATCCACGGAGTTACCACGAAAAAAGCCTGCTTAGAGCGGGATTTGGCTATTTTCGTAAGAAGTTGCGAAGATCTTCAACGACGGCTAACAGAGGGTCAAAAATCCGCTTCAGTGATTTTTGGTCTTTACCATACAATCTTTTATGGATGGTCTCCCATTTAAATTCTTCTTTACCGATTGATGAAATAGTCGCGGCGATTTGTTTGGCATATAATTCTGTATTTATCTTTTTTGTTATACCATGATCCATCAGATATTTATGATATAATGCGATGGTATCTACATCCCATAGGTATTCTATTTTGTAAAGGTCATCATCGAAACTTTCATTGGCTTTGATGGCGTTTGTTTCAATTCTTATCCAGTCAATTAGTTTTTTGCTGATATTTGGCCTGCGGTGGTTATAAGGTGGAAATTCATCAAGTGTATCTTGCAGGATTAACTTTTCACACTCAGCAAATCCGGCGAGCCTTTTTCTCTTGGTACCATACTGGCTGGTCCTCTTCAGAATATATTTTTTGCAATAAATGAAAAATCGGTCGTCGTTGAAATCACAATTCAATAGTAAGGAGATAAATGCTTCTGTTTTACTGTTGCAATCGGCATTTTCCCAATCAAGGGTTTCCAGTTTTTCTTCAAAGCCCTTAAGCCATGTAAAATTTCGCCAATATAGTTTGTGTTTGGAGCTAATGAATTGACGAAAGGGGATAGTTAGCAGCATAATTAACTTTGGGTCAACATGCTGATCTGTCAAAATTTTTTGATGGCCATTACAAATTTCGACTAACTTCTCTTTTTGTAAATGAATATATGCTTTTGATAGTTTTAAGCCGGGGAATATTTCGGTTGGTAAAACCTTTTTTATTTCTGCTAATAACTCCAACAGAGCGTTGACATCCGGTGTAATAACATTACTACCCTCATAAAGGATATCGCAAATATCTACGAGTTTCCTTAATGTATTGAAATAAAAAGATTCCCTCTGCGGGAAATTGTCAATACCAAGTAAATAGTTTGTTATAGATTTTTGAAGCCTGCTTGCTTCCGCCAGAAGATGTTTATCTGGTAAATTATCTTCACTGTCTTGTTTTGTTTTTGCAGCAATTTCCGCTGCTATAATTTTTAGATATTCAGTTTCTGTATGCATCATTTTTATAATAAACGTTAATAATGCACCGAAAAAATAAAAGCAATGGCTGAACCCGGCTTAGGTAGCGGGCTTTTATTGTGAATGAACGGGTAAGCTTTTAGATAGACGGCGTTTTGTTTGAAAACAAAGCGCGGGACATTGCAAGTCCACCACTGAGGCACACGAATACCTTAAGACAGAGCAAGCAAGCCCGCGCTTTGGCGGGCGTTGCACTTGTTCTCGTCTTAAGTTGAAATTTCGCGTTTTCAGTGGTGAGAGCGTAGTGAACGCAGAATGGGTTATATGTTGAAAATAAATGTCCTTTTTGTCTGATACATGTTTTTGCAAATATAAGGGATTATAATTCTGTTAATAAACTCTCCATAAAACTAATAGGACACAAAATAAGTGACCTGTGTTGTTGTTATCATTTTCACTTCATAAAATTTGATTTAAATGTTAAATAATTAAGATATAGAAAAAAACATCCAGTGCTCAAAAGAAAAATAATGGCCGAAAAAAGTAACAGAATATTGAAGAACTTTAATCATCGTCTTGCTCCATTTCAAAATCATTGAAGCTTGCTTTTAAAAAATTAAATTGTCCATTCATAGTATTGTTTGTTAAAATAATATTTTTAAGAGGTTTATAATTTTATCTCAATAGATAAAATCGTTTGTGTTTCACCGTTCAATTTTTATTAAAGAGACAACCTGCAGAGGTAGATTTATCGAAACATTAATGATAGCACTTAATACGTTTTACCTATCTCCACGCGCAGGACCAAGTGAAACCAAAGTACCGTTGATATATAGTTTATAACGGTTATCTGCCGAAACATGTATGATAAAAGAAGCTGGTTTAGTAGTGAGGTTAATGCTTTTTCGAAAATAATAAACACCGTATTCTAAACCATTGTCATTCGGCGCAGCTATCCATTTGGCGTTCCATCGTCTGTTAAAGTCAGGTTGTTTTATCGATTTGCCGTTACTGGTTTCAATTAAAAAAAGATTTAAAAATGCAAAGGTCACAAAAAATAAATATCTCATGTTACTTTAAAATGGGGTATATTCAATTAATTGTTAAAGGCTTTAATGTTTAAAAAGTACTGATTACCAAGCGTCTTAGGATCAACTTCTACTTTTAAGATTTTCTTCTCGCCCTGCATTAACGAAAAATAACCATCGCTAAAAATAGCAGGCAAAATTTGTTTGCCATTGGCGTTCAACAGTTGCGCCCGAATGCCAAATGCCACAATTTTTGTTGAAGTATTGGTGATCGTGTAAGTAAGCACTTTGTTAACTCCATTTACGGCGGTTGAAATCATCGGTTTGCTTGCAAGAAGATCAGGACCAACGGCCGGCATTTTATCCAAAGCGGTATAATCCAAGTATTTGTTGCCGATCCAGTAAAAATTTTCTGACAAGAGCTTTTTATCTGCACCAAATAATCTCAGTTTCAAAAAATGCACATCAGAGAACCAGCTTTTTTTGTTGTCGAGATTCAATACAAATGCTTCTTTTACAGAGGTAGAATTTACATTTAACTTGGCTTTTTGCTGATAACTTGCAACCGATTTTCCATCCATATTATAAATCTCTGCTTCTGCTGTTAAGTTATTTAAGCTATAAGGTTTATTGTTGATCACTTTTACAGAATTGGTTGCAGCGTTCCACTGGATGTGTATCGGCTCGCAGGCGGTTTTCGAACCAAAATAAGCACCTGTCAGATCATAATAATAATCATACGTTTGCCAAATCATAGTTGGATAGGCAGACTGGCTCATCCATAGCAACATACCCGACGCGTCTTTCCACATGTAGTCGTTCCAGGCTTCGTACATCGCTTTCGTCGTTTCCATGTTCAGCATTTGTGCTTTTTTGCAAAAATCCTCCAACGATGTTGCTTGTCCGTAGCTTTTGCTGATATCGTTGATGTATCGAACCGGTTGTGATCCGCCGCCCAGGCCGCCATCTGTGCTAAAAAAATGTTTTGCCCACATATTGGTTTTACTATCCACAGCGGTAGGCGTGGGAGCAACCCAGTAATCTTTCGGCATAAACTTTTTAAAGCTTTCTATGTTTACAAAAGTTGCGGTGCCGAGTTCGCTCCTTAAACCATAGCTTCCGGTGGAGAATAAATAGCCGTTGTGCGGATCGGTGAAGTAGGTTTTTGGATCAACATTGCCCCAGATGCCGCTGCCGGATAGATTATGACTGCCGCCATGAATAGAAAAATTGGGATTGGTTAGGCCCGCGTTAGACCGGGGTAGATAAATCCGGTCGTCGCCATCAAACTCTTTTAAAGCATATTTTATTGCTTTGCTAAGCGAACTGGTCGGGCTGCCGCCCGGCACGCCTTCATTAGCGCCGCACCAGATCACGATAGAAGGATGATCCCGAAATTTCTTTACCTTTTCAATAGCATTTGCCTTGAAAATTGCAACACTATCCACCGGCCCAAAGTTATTCAGCCAGAAATCGTCCCAAACCATGATGCCGTATTTATCGCAATGATCATAAAACGCCTCGTCGGTTACTTCACCGGTCCAGTTTCTGATCATGTTGTAATTCATCTCTTTGTGAAACCTGATGCGCGTATCATAGTCTTTTCCGCGCACTTTCAGCAAATAATCGGACATACCCCAGTTTCCACCTTTGATCAGGATCGGCACATTGTTGATATAAACCCGCAGCGGACCCTTCAGCGAGGTTGTGTCAGAACTGATTTTTCTGATCCCGAAGTTTTTGGTCACCGCGTCAGACTTTGCTTTCCCATCCACATCAAACGAAACTGTGCAGGCATAAATGTTTTGCGTGCCATCGGCTTTTCCGCCATAACCATTTGGCCACCAAAGTTTTGGGTTTTTGATGATAAGCTGGTTAAAATCGTTACTGGTGTAATTGACCGTTTGCCTACTGTTTGCTTTTAGGGTGATTTCCGGGCCGGAAATACTAATATTTCCAGGATTGATCATGGCCTTTACAACACCTTTTACTGTTTTTGTAGAAGCGTTATTTAAAGTGGCATTGATAGTCAATTTTACCAGTTTGTTGTTTGGTAAATCTGTGCGTATCCACGGATCTTCCACATTTACCGGGCCGGCAGTCGTGATCGATACCTCTTCAGTAATGCCGCTGTTTAAACCCGGTACGGCAGGCATCCAGTCCCAGCTTCCGCTGCAAATATAGGTTGGACTGGCCCAATTGGCCAGCCCGTGATGGTGTTCCGCATCGTCCAGCGGTGGCGAAATCAGCACGGCAAGCGCATTGGGTTTCTTTTTGTCGATCACATCGGTAATATCGTATATACCTCTCTGCATCAAGCCTTTAAGTGTGCCAATATGACGTCCGTTCAGATAAATTTCCCCCCATTTATTGATGCCTTCAAAGTTGAGCCAAACGCGTTTGGCTGCCGAAAAGCCTTTTGCAGAAAACTCTGTGCGGTACCAAAACGGCCGGTCATATTTTGACTTATCCACCTGGTAAATGTTGTCGGCATAATCCGGGTTTTTCTCCTTACCTGCAACCACATAGGAATAAAAAACCGTTCCCGGAACAACCGCTTCAATCCAACCATCGGTTTTAAAACCAGGCTCCGATACCTCAGCCGGGTTTTCGGTCACATCGTTCTTGGAGGCGAGTTTCCAGTTGAACCGTAACATGGATTTTTGCGCAAAAGACAAGGATTGAAAGGCGAGAAGGCAAAAACACACACCTAAAATAGATTTCATAAAACGCTGTTTGAGGTTTGAAATGCGAACATCTTGAAATGCTGTTTTTACCGGCGAAAAATCAGCGTCATTGATTTTAATTTAGATCGGACAACTAATATAGGTCGATAAAAATAGTATGTGATTCCGTAAGATCAGGTTTGAAAGCAAAGGTTATCTATTTTTCTGAATTTCAAAAATAAATTGCTAAATCGTTTTTAATTTAACACAGGATATTTTTATTTTTGGAACACGACCTTCTTTTCTATATGAATAATTAACTTTAATCAATATTCAAAATAATTTGCTAAATCGTTTTTCAATAGCCATCTTTGTGAAGTAAAACCTGTTAAACAATCTATTTTCTCACGCTTTTTCTAAAAATTGACTGCTGTTTTTATTTGATTAAAAAGGCCGGTAAGCAAGACATAAAATTAAAACCTGACATAATACGATGACTGGCCGCACAATAAAACCCATTCTGCAAAACCCTTTGTTGGTACTTTTTTTGACGCTTGTTTGTGGTCACACATACGCCCAGCAACAACCAGATGCAAAAACCAAAGCGCAGCAAGACAGCATTAATTTTGCCAATTTTCATAAAATGATTGAAGACGGTATTCATAACGACTGGCCTTTCGTCAAGCGTTTTGAGGCCGATAACGAAAAACTTGGCGCACCAAAGCCCGGCGAAAAGCGTGTGGTTTTTATGGGAAATTCCATCACCGAGAACTGGATCAATATGGATCCCGGATATTTTAAAGAACACGGCTACATTAACCGCGGCATAGGCGGCCAGACAACTCCGCAAATGCTTGTCCGGTTCCGGGAAGATGTGGTCAACCTGAAACCTGATGTAGTAGTGATTTTGGCAGGGATTAACGACATCGCCCAAAATACCGGCCCGATAAAATTGGAAGATACTTTTGGCAACTTAGTTTCAATGGCGCAACTGTCAATAGCGAACCACATCAAAGTGATCTTTTCCTCTATGTTGCCAGCTCATGCCATTTCCTGGCATCCAGGCATCGACCCAAAACCGCAAATCAAGCAATTGAACGCAATGCTGAAGGACTATGCCTATAAAAACAACGTTTTTTACATCGATTATTACGGTGCAATGGTAGCGCCAGACGGTGGCATACAAAAAAAACTGGCTATGGAAGGGCTGCACCCAAATTTGGCAGGTTATAAAGTGATGGAGCCGAGTGGCCAAAAAGTGATCGCTAAAGCTCTGAAAACATCTTTCAAAAAATAGGCTTAAAAACAGCATGGTTATGAATGTTGCCAGACAAATTACCGGTACACTGATCTTTTTACTTTTTGGAATATCTTGTTTCGGCCAGCATATTGAGCCGTTCAGAAAGGGCGACCGCGTGGTTTTTACCGGCAACAGTATTACGGACGGCGGCCATTATCACTCTTACATCTGGCTGTATTACATTACGCGCTTTCCGGATATGCCGATCAAAGTTTTTAATGCAGGCATCGGCGGCGACGTTGCCCGGCAGATCGACGAACGTTTGCAAACCGATGTGTTCGATAAAAACCCAACCGTGATCACGCTTACTTTCGGGATGAACGATACGGGTTACCAGTTTTTAAAAGGACGGAAAGCAGATTCCGTTTTCGGTCAAAAAATCAGCTTGTCGCACCAAAATTTCCTCGATATCGAAAAAAAACTGGGTGCACATCCGCAAGTGCGTAAAATCCTGATCGCTTCCTCGCCTTATGACGAAACCTCGAAAATAAAAACCGGCATCATCGAAGGCAAAAACGCTGCAATTTTAAAGATTTCCGGTTTTATGAAGCAGGCCGCCGCACAAAATCATTGGGGTTTTGTTGACTTTAACCAGCCGATGCAAGAGATCAACAGCCGTGAACAGCAAAACGATCCGATGTTTACGATGGAAGGCACCGACCGCATCCACCCCACAAATGACGGCCACATGGTAATGGCTTACCTTTTTTTGAAAGCGCAGGGTTTTGCCGGGAAAAAAGTGGCTGCCGTTGCCATAAATATGTCGGTAAAAACAGTATCCGCGGAGAATTGCGCCGTGACAGGTTTAACTGTTGACCGGCAAACTATCAGCTTTGATTATCTCGCCAAATCGTTGCCTTATCCGCTGGACACGATTCCGCAGGGCGGCGGCAAACAATCACGTTCTCAGGCAGATGCGATGACGCTGGTGCCGTTTATGCAGGAGTTTGATCAGGAAAACCTGCAAATTTCCGGCTTAAAAGCGGATCAGGATTATGTGCTTAAAATTGATAACCTCGAAATTGGCCGATGGAAAGGAAACGATTTTTACCACGGCATAAATCTCGCAGCGTATCATTCTACACCACAGTATCAGCAGGCACTGGCCATTATGCACCTTAACGAAGAACGTTGGCAGATTGAGCGGCGCCTGCGCGAATATTACTGGCTGCATTACTCCATTTTAAAACCGAAAGGCATGCTTTTTAATGATAACGAATCTACGGTGGATTCCTTGGAGAGATATGCTAAAAAAGACTTTTTCGTAGCCGTTACCTTGTCAAATTACCGCAACTCGCGCTTTAAAAGTGTGCGTGATGCCTGGCAAAAAGAAACCGATCTGCTTACCGATGAACTGTATCTGATCAATAAACCGCAGCGGCACCATTTTACCATCACTCCCGAAAAATCTTAGTGCTTCTTTTATGAGTAGATTTTATAGAACATCAACTTTCAATCGCCGGCCTAAAATCAAATGGTTTTTTCTGGCGGTGATAATCCTATTGGGCTTATTTCCAGCCAACGTTTTTAGTCAGGCTACTTATTATATCGATGGTTATCACGGAGGCATTTGGGGCCATTATCCCGAATGGAACACGCGTTTTATGGCTGATATGCTGCACAAACATCCGTATTGGAAAATCAATCTGGAAATAGAGCCCGAAACCTGGGACCGTGCAGAAAAAGTGGATCCTGCTGCTTATGCTGATTTTAAGTCTATGGTTTCCGGGAAGGATTATACCGGTCGAATCGAATATGTAAACCCCTCGTATGCACAGAGTTATCTTTTTGACGTGGAAGGCGAGAGCATTATCCGCCAGTTTTTTTATGGGATGAAAAAGCTTCGCGGGCATTTTCTAGACATCGCTTTTACCTCTTATTCTTCTGAGGAACCTTGTTTTACGAGTGCTTTGCCGCAAATTCTGCAAAATTATGGGATAAAAAACGCATCGCTCAAAAACCCGAACACTTGTTTTGGCGGATATACCGCAGCTCATGGCGGCGAATTGGTGGACTGGCAAGGGCCGGACGGCACGAAAATAACCACTGTTCCGCGTTATGCGATAGAATCTTTGCTGCCAAAATCAACCTGGCAAACCATCGCCTGGAACAACTCGGAGGAATATATTGATGCTGCTTTTAAGTACGGAATAAAATATCCTGTCGGCATGACTTTGCAGGATGCAGGCTGGAAAGGCGGTCCGTTTTTAGGTGGAGGAGATACCGAACGGCAAAGAAACCAGTACGTTACCTGGCGTGAGTATTTCAGTTTGGTTAAAGACGCGCCAAAGCCGGTTTGGAAAGTAAGCCAGGAAGACATAAAAGTAAGCCTGGTTTGGGGTTCGCAGATCACGCAGCGCATTGCCCAGCAGGTCCGGGCAACCGAAAATAAACTGCTTGCAACCGAAAAATTTCTTGGCATCAATCAATTAATTAGCCCGAAAGCCTGGCCGCAAGCTGCGCTGGATACCGCGTGGCGCACACTTTTGCTGTCGCAACATCATGATTGCTGGATCGTGCCTTATAATGGAAAAAAAGGCGATACCTGGGCGAACAAGGTGGTATCGTGGACGAACAAATCCAAAGCAATTGCAGACAGCTTAATTCGCGGTTTTGATACGAATATAGGTGAAAATCAGCAGGATGTCAAAGGGAAAACGACCGTTACTGTTTTTAATACCCAAATCAGGCAGCGCAACGAACCGGTAATGGTCCCTATGCCGGATGATTTTAAAAATTCGAAATTTTCGGTTTCTGATCTGGAAGGACGGCACTTTCCGACGCAATTGGTAAAGGATTCTTTGGGCAGTCCACGGCTTTTATTTTTGGCCGATGTGCCAGCGTTTGGTTATCGCCGGTTTTATATCGATAAAAGCAGCATTGCCACAAAAAAAGGGGCGGGTATTACCAAGCTCCCCAATGGCGATTATCGTTTGGAAACAGAACTTTACCGCATCATCATCGATCCTAAAAAAGGCGGGACGATCAGCAGTTTATACGCCAAAAAACTTAAAAAAGAGTTTGTTGATCAGCATAATCCATTAAAATTTGGCGGTTTAAGTGGCAATTTTTATAACGATGGCGGCTTGAAAACAACCTGGAACACGTCGGCAACAGTCAATATTTTGGAAAACGGACCGTTGCAGGTAAAAATTGAAATTCAAGGTAAAATCAACAAAACCGGCTTTACAGAAACCATCACGGCTGGAAATGAGCAGCAGCAAATCGACTTTGACCTGAATATTGGCTGGAAGCAAAACGTGGGCATCGGCGAAGACACACCGAAAGGAACCTATAAGCTAACTGATTATCATAAAGCGTTTTATGACGATAGCAAAAAACTGCTTGCTCTTTTTCCGCTTAATCTAACAAACCAAAAAGTGTTTGTCAACGCGCCTTTTGATGTTACCGAAAGCAAATTGAAAAACACGTTCTTCTCTTCCTGGGACAGTATCAAAAACAATATCGTTTTGAATTGGGTGGATGTAACTGACGGAAAATCTGTTTACGGAATGGCACTTTTCACCGATCATACCACGAATTACACACACGGCGAAAACTTCCCCTTGGGTTTGGATGTGCAATTTTCGGGCATGGGTTTGTGGGGACGCGATTATTCTATCAGCGGTTCAACACATTTACATTACGCTATTTTGCCGCACGCCGGAGATTGGAATCAAGCCGATATCTGGGCAGCTTCGGCACGCTGGAACGAACCGATGATTGCTATTGAGGGCGGTGCAGAAAAATATAAAAAATTTGCTTCTTTTATCTTGGCGAAATCTCCCGGGTTGACGCTTACCGCTGCCGAGGAAAAAGATAATCAGCTAACGGTCAGGGTTTTAAATACGGATAATTCTGCTGATCAATCCCTTCATTTAAAGTTTAATTATGGTAAGGCCACTTTGTTGGATCTGAACGGAAATAGTTTGGCGGATGCTTCTTTTACCGATGAAAATAAAGTGTTGAAATTTCGGGTTCCAAAGTTCGGGTTTCGTACCATTCGTTTTAGTGACGTAGAGTTGAATAGATCGGCTGAGAAATAAATTTAAATTTTTGATTGTTGAAGGCTGATGCTATCCAGCCGAACCCATACGATTGTTTAAATAACCGTGATGCTGTTTTTAAGGAATAAAAATTAGTAAACATTAAAAAATAACAATTAATTTTTTGCTAAAACGATTTTAATAGATAATTTAGACGTTATAAAACCATTTGTCAAACCGGCAAGCATCTGCATAAATGTTTAAATATTCGAAGAAAACTTTACGTATTGCGGTTGTTGCGCTGCTTTTAATTTCGTGTTTGAACGGAAATGCGCAAAATCTGTCAAACTATGTCAATCCATTAATTGGCGCAAGCAGCAGCGTAGCAGCGGCAGGTATTTACCACGGTTTGGGTAAAACATTTCCGGGCGCTACAACGCCTTATGGTATGGTTCAGGTTAGTCCGAATACGATTACAGGCGGCGATAACGGTGCTGGTTACAATTATGAACATACCAGCATCGAAGGTTTTGGCTTTACGCAGATGAGCGGCGTGGGATGGTACGGCGATCTCGGCAATTTTTTGGTGATGCCAACTGTTGGGCCGCTGAAAACGGCAGCCGGAAAGTTGGACAAAAGCACGCAAGGGTATCGTTCGGATTATGAAAAATCCAGCGAAAAAGCTTCGGCCGGTTATTACAGCGTTTTTTTAAGGGATGAGCAAACGAAAGCAGAAATGACCGCCGCGCCCCACAGCGGTATGTTGCGGTTTACTTTTCCAAAAAACAAAGAATCACGTATTCAGATCGATTTAGCAAGACGTGTTGGCGGAACATCTACGCAGCAATATGTCAAAGTGGTCAACGCCAACACGATAGAAGGCTGGATGAAATGCACGCCAGCAGGCGGCGGCTGGGGCGATGGCGCCGGACATGCCGATTATACCGTATATTTTTATGCACAATTTAGCAAACCTTTAAAAGATTATGGCGTTTGGACTGCCGATATTCCTGACGATTGGAGCCGGAAACGGGAAGATGTAGAAAGCGACCGTTATCAGCAGCATGTGGCCAATGCACAGATTAGCGAAGGTATAAAAGAAAAAACTGGCAAACATCTTGGTTTTTATACTGCTTTTAGCACTAAAAATCAGGAGCAGGTTTTGATGAAAGCCGGGATTTCTTTTGTTGATATCGCAGGGGCAAAAAATAACTTGCAGCGGGAAATAAAAGACTGGAACTTTGATGCTGTACATCAGCGTGCAATCGCTTTATGGAATAATGAACTTGCCAGAATTAAGATAGAAGGTGGCACAGCAGATCAGAAAACCGTTTTTTATACTGCTATGTATCATACGATGATTGATCCGCGGATCATCAACGATGTAGACGGGCGCTATCCCGGAGGAGACGGCAAAACTCATCCTTTTGGAGGTTTTAAAAAGCGGACGATTTTTAGTGGCTGGGATGTTTTCCGTAGCCAAATGCCGCTGCAAACCATTATCAACCCAACTTTGGTTACAGATATGATCAATTCGCTGATCACGCTGGCAGACCAAAAACAAAAAAATTATCTCGAACGCTGGGAGTTGCTCAATGCGTACAGCGGCTGTATGTATGGCAATCCGGCGGTCTCTGTTATTACGGACGCTTACGCCAAAGGAATCCGAAATTTTGATGTGCAAAAAGCATATTGGCTTTCCAAAAATTCTGTTGATAAATTCGGAAACGGCACTCGCGGTTTTACGCCGCAGCCCATCAGCATTGCTTATACACTGGAATATGCTTATTCAGAATGGTGTGTTTCGCAGCTGGCTAAATGGCTGGGCCATTCGGCAGATGTTAAAACTTATGCCGATAGAAGTCAGGATTATAAAAATATTTACGATTCGGAAAAGGGCTGGTTCAGGCCCCGCGACAGTAGCGGAAAATGGGTAGCTTGGCCAGATTCGGGCAGGTTAACTCAATGGTACGGCACTTTTGAAACCAACCCGTACCAGCAGGGATTTTTTGTTCCGCATGACGTAAACGGAATGGCTGCGCTTATGGGCGGCAAAGAAAAAGTGATCGCCGATTTGAACAACATGTTCGAGAAAACGCCTGGAAACATGATGTGGAACGATTATTACAACCAGGCAAACGAACCGGTGCATCATGTGCCGTTTTTGTACAACTGGCTTGGCGTGCCATGGCTCACCCAAAAATGGAGCAGGGCGGTTTGTGATCGTGCTTACCATAATTCTGTAGAAGGTTTGGTTGGGAATGAAGATGTTGGGCAGATGTCGGCCTGGTATATACTGGCCGCTAGTGGTTTGCATCCGGTTTGCCCTGGCGAAACTAGGCAGGAAATCACGAGTCCAGTTTTTGATCAGATCACTTTCAAACTCGACCCAAAATACGCCAAAGGCAAAACCTTCACCATAATTGCCGATAAAAACAGCACGGGTAATATTTACATCCAAAGCGCAAAGCTAAACGGCAAAACTTATAACAAATGCTATCTCGATTTTAAAGATATCATGGTCGGCGGCCGATTGGAACTGGTAATGGGGGACACGCCCAATAAAAATTGGGGGACAGCAGAATAATATCAACTTTAAATGAAAAAATTAATATTAACTTTTTGTGCCATAGGTACTTTTTTTCTGGCAAAAGCCCAAACCATCGCGCCGTTTAAGGCTGGCGACCGCATTGCTTTTGTGGGCAACAGTATTACCGACGGAGGTCATTATCACGCTTACATCTGGCTCTATTATATCATACATTTTCCGGAAATGCACATTACTTGTTTTAACGAAGGTATCGGCGGCGATGTTATCCAGCAAATTTATAACCGATTTGATGCCGATGTGTTGAGCAAAGATCCAACAGTGATCACGCTGACCTGGGGCATGAACGATACAGGTTATTTTGACTGGTACAACGAAAAAGGCCATCAAAACATTGCCCGAAACCTGGATACTTCCTATAAATATTTCGCTTTGGTAGAGCAAAAACTAAAAGCTCTGCCCAACGTGCGGAAGATATTTATCGGTACTTCCCCTTATGATTTTACAAGCAAGTTCACCAAAAACAATCTTTTCCCAGGAAAGGCAGAAGCCCTTGGTAAAGTGGTTGATTTCCAAGAAGCTGCGGCCAAAAAAAACGGCTGGGGCTTTGTGGATTTTTATCATCCAATGCTGGCCATTAATCAGTGGGAGCAGGGCAAAGATTCTATTTTCAGCCTAACGCCCAACGACCGTATCCACCCGGACAATAATGGCCACATGGTCATGGCGTATTTGTTTTTGAAAGATCAGGGACTTGCTGACCGTCCGATTGCAGATATTGATGTAGATGCCGCCAATAAAAGGGTGGTAAAAGAGGCAAACTGCACAATCAGCAGCGTTTCGGGCTCTGCGGATTCTTTGTCCTTTGATTATCTTGCTAAATCGTTACCTTATCCTTTAGATACTATCCCACGTGGTTGGGGAAATCACCACAGTCAGGCAAAAGCGTTAAAGCTTATTCCGTTTACTCATGATTTTAACCAGGAAATGTTGCGTGTTCGCGGCCTTAAAAATGAGGATTATAACGTTTATATGGATGGCGAACAAATTGGTTCATGGTCTGCCAAGCAACTGGCCGATGGGATAAACCTGGCAGAAATCAGCACCACGCCCGAATATCAACAGGCCATACAAATCCGGGAACTGAACGAAGAACGTTGGGAAATTGAGCGTCGTTTGCGTATGTACATCTATATGGAATACGATTTTTTAAGGGGTAAAAACATGCTTTTCAAAGATAACAATGCGGCAATGGACAGCGTGAAAAAAGCTGCCCTAAAAGATGCATTTATTCGCGGTAATATGGACAATTATACCCGCGCCCGCTACAAAAGCCTGCGCGACGCCTGGCAAAAACAAATGGAAGTGCTGATCAGCGGTATGTATGCCATCAATAAACCAAAAACACATCGTGTCGTATTGATAAGAAAAAAATAATAAACCAGAAGCAATGTTGAATTTTTTTTATAAATTAAGATTACTTGTCTTTACGCTGACTTTGTTCAGCATTAAAGCCAAAGCCGCCACTGTTGATACTGTGCTTGTGCACAGCGGTTCGATGAATAAAAATATCAAAACCGTGGTAGTTTGTCCGGACCATTATCAGAAAAACAAACGTTATCCGGTGCTTTACCTTTTACATGGTTTTAGCGGAAATTACAGCGATTGGATAAAAAAAGATACTGAACTGAACAAGTTTGCCGACGATGGCCAGATAATTATTGTTTGTCCCGATGGCAATTTTGCAAGCTGGTATATGGATAGTCCGGAGCATAAAAATCTGATGTACGATACCTATTTGTCCAAAGAACTTGTTGCCTGGATGGATAACAATTATTCCACTATTGCCAACCGTAAAGGCCGGGCAATTACCGGCTTGAGCATGGGCGGCTTTGGTGCATTTCATGTAGCCATAATACATCCTGAAATTTTTGGCGCGGTGGGCAGTATGAGCGGCGGCGTTGATTTGCGGCCTTTTGCAGATGCTTTCGGCGTTAAAATGATTTTGGGGGAGTATAAACAATACCCCCGTCGATGGGACGGGAACAGCATCATCAATATGCTGTATTTGATCAAACCAAATTCGCTGGCGATAACGTTCACCTGTGGGCATGAGGATTTTTTTCATCAAATAAATGATGATTTGGATACGAAGATGTGGGAAATGAAAATCCAACATGATTATACCGTAAGGCCGGGTGGCCATACTTGGGAATACTGGACGAACGCTTTACGCTACCAGATGGTTTTTTTCAATCAGTTTTTTAACCTTACCACAACAGTAAAATCGTAATTCAATTACCCAAGAATACTTACGATGCTTCTTTTATCGATATAAAGTGGTGTAAGGTATGGAAAGGCGACCTGGTAGCCGCTGAATAACCTGCTGCAATTGAAACCTGGTGATGTGAATACTGATAAATTCATACTGATCACTTTGAAAACAGACAGTACCAAAAGCACTAATGTGGCTGCCGGACAGCCGGAAATTTTACAACGCCTGCAAAAAAAGCACGAAGAATGGATAAAAGAAGTAGGGGAACAATAATCAGTTATTTTTCGACTGAACCCAACTTGCATTTTTTTGAAAAGATTTTTACTGACATGCGGTCTTGTTATAAAAAATGTAATGAAACAGCAATTTTTCAATAAAAAAAATATTTAAATATTTTTTTTAAAATTTATTTGCTAAATCGTTTTTTAATATAATTTAGCACTTATTATAAACCACCGTTTGGATGTGCGGCTATCGACAATTGGTTTTTATACCTACGGTTATGCTGTTTTTACCGAACTGTTTTTTCGATTGGAAATTAAAAAAGCGAGCAACTAATACTTGTTATAAAACTTATAGCATGAAGAGACGATACAACTATTTTGGAGTTTTATTTTTACTTTTGTTGGCATACTCCTGCAAAAAAGATGGGTTTTTGACGCAAACGCAAACCACTAATCTTTCGCAAACAACCGTTTTTACAGATAGCGCCAATACGGTAGCGTTTTTGTCAAATATATATGCCAATGTGGGTTTTAGTTTCAACCCTGGCAGGTTTGGCAACGGCGGTTTAGATGCCGCTTCGGACGAAGCTGAAGTTTTTACTACGACAGGTTCTACCGCATTAGCTTTTGAAACCGGAACAATAAACGCTGCCGTGGTAACAAGCGATGTTTATACTACCTGTTATAATAACATTCGTGCGGTAAACCAGTTTCTCAAAAACCTTCCCGGTGCCCCGATCAGGACTTTTACCAAAACACAATTTAAGGCCGAAGCGCGCTTTTTGAGGGTTTGGTATTACGCTATTTTGCTGAAACATTATGGCGGCGTGCACCTGGTGGGCGATTCGCTTTATACCTATACCGATCATATCCCGGCAAACAGAAATACTTATGCAGATTGCGTAAACTACATCACATCAGAGTGTGACGCCGCTGCACAGGATTTGCCTATTATACAAAGCGGCATAAATTATGGCCGGGCATCAAAGGGCGCCTGCCTAGCATTAAAATCCAGGGTGCTTTTGTATGCTGCCAGTCCGCTGTCTAACGGTAAAACACTGGCAGATGGAGTCACAGGGGCATTGGTTGGTTACCCATCGTACGATATTAACCGTTGGAAACTTGCAGAAGATGCAACGGCAGCGGTAATTGCTACGGGTGCTTATAGCTTGGTGGTAGATAGCATAACTGCTGCCGGTTATGGCTTTCAGTACCTTTTTACACAACGCGTTAATACCGAGTACATTTTTGCGTTGATGCGTCCGAGCAATGTTGATTTTGAATCACTTTGGGACCCCCCAACCAGGACCGGCACTGGTGGTGCTTTCCCGCTACAGGGTTTTGTAGATGCTTTCCCGATGAATAATGGCAAGTTAATTACTGATCCAACATCCGGTTACAAAGCAACCAACCCTTATTTCCATCGCGATCCGCGCCTGGACTATTCTGTAATCCATGATCAGAGTTCGCTGCAAAACCGGTTGTCTGCAGGCGCATCCCCGGTAAATATTTATGTAGGTACCTACCAAGGTGTCGGCACTGGGCCGGATGCCGTTTACGTTGGCACCCGTACGGGTTATTATACCAATAAAATGCTCGATCCCAACGCGGTAGCCAACGATTTTATTCACGTTAGCAACCGTTGCTGGCCGCTGATGCGTTATGCAGAGATATTACTTAACTATGCCGAAGCAGCGAACGAATACGAAGGACCTGCCCAAGCCTATGCTGCCATAGAAGCAGTACGCCAGCGTGCCGGTTTAAGTCCGTACAAACTACCCGTTGGCTTAACGCAGAGCGCTATGCGAACTTATATCCAGAATGAAAGACGTATTGAACTTGGTTTTGAAGGACATCGCTTTTGGGACGTGCGCCGCTGGCGGATTGCCGATCAAACGGACAACATTCTGAGTATGGGGATGGAAGTAGACCGCACAAATACTACCGTAACGTATAAACCTTTTGCTGTGCGCCAGCGCAACTTCCGCACGGCAATGTATTTATGGCCGTTCCCGCAAAGCGAGGTGGCCAAATCGCCGGAACTGATCCAAAACCCAAGTTATTAATCAACATAAAAACCATGAAACAAATTTTATTTAAAAGAATTTTTATTTTACCGATGCTGTTTTTATGCCTTCTTTTTTGGAGTGCGTGCAAAATGGAGCAGATTGCCCCAGCGCATGAAAGCACAAAAGATATTAGCGGAAACTGGCAGGTAATTAAAGCTACGCGAAACGGCACCGACATTACAAGTCTGGTAGATTTTAGTCAGTTCCGCCTTAATTTCAATACGGGCAGTTACACGCTGGTAAACCGGCTCCCGTTTTTGGTGAGCCAAAACGGAACATATTCTCTGGATAACCCGCAGTATCCTTTCCAAATCACTTTTACCCCTTCGGGCGCGAAAGCGGCAGCCACTACTTTTACCTATCCTATTGTAAATGGCACGCGGCAGCTTACCATTAATTTCAGTCCCGGCTGCGCATCCAACGCTTATGTATATGTGTTTCAAAAAGCAAATTAACCCGGTAAAAACAGTATCAATTTAACCAGATGAGTAAATTTTTAAAGATAAAAGGAACGAAACTTTGGCAACTAATTGCCTTTGTGGCACTCGGTGTGATACTGACCCGCTGCGGCGAGGTAATTACCGGCGTAGATCAGCCAACAACGGCTAAAGTAGGGGATGTAATGCCTATTGCCGTACACATCAATATCCCAACTGTTGGCAATGGAGGTCCGGATTATTTGATTTTTGGCTTTCTAGTCCCGAAAGGCTGGCAGGCTGGTAAAAATACCACGATTGGCTATACCAGTCCGTTGGGCAACGGTACCATGAACCTCATTCCAAGTACAACCCTCGCAAAAAGTGGCGGTGGATTAAATTGGCCGGACGATATGAAGAAAACTTTTGGTATTGGGGGGAATCTTATCGATGACATGGAGTGGGTGGCTTATCAATCTGACAAGGCTTATCCGCATAGTAATGGTAACGCACTCACCGGCGATCTAAATATAAAAATAAAGGTTGGGGCTGACAACAATAACACGCTGGTAAAGCTCGGTTACGTAATTACCGATACAGGAAACGGTTTTACAAGTGATAACAACGGTACGTATTACAGCGTAAAAATTGCAAATTGCTTTACATTAACGGGAGGAACAGGTGATCTGGTGGATTTTTGTAACCCACAATTAACCACCACAAACCCGCCAAAATCATTAGATAATGATTTGCTTACCATTACATTTGATGGCACGGTAACAACAACGGGCTTATCGGGCGCTCAAGGCACGTACTTATGCGCCACTGCTTATACCAATGATGGTAAAATAATTACTGTTTGCGACCAAAGTGCAAAAACACAAATGAACCAAATACCCGCTGGTAGCAATAAATATCAGGTTACGATCTGGCCGAGATCCTTCTTTGGCTTGCAGGATACGCAAACGATCACCAGAATGGAATATTTTTTAACTGATAAAACAGGTAATATAAAGGTTGGATATGGCAATACGCCCAGTCCGTTTTTGTTCAACTTTAAATGTAGCTAATCATCTTCCTAATACCTAGTTACGTATGTTCGACCAAATTTGATAAATCGATTTTTCAACATTAACAATTAAAATTGTTTTATGACTTATTGTTACTTAAAAATATATTTTGCAATGCTGTTATTGTGCACTATTTTTTGTGTGCCTAAAACATTTGCCGCTTTACAGCAGGACAGCACAAACAGACCAGCTTTGGGCGTCCCTTTTATTAAAGGTACTGTGTTTGATGAATACCGGGTAGTTTTGTCCAGTGTTAAAGTGGAAGTTTTGGGGGCAGCCGCGCAGGTGCTCACAGACTCTTCGGGCAAATTCGAAATTACCGCAGCACCGGGTGCTACTTTAATTTTTAAGCTGAAAAATTATTATGTAAAAAAAGTAAAAGTTAAAAATACGGACACGCTTTCTGTAAGGATGACGGCAACTTATCTCAAAGATCCGGAAACGGTCGACGTACTTTATACAACGGTCAGTAAGGCCAATAATTTAGGTTCTGTTGCCACAATTTATACCAATCAGCTTACTACCACGCCATCAACTTTATACACGTATGCTTTGCCCGGACAGCTTGCGGGGTTATATACGCAACAAATCAAAGGTTTTGCTTCGCCCAATACGACCGCACAAACTGCGCCTGATTTCATCGGCAATGTTGTCCAGCATAACAACTACTCTGCAAATGACAATACCGAAATTGCCTTGGCCCTGCGTGGCCAAACCCCGATCACAATCATTGACAACGTACAGCGCGAACTTTCTTCCATCGACCCGGAAAGTATTGAATCTATTTCGGTGTTGAAAGATGCAATGTCTAACATTTTGTTGGGCAACAACAGCTCTCGCGGCGTATTGCTGGTAACCACCAAACACCCGGAAATTGGCAAGCCGCGCATATCTTTCACCGCACAAACTGCTTTGCAACAGCCGCTCGGCCTGCCATCGCCGCTGCCGGCCTATCAATATACTTATTTGTATAACGAGGCTTTGCAAAATGGCGGCCAGCAGCCTATTTATACCAGTGCAGATTTTAAAGTGTATCAAAACCATACCGATCCTTACGGCCACCCGGATGTTAACTGGTTTAATACAGTGTTACGCAAAACTTCACCTTTAACAACTTACAGGCTTAACGTTAGCGGCGGTACAAAAGTAGCCCGTTACAGTATTTCGGCAAATTATTTAGACCAGGCCGGGATGTTTAAAGCTGATCCATCCCTAAATTATAATACCAATAATGATTTAAACCGGTACATGATCAATTCTGACCTGGCCGTAAATGTTACTAAAAAGTTTACGGTTGATCTGCAATTGTTTGGCCGCGTGCAGCAGCTTACGCAGCCGGGCCCGGGTTATGCCAACATTCTGAACACACTTTATACTACCCCAAATAATGCTTACCCGATTTACAACCGTAACAATTCTTTTGGCGGCAACACCGTTTATACCAATAATTTATTATCGCAAACCGAGTATTCCGGCTATCAGCGTGCTAACAGCAACGATGTGCTGGCCAACGTCGACCTGAAATATGACTTAAGCAGCATCACCGAAGGCTTGTCCGTTCGTGGTAAAGGAAACCTTTCCTTTTACTCACAAAGTTTTTTAAACAGAAGTTTACAAAACAATGTGTACATCTATAATCGCGATAGCAGCTATTCCGCAGTCGGTGTTCCGTCTGCTCAACTGAATGCGTTTAATTCGGTTTCCAGCGCACGCTATGCCTATGCACAGGGAACGCTGAATTACGACCGCGCTTTTGGTAAAAATAACGTATCTGGATTGGTTTTGTACGATTACCGTACGGCCGCGCTCAATTATGACTTACCGCAAATCAGGCAGAACATGGCCCTTAAAGCAAGCTACAACTACGATGGGCGTTATTTTATTGAAGGAGGTTTAAACAGGAGCAGCTACAACCGCTATCCGCCGGGCAAACAGGCAGGATTGTTTTATGCAGCGGGTTTGGGCTGGCAAATGGGAGCAGAGCAATTTATCCGGGACAACTTTAGCTGGATAAGCAGTTGGAAATGGCGGGCAACTTATGGCAAAACCGGTAATGCCAATGTTGATAATTTTGGTTATTACAATTTTGAACAAACCTATGGCAGTTCTAACGGATACGCCTATAACACCGGTACTAGCAGGGCACCAGTGCAAAGCTCAATTGATAATGGCCTGGCAAATCCGTTTGTTACCTGGGAAAAGGCAGATAAGTTTGACGTAGGAACGGATATTGCTTTGTTCAATGACCACTTTAAGGTAACGGCAGATTACTATCACGACCGTTATTATGGGCTGCTACAGGTTCGCGGCAACAGCATTGCGTTACTGGGAATTGCTTATCCTGCAGAAAACATCGGCATTAACCTATACAAGGGCGAGGAGCTTTCTTTAACCTATCAAAACCATGTCAACAGCTTTAATTATTTTATAACCGGTAATGGCTCGGTACAGGCAACCAAGGTAATTTTTAGTGATGAAACGCCAACGCCTTACCCTTATACTATGCACACCGGCCAACCTGTAAATGCCATTTTTGGTTATCAGGCAGTTGGCTTTTTCCAAAATGCGCAGGATGCGGCAAAAGGCCCGAGCACAGTTGGTTACACGGCACAGGCGGGCGATGTGAAATATGCAGATTTAAATGGCGATGGGATTATCAATCAGTTTGATATAAAACCGATAGCGAACACCAAACCGCTGCTGTTTTTCGGTACCACCATGGGCTTTAACTATAAAGGATTTAACCTCAGCTTTATCGTGCAGGGCGTTGGCAACAGGCAAATTGTTTATAATAATGTTACCAATAATGGCTTTGCTGGCGTAGGCTTTCTGGGTTTAAGTTATGTTGGCCAGGGTTACGAAGCATTGGGTAACCGCTGGACGCCCGAAACGGCCAGCACGGCCACGCTGACCCGTTTATCGCTCGGCAACGCTAATAATACAGCCTTTTCTTCGCTCTACGTTCGGTCTGGCAATTACATACGGTTAAAAAATACAGAGATCGGTTATAACCTTCCTTATCAGGTGGTTAAGCCGCTTAGAATATCGGGCATACGCCTTTTTGTAAACGGAGAAAACCTGATTACGCTTTACGGTTACAAAGGGGTAGATCCGGAAGTTTACGGTATCGCTTACCCAATACAACGTGTTGTAAACGCAGGTATCAACATTAAACTTTAGGCTGATAAATTATTTAACATGTTAAGATCAAGCAAAGTAAAATTAGTTTTTCAGTTGACCGGCGGTGTGCTGCTTATTTTGGCTGGCTGTAAAAAATACGAGCAGTTTCCGGTTGATAAGGTTACGATCAATTATATTTTCGACCCTAAAGACTCTGCCGGCGTTAACGCTCAAAAGTATTTATACGGTATTTATGCCGATTTAAAGAACGGCCACAACCGTGTTGGTGGCGATTATTTGGATGCCGCTTCTGATGATGCCGTTTCATCAGCCTTAAGTTCAACAAACAATGTTAGCATACTTTCTACCGCTGCTTATAACTCTTACACTATCCCTGCTGATGAAAACCTGTGGGCTTATTATTACCAGGGGATCCGTAGCGCAAATGAGTTTATCAACAATATAGATGTTGTGCCGGTACTGGCCAAGTACAACGGTTATTCCATCAAATACCTTTGGAAAAGCGAAGCGCGTTTTTTAAGAGCATATTTCTATTTCGAGCTGATTAAACGATATGGCGGCGTGCCTTTGCTGGGCAATAAGGTTTTCACGATTAACGATGATGTGGCACTGCCCCGAAATTCCTTCGCAAATTGTGTAAGTTATATTGTTAAGGAATGCGATGCGATAAAAGACACCATGCTTACCTATCCGGTGGCCAACCCGAATGCGGACAGTCACCGTGCTACTAAAGGATCGGCTATGGCACTCAAAGCGAAAGTGCTTTTATATGCCGCAAGCCCACTTTTTAACGGCGGCAACACCGATCCCAGCAATCCATTAACGGGTTACAACGATTATAGTGCAGACCGCTGGACACAGGCCGCCGCAGCTGCTAAAGATGTGATCAACTTAGGTTCTTATTCCTTGCTAAGTAATTACAAAGATATTTTTCTCACTCAAAACAATTCGGAAATTATATTTTTCAGGCAGGGACCCGGTGATAATGGTAGTTTTGATGTAGAAACAAATAATGGCCCGGTAGGATTTACAGGAGCTACCGGTAGAGGAAGAACCAGCCCTACGCAAGGTTTGGCCGATGCCTTTCCGATGAACAACGGCCTGGCCATCACCGATCCCACTTCCGGCTATAAAAGTAATACGCCTTACGCCAACAGAGATCCGCGTTTAACCTTTACCATTTTATATAATGGCGCGCAGTGGTTAAACACACAGTTGCAAACCTATGAAGGCGGTCAGAGCAAACCCAACACTAACGTGCAGCAAACCAAAACTTCCTATTACATGCGTAAGTTTATGGGCTATTTCGAAAATGCCAACTCTTATAGTAACCATAATGAAGATTGGTTGATTTTTCGTTATGCTGATATTTTACTGAGTTATGCGGAAGCTTTAAACGAATCTGCCGGGCCGACCAACGATGTTTATGCGCAATTAATTGCCATCAGGAAAAGGGCAGGGATTACTGCCGGGGCCAATGTTATGTACGGATTAAACTCCGGGATGGGCCAGGCTGAAATGCGCGAAGCAATACACACCGAACGCCGCCTCGAATTTGCTTTTGAAGAAAGCCGTTACTGGGATATCCGCCGCTGGAAAACTGCCGAAACGGTGATGAACCAGCCACGAGTGGGCTTGTCCATTGTAAAAACCAACACTTCGCTAAGCTACAATCCGGTCACGGTATTAAATACCAGGTTCGATGCTACCAAAATGTACCTCTACCCGATACCGTATTCAGAAGTTTTAAAAAACCCGAACATGAAACAAAACCCGGGCTGGTAAACACTACTGTTTTTAACCATGTAAAATCAGCATAAAGAAAATATTTTTATGAAAAGACTAATACTTTTTTTCCTGGTGACGCTGGCGATGTTGCCGGCAGCCATTTTTGCCCAAAGCAGGATTGTGACCGGTACCGTTAGGGACCTTGGTGGCGTTTTGCCTGGCGCTTCTGTTATCGAAAAAAGTAACCCGACAAATGGTACGGTTACCAATGCAGATGGTAAGTTTAGTTTAACGCTGCGCGGTGCTTCCAATGTTATTTTAGTTCGTTTTGTGGGCTATAATTCGCTGGAAATAAAAGCTTCTTTTGGCAAGTCAAATGATATCATCCTGCAAACCGGCAGCAATGGTTTGGATGAGGTTTCGGTTGTGGCTTTCGGTACAAAAAAACGTATCACCAACACTGGCGCGGTAAGTTCCATTTCTGCTGCGGACATCCGTACCGTCCCGACTGCCAACGTACAAAATGCACTTACCGGTAAACTTCCCGGCTTCTTTTCGCAGCAAAGTTCTGGTCAGCCGGGCAAGGATGCTTCCGATTTCTTCATCCGTGGCATCAGTTCCCTCAATCCGGCCGGTAACCAGCCGCTTATTATTGTGGATGATATCCAGTACAGCTACGATCAGCTACAGCAGATCAACGTAAATGAAATTGAAAGTATTTCTATCTTAAAAGACGCATCCAGCACCGCAATTTATGGTATAAAAGGAGCAAACGGCGTACTGGTGGTTACCACGCGCAGAGGTAAAAGCGGTGCGCCGCAGGTAAATTTGAGAGTGGAAAACGGCATCCAGCAACCGACAAAAACACCTCGCTTTCTGGATTCTTACAACTCCGCCTTGCTGATTAACGAGGCAGAACGTAACGATGGTTTACAGCAAACGTTCACCCAGCAGGATATAAACCTCTTCCAAAACGGGACCGACCCCTACGGCCATCCTAATGTTAACTGGTACGATAAGGTTTTTAAAAAATACTCCTATCAGGCAAATACCAACCTTGATATTTCCGGCGGTACCAGCGGACTTAAATACTTTATTTCCGGCGGTGCTTTAAACCAGAATGGTTTGGTACGGGATTTTGCCGATCCACAAAGTCTGGTGAACACCAATTACTATTTTAAACGCTATAACTTCCGGTCTAATCTCGATTTAAAAGCTACCAAAAACCTGAGTTTAAGGTTAGACGTAAGTACACGGTTTTCTGATTTGAACCAGCCATATGCTCAAAACGCAGTTGGCGAAGTGTATAATTTTAAATCGGAAACACCTTTTACGGCGCCTTATCTTAATCCCAACGGAACGTATTCTTACGCTTATTCTTCCTTCAACCCGGATCATTTGCCGACGTTAAACGCCAGGCTGGCAACGGGCGGTTACCAGCGTTCGCGCAGGACAGATATAAATATTTTGCTTGGTGCCACAGAAAAGCTGGATGATATCACAGATGGCCTTTCTGCAACGGCACGCGTGGCCTACTCCAGCATTGAGCAGTTTACCAAACAAATTTTTAACGGCGGCATACCTGCTTATCACTATGACCCAACCACAAATTCATATTCTTTAAGGCCGGGCGCAACCTACGTTTATCAAACTTATGCTTTAACCGGTAATACAGATATTAACAACAACAATTACAACGTACAGGTTTATGCCAATTACGACCACACTTTCAACAGCGCGCACCATTTCACCGGTCTGGCCTTGTATAACCAGCAATCTCAAACGATTTTTGCAGCGTCCCTCTTAGATGGGTCGCTTGTTGGTGTACCGCAAAAGTTCAGGGGTTTTTCGGGCAAGTTAGGATATGACTACAAGCAAAAGTACCTGGCAGAATTTAACCTGGGTTATAATGGTACAGACCGTTTTGCGGCCAACCATCGTTACGGATTTTTCCCTGCGCTGAGTGTGGGTTACAACTTGGCCAATGAGTCGTTTTTCTCCAAAGCACTGCCGACATTCAGTTTATTTAAGGTGAGGGCAAGTTATGGCTTGGTAGGTTCTGATGCCGCACCGGGCAACCGTTATGTTTACAACCAGGTTTACGTTGGTGGCGGCGGTTATAATTTTGGCCAAACACCGCAGGGGTACAACAGTATTTATGAAGGAAGCCTTAGTAACCCGAATGTGGTTTGGGAGCGTTCTAAAAAGCTGGATATAGGTTTGGATATGAACCTGCTTAAAGATAAGGTTTCTGCAACGATAGATTTCTTTCATGACATCCGTTTTAACCAGTTGATTACACCCAGCAGTGTACCGGATATCCTTGGTGTTGGCCTGCCGGCCGTCAACATCGGAAGAACGCTTAACCAAGGTTTCGACGGTTCGATTGCTTATCACGGCAATATTGGCAAGTTTCAGTACAGCACGTCTTTTGTATTCTCCTATGCAAAAAATAAAATCCTATTCGAAGACGAAGCAAATCCGGCCTACCCTTGGCTATCTAGGACCGGGCAACCTATCAACCAGCCTTTTGGCTATCATTATTTAGGTTTTTATACGGCAGATCAGATAGCGTCGGTAAAATCCTATCAGGCGGCGCATGGCGGTTCTAACGCCGGCAACCCGATTGCCATCCCCGACAATGGTATCGCCCTACAACCAGGCGATCTTCGTTATCAGGATTTAAATGGAGATGGCATTGTAAACGTGTTCGATCAGCGTCCCATCGGGCATCCGAACTTGCCTAATACAACGCTCGGCCTCAACCTACAGGCATCTTATAAAGGCTTTAGTATCAGCGCATTGTTTCAGGGAGCATTTAACTATAGCTTCGCTATCGTAGGTACAGGTATCGAGCCTTTTCAAAGCCAGTTTCAGCCTATACATTTAGAAAGATGGACACCATCTAACGCAGATAATGCACTGTTCCCGAGGTTGACCATGAATCCGACTTCGGTCGACAGCCCGACTGCTTATCTTTCAGATTTCTGGCTGATCAACGCTTATTACGTTCGCTTAAAAACAGTAGATGTTGGTTACCAGTTACCTACAAAGGCGTTGCCGTTTAAGCTAAACAACGCCCGTGTTTATGTAAGTGCTTATAATCTTTTCACTTTTGATAATTACCGAAAATACCAGCAGGACCCGGAAATTTCTACCAACACCGCCGGCGATGCTTATATCAATCAACGTGTAATTAATTTGGGCGTGCAGATTGGGTTTTGATAAAAATATGTCATTAAAAACAGTTGATCCTTTTTTGGACAACTGTTTTTATATTGAGATTAGCCAGAAGCAAAAGGCATAAATGTTTCCAACTTTAAATTATCTCCTCGAATATCTTTTTAATATCCACTTAAATTTACCCATCCAAACGTTTGGTTTGTTTGTGACTTTTGCATTTTGGGCAGCTTATCAGGTTTTTGTGGCAGAGCTGAAACGATATGAGGCCAATGGCAAAATCCATGCCTTCCAAAAAGAAGTTATAACCGGCGGCCATGCTTCTTTTATCAGCCTTTTTCTTAATTTTTTTATTGGTTTTTTTGCTGGTTTTAAGCTGATCGGCATTATCACAGGCTTTCATAACATTACTTCTGCACGGAGTTATTTGCTGTCTTTTCAGGGAAGCCTACCTGGTGGTTTATGTCTCGGTTTGATTTTGGCACTTTGGTTCTATGTTGATCAGGAAAAAAAGGTATTGCCTAAGCCGCTGACCATCAATTATATAGTTTATCCTTACCAGCTAATGCCCGGTATTGTTTTGTGGGTAGGTTTTTTTTGGGTTGTTGGCTCTAAACTTTTTGATTTGTTGGAACATCTGGATTATTTAAATTTTGATATTATAAAAACAATGTTCAGCAGCAGCGGGTACACGTACTATGGCGGTCTGATTTTTGGTGCGGCTACCTTTCTGTACATAGGCAAAAAACATGGCATAAAGCTGATTAATCTGGCTGATATCGGCTCGCCCGGAATGATGCTCGCTTACGGCATAGGCCGCATCGGGTGCCAGCTCGCCGGCGATGGTGACTGGGGCATCGTCAATATCCATCCCCAACCCGGATTTTTAAATTGGATGCCCGGCTGGATGTGGTCTTTCCGCTTTCCGCACAATTTTATCGGCGCGAGCCTCCCTATTGCAAATTGTAACGGCGATTTTTGCAACGAGCTGATCCGCGGCGTTTATCCTACGTCTTTTTACGAAGCTTTTATCTGTATTTTTTTGTTTCTGCTGATGTGGAGCTTCAGAAAATCCATCGTTAAACCTGACCTCATGTTTTCCATCTATCTCATTTTGAACGGCGGAGAACGGTTTGGAATTGAACATATCCGCGTAAACCAGCTTTATCGCCTCGGAGGGGTTCTTTTCTACCCAGGCAGAAATAATCGCGCTGATGATAATTGTTGCTGGCTTTACCGGGCTGATTTATCTTCTTTTCCAACCGAAAACTACTTTGAATGAATTGGAAAGCATTTAATTTAGCAGCGGAAATTTTTTATCAAAAACAGCTGATGAACCGGTCCAATACTATTTTTATCATCCTTTCCTTGGTGTGGGCGTGTGGACTTCCGCTCAATGCACAATCGAAAAAAATTAGCTTGACAAATCTTGATTTTACGGTTGAACGTGCCGACGACTGGACAGCTTTGTTCAAGAGAAATGACGGCTGGTTTGGCGGCGACGGCATCTACAGCATCCCGCTGGACGGCCGCGAAAATATTTATGCTGGTAAAAACAGCAAAATACTTTTCATTTTTAGCGATAGCATGATCGGCCGCGTTACCGAAAGCACCATGTTGCCCGGTTATAAAATGATCCATAATTCGGTTGCTTATTTGGATGGGGCCAAACCAATCGCTGATTCGCTTCATATTTTTTGGAAGACAAATACTGATCAGCAGCCAGAATCAATCTTCAGCCCAAAAACACAGCAAGCAGCGTCCGGTGATTATTACTGGCTGGGCGATGGATTTGTGAACCAGGAACTTAGCGCACTTTATCTCTTCGGTTACCGAATCCATAATTTCAGCACAGACGCTTTCGGTTTTAAAGAAGTAGGCAATACGATCATCAAAGTCAATACAAAAAACGATTTGCCAAATGCTGTCCAACAGCAATTTGACACGCCTTTTTATATAGATGATCATGGAAATATCGCTTCTTTTGGTGCCGGCATTTATGTTGATACGAAAAAAGCTGTAGCTACTGCGCCTGATGGCTTTGTTTATGTTTATGGCGTAAAAGGGCTTGATAAACAGCTATTGGTGGCACGTGTAAAACCGAAAGATTTTGAAAAATTTGCCCAGTGGCGTTTTTGGGACGGAAATGACTGGGTCGGAAAGATGAGTTCAGCGATAGCGGTGACCGACAACGTTTCTAACGAGTTGAGTTTGTCGCAGCTGCCGGACGGCCGTTACGCACTTGTCTTTCAGATAGGCGGGATGACGGATATCGTCGGTATGCGGATAGGCACAAGTCCGTTTGGCCCGTTTGGCCCCATTATCAAATTATGGGACTGCAAACCCGACTTGCAAGGGAAAACTTATGTGGTTTACAATGCCAAAGCGCATCCGTCTTTATCTGCGCCCGGGGAATTATTGATCAGTTACAACATCAATTCTATTGATTTTATAAAAGACCTGAAGCAAAACCCGCATTTGTACCGGCCAAGATTTATTCGTGTGAGGTTTAAATAACTTTTTGTTGGCAAAAAAGCCGTCGAAATCTTTTATCATGACTTTAATAAAATCATCCGATAAAAGGAGCATAAATATAATTATAATTTTGCTAAAACGATTTATTTAATAATTTTGTAAGGCCAGTTAAAATAGTTTTTATGAAAATCAAATTGCTTTTGGGGCTTTTAACGCTTTTTTTAGGTGTAAAAAATTCGTCTGCACAGAAAAAAAATCTGGTAGAATATGTTAATACGCGCCAGGGGACCAATACTAAATACGAGTTTTCTTATGGCAATACTTATCCGGCTACCTCGATGCCGTTTGCCATGAACACCTGGACACCGCAAACCGGGAAGAACGGCGATGGCTGGAAGTATCAGTATTTCGTGCATACCATTCGAGGTTTCCAGCAGTCGCACCAATGCAGCTCTTGGGTAAACGATTATGCCGTGTTTTCATTGATGCCCGAAACCGGGAATCTGGTGGTGAACGAAGATGCGAGGGCGGCGGCATTTAGTCATGATCATGAAATTGCACAGCCAAGTTATTACCGCGTAAAATTTAACGATGAGATCATTACCGAGATGACACCGACCGAACGGGGCGCACATTTGCGCTTTACTTTCCCGAAAGGAAAAAATGGTTACTTAGTTTTGGATGGTTATACAAAGATGAGTATGGTAAAAATCATCCCATCGGAACGTAAAATTATTGGTTATGTGAACAATGCACGCTGGGTGCCACAAAATTTCAAA
>JAABUQ010002866.1_pt1 | contig 32990 bp, 26 predicted proteins | sample 5560001 | NCBI WGS metagenome assembly JAABUQ01 (sample SAMN10711888, study PRJNA513371) | rock metagenome | isolation source: Antarctica rocks | place: Antarctica: Victoria Land, Finger Mt nord | collected 2015-12-18 | reverse complement strand
AGGGATTGGGTACCATAAACGGAGAGACCTCCTTTTGGAAAATTGACACATGGTCTTCCTAATTAGAGGTCTCTCTGTTCTTCTTTTGCTAGTTGCTTTCTAGTATCTCGTTGCGCATCCCGTGGGAATTTACGCCTTTTTGGTTGTTAGCTCTCTTCATGGCACTGATGGGCGGCGGTTCTGGCTTGTTCGTTTCGCCAAATACAAACGCCATCATGAGTTCTGTTGAGCCACATACACGCGGTGCCGCATCAGGCATTCTCAGTATGCTAAATAACACAGGACAAATGCTGAGTATTGCAATTGTTTTCCCACTCGCCCTGAGCAAAATACCACAGGATGCGGTACAGCAAGTGTTCATCACTGGTGGAGGCATGGGCCACTTTGCGTCCGTTATCCCGCTTTTCCTATCAGGCTTGCATCTCGCCTTCCTGGTGTCATTCATACTGAGTGCTATCGCAGCAGTTGTCGCGTTCTTACGTCCCGTTCGCTAGCATATAGTGTCAACAAGCGACCCGTGATGCCTGAACAGCTTCACGGGTCGCTTGCTATACAAGGCCATAAACCTGCTGTACGTACAACAAAGTCTTTCATGCTGAGACCAGTAGCTTTATTTGTCTTTTCATACCCCGAAATTCTCTATCACAAGTAAACCATCTGCACAATCTTCGTACCACATGGTCCCCTTTCCCTGTAGTTGTTCAAGGCACCAAAAACCAGTGGCTTCAAGTTTAGCCTGTGAGAATATTTGCTTATGTCCGTATACCGTTTCCGCTTTTCCATGCTCATACGGCACTGCGATAATAAGGCGTTGACGTGTCACCGCTAGTAGGTTTGTAAGGACGGTATACATAGCCTTTTCAGAAAAATGCTCAAGCACATGAAGGAGTGTTACTGTATCGAAAGACCCTAACGTACTAAATGTATCACTTAACATATCAACCTGAACAAATTGTACATTCTCTAATCTGTATTCTTCCGCTAGCCTTCTCGCTGTTGCAAAAGGATTGGTGCGAATGTCAATTCCTACAATCTTAGACAATGAGGGAAAGCGTTCTCTCATAAGTAAAGGCAAAAAACCAGAAGAACAACCTGCATCAAGAAAGCTCTCGCCTGTCTGTAGTTCATATACACGGCGATATAGAGTAGCAAACGTGTCAATTGTTGAGCGAGATGCCAGCAGAGAGGTATTGTTTGTTAGACGATGAAACCGTCGAAATGTATTTGCTGTATAGGTGTACCACGCTTGCTGTGTTTCGTGAGGAAAGAGTGAACCTACTACTGCCCCGAACACGTCATCGAAGTCTTCTGTATCTGTTAGTATGCCGAGCGGTTTTAACTCTTGTAATATGTAATCTCCTAAGAGAGCATCTATCTCTTCTGGTGCGAACCAATGTATGACAATCACAGAGGGAAATGTTGACCGTATTATGACGAAAAAGTGGGGTGTGTTGTGAATAGAATACCCTTCATCTTCAATACTTTTTCTAAGAGTAGCCTTGTTTACCTGATAGCCATTTATGCCAACGACGTTGCCTACAGGTAACGTTCGTTCTTGCAGAGAGACTCTTCTTACGTTGACTTTAGAGGCTTCGGGCATGGCTTGCTCCTCGTAGCGCAGGCTGTTCGGCATAATATCCTCGTAGTATATCATCTTACAACACAACTATAGCGCTCTCACAAAAACTGTGTTAAGATTCCTGCATATCTAAATAGCTCGTAACACATATTTTTCGATGATTAGAGAAGGAGACTTTCACGTTGGCTACACACGAGAAGCGCTATGTGATTATTGGTAATGGGGTGGCAGGGACGACAGCCGCCGAAACGCTGCGCAAGAATGATACGAATTGTAGTATTCAACTTATCACCAACGAAGCCTACCCACTCTACAATCGCGTATCGTTGCCACGTTTCCTGCAAGGAGTGATTGTTGAGCAGAAGGTAATGATACGCGACTTCGCGTGGCACGAGCAGCGAAATATTGCGTTGTTGACAGAAACTCTTGTTGAGCACATCCATACAGATGAGCGAGTGGTTGTCACAAACAAAGGCCAGCACCTTCCATATGATGCCCTTCTGATTGCAAGTGGTGGCTGGGCGAATCCTCTTCGTGTACCAGGAGTCAAAGATGTCAGTCATATCTATAACTTTGTAACACTTGATGATACAAAAACAATTGTCGCAAAAATGCTAGAATCTCGTACCGCCATAGCTTATGGTGGAAGTTTTATTTCCTATGAACTCTGCGACGGTTTCGCCGTCCGTAAACTAGACACAACCTGGATTATGCGTGGTCCCTACTGGCTACGTAATGCGCTAGACCCCGAAGGTGGGGAAGTTGTCGATAACATCGCAAAGAAGTTTGGCGTTGAAGTCATTCATGGCGATGAGATCGAGGAAGTCATTCCAAAGAATGGCGTACCAACCTACGTAAAGACAAAAAAAGGACGTGAAATACAAGCTGATATGATTGGTATTGGTCTCGGTATCGCGCTCAACACACAAGTTCTGTCTGGCACGCCCGTAGAAATACGCAATGGCATCATGGTCAACGAATACCTGGAAACGAACGTTCCAGGCGTTTATGCCGCGGGTGACGTTGCGGAATTTTTCGATCCTACCATTGGCCTACACCATACTATGGGAACATGGGATAACGCGATGGCTCACGGACGTATCGCTGGTGCAAATATGGCAGGAGCGCACGAGGCTTATGTTGATGTACCAACCTATACGAGTCCTCTATTCGATGTGAACATAGCCGTTGTTGGAACTACCGAGTCAGGTGGAGCAGATATGACAACACTCTCTCTCCGTGAACCAGGCGAGAAGGGCAACGAAAATTATCGCAAACTCTTCTTTCGTGACAATAAACTGGTTGGTGTACTTATGATCGGTAGCCCCAAAGGACGCAAGAAGCTGGTTGAGATCGTGAAAAAACAGCACATGATAGAGACGAATGCAGAACGGGAAGGGTTGCTTGAACTTAAGTAAAGAACAATATGTACTACCATGGGTCATCTCACTTGACCCATACACATTATTACGCTACTGTAGAACGTAAAAGTCGCTCTAGTTGGACTTGACGCAGGAGAGGTTTCGTGGCAACAGCTTGTACATTTTGTGGGCAGGACTTGCTTAGGGATGATGCACATTTTTGTAACAAATGTGGTATGCTTGTGCCCTCTCATCCTTTTAGTTCTCAGTCATTATCGGCTGCTAGCTCTGCCACGACATCAGTTCAGCAAGAGCAGGAAAAGCCAGTGGCGCCAGAACAGATGGTACATCAGCCTGCCGAGAAACCTGTGTTGCGAGAACAGATGGTACAGCAACCTCGTTCACGTACCACGCGCCGTATCGCCCCTGACAACCTTTTCGCATCCCCCGTCACATGGCCTGCTCCCATCACACATGTCTCCGTTAAAGAAACTTCAACCCAAAAAGATGAAGAGCATGTGGAACAGAAAGAATATCAGCGCACACACAATGTCTCATTACCACAACCTGCTGCACCCTCTGAGCGTGAACTACGTGTCAAAGTTTGGAAACAAGAGCACAACAATCCACCTACACCTCTGCCAGAAAGTGATATTGAGGTAGCAAAGAGCAACGTTGAAGATGCTCCAACATCACCGATAGTAGTACCAGAGCAAACGAAAATAGGCAATGCACCATTACAAATGGATATAGATAACTCTCAGAATGATGTAGAACACCTTGACACTGCTCCTATGCCAAATTATGCACAAGAGAAGCGGGTACCTATTGCTACTTCTGCAACAGCAATGGCGCCGCGCCGTCAAAAGAGCCGCATTCCATTTATCATATTGTTAGCGTTTATGGGTGTACTTGTACTTGGAATTGGTGCATGGGTAGTACTTGCTCAACCATTTAACATTCCAGCAGTTACGCAGCCTCTGCAAGATTTCAAAGATACACGGCTAGGCGTTGCTCTGTCTTATCCAAATAGTTGGAGCGTACAGCGAGATCCAACGGGAGTACTTTTTTCTGACAGTAGCCATACTGCTCAGGTAAGGCTTGTCGTCGCCAATGACACGAATGATGCCGCCGGATATGTACAGCAACAAGCGACAAAAAATGGTATGATTGCTAGAAAACTCTTGGGAACACGTTCCTTTGCAGGCGCATCATGGCAGCAAATACAGGGAAATATGCAGCAAGGTGGGGCAAACTACACTACAACAATGCTTGCTACGGTGCATGGAAATCACATGTATATGCTTACACAAATGGCACCGCAAAACGTGTATACAGATGAAGAAAGTGTCGTATTCTCTGCCATGCGCAGCTCTTTCCAATTCCTCGTGTAGGAACCAATGTATCAAATCGTTTTATTCATGTGTGTATTTCGATAAAAGCATCTCTCAGAAGCGATTATGATATAATGCGGGTGTCTTTGCAAGACCTGACTAAGCACGCACATAGTGGCGAGACAGAATATGTGAGGAGCTTTCCGGTAGTATTCCATGAAAGCAGGTATCTAAGACCACACGGGAGACATCGAGAAAGGAGCGCGTGGTAACAATGTAACCGCGCAGACACAACGCATGGATGATATTCATTTCGAGCGACACTTTCGTACACCACATTCCGAAGGGTACTATATCATGCAGGGTAGCAACCTGCAAAGCAATACTCGGCTTGGCACGGTAGACATTCACTTCACCACAACAGCGGTACATGGAACCCTTATCTTAGAGCGCGAGTTGGAAGAGGCCGATCTCACAAAACTTATCGAGCAGATCGACGAAGATTTAGTGCTCTCGGCAGATATGCCTCGTGATGATTTTCTTGTGAGCGTCTACGTTGGTAAGGATGTCGGTTTCTATAGCGACGAGTATTTCGCTGAAGAAGGTGACCCCAGCATTGACTTCGACGCAGATAATGAATAAAAACAGGAACATGTACACACAAAAGAGCCAGCTAACTGGCTCTTTTGTGTGTACATGAGTATACTTGCTAATGGAAAGAGCGAGAAGTCTCATCCCGTTCTACATGATGAGAGTGTCACTCTTCTAAAAGACCGCGCCGCATAGCATATTTCACGAGTTCGGCACGGCTATGTAAATTAAGTTTATCCATAACATGTGTGCGATGTGTATCAACTGTTTTGGGACTGATAATCAAGCGTTCAGCAATCTGGTTATTCGTATAGCCTTCTGCGACAAGCTTCAGTATTTCGCGCTCGCGCTCAGTCAAGCTACTATAACTATCTTTCTCTTCGCCAGTACGCACGCGTTGCAGGTAATCACCGACCATGACCGACTGTGCGGTAGGCGAAAGATAAAATTGTCCATTCTGAATGACTCGTAAGGCAGAGATAAGGTCAGTGTCAGCGGCCTCTTTTAGCATATAGCCAGATGCACCTGCACGTAGTGCTTGAAACACATACTCGTCATGCTCATGCATAGTCAAGACCAATACCTTCGTCTCTGGTAACAGTTTCTTGATTTGCCGTGTTGCCTCGATACCATTCATATCAGGCATGGTAATATCCATGAGAATGACATCGGGTTGAAGCTTTTGAGCCTCTTGAATAGCTTGACGACCATCCTGGGCCTCACCAACAACCTCAAAATCAGGTTGCGCATTTAACATCATGCGCAAGCCCGCGCGTAAAATCGTGTGGTCGTCTGCAAGCAGAATACGGATTTTCATTCAAATTTTCCTCTATAGCCTCTTCGTGTGTCTTCTACAACCCAGTACATGCGTCTGTCGATCTACACGACAAGCTCTGTGGAAATCCTTTTTTCTTTATGGAACGGTGCTAAGTGAACTGGCATGTGTACCTTCACGACCGTCCCATGCCCACGTTCTGATTCAATAGTTGCCGTTCCATCAAGTAGGAGTGCGCGTTCTTGCATACCCACCAGTCCTAGTCCTCGGTCTTGATCGCCCATTTTTTGTATTTCTTCGACATCAAACCCTCGTCCATCATCCGTGATCGTTGCACTGACAGCATCAGCCTCTTCTTTCAACAGAATTGTTACCTTATGTGCCTGGGCGTGCTTAGCAACATTTGTGAGCGACTCCTGCACAACGCGGTAGAGTGCAGTCTCCATCTCGGGTGAGAGTCGTTCGCGGTCCTTGAAGCCGGTTGCGTGAAACTCGACCTCTATATTTGTTTTTTGTTGATATTCCTTAACGTACCAACGTAGCGCTGGCAATAAACCGAGGTCGTCGAGTGCACTTGGACGAAGATCGATACTCAAATTGCGAATGGCTCGTAATGTCTGGTGTGCAAGTCGCCGCGTCTCGGTAATGCGGTCTCGTGCCTCCTGAGTTGTGATTGACTCCTCTAATACAGCAAGGCTAATCAACAAGGAGGTAAGCACCTGAGAGGTCTCGTCATGAAGCTCACGGGCGATACGTTTGCGCTCTTGCTCCTGTGCCTTAATAATTTGGCTGGCGCGTACACGGTTTGCCTCGTCGATTGCTTCAAGCATCATATTAAAGGTACTTGCAAGCTGGTCCGCTTCAGGATCAACACCTGTAAGCGAAGCGCGTAATGTGTGTTCGCCGTTCTGCACACGTTTCATCACCTTTCCTAAGTCCATGAGGGGACGAAAGGCTATTTGCAGAACCACGAAGTTCAGAAGCACACTGACAAGCCAGCCAATCGTGACAAACACAATTAGCGAAATTGGTGCGTACGTTGCGCTATTAAGCTGTGAGGCAAGCCATGTACCACCGCTTGCACCAACAAAGATAATAATGCTGTTCGCAAGTAGGACTTTGTAAAAAACAGGAATACCGAGGAATGGGCGGAGCAGTTTGTTATTCTGAACCACCTCTTCATATTTTATGCTGGAATCGTTCATTATGATATTCTCTTTGCAGTAGGGATTGCTCTTTTTGTACTGTTGTAATTGTAGCGGCTTTTTGTTTATACTGTCAAACAATCTTATTACACTCTATATAACAAAATAATCAGGTCAGGAATGCCCAAAAATCAGGTATATACCTGATGTTGCAAAGGCGAAGCAAAGGTAATCTACTTACTATAGCATATATGTGCCCCAACGTGATGTACTGCCAAATTGCGTAACTCTTCTCGTTTGCCATCTTTATACATTATAATGAGAAGAAAGAGTGCAAACGTTCCAACCTTTTGGTAAGAGGGGTACTCAGTAGAGGAATTCTATGCTATAATCTGCCACACAGTGTTAAGAATATTTGCAGTCAAATTATCTTTCCAAACACGGTCAAGTATGAATCCTTTGAGGAGGCACAGTGAGCTCTACGAATAAAAGCTTACTCGACGTGGTGACGCAGAAGGTTGTCGAGAGTTCCGTCTGGCGTTCGATCTTTCGACACGGCTACCCCGACACTCCACTGAACCAATCTCTGGTTATGATGGGGAATGTTTTTCTGCATCTTCACCCAGTCAAAATCAGCCGTCAGGCCATGAAGATTACCTACACCTGGTGCATGGGTGGTATTTCCTTCTTCCTGTTCTTGCTGCTGACTATCACCGGCGTATTCTTAATGTTTTATTATGTTCCTGACACACGAGCCGCTTATCAGAACATCAATCAACTCAATAGCGCAGTCTCGTTCGGACATCTAGTACGTAACATGCATCGCTGGGCCGCCCACTTGATGGTTGTCTCGGTCACGCTACATATGATTCGCGTCTTTTATCATGGCGCGTACAAGCCACCGAGGGAGTTCAACTGGGTCATTGGTGTACTTCTTTTCTTTGTCACCCTATTCCTAAGTTTCACAGGCTATCTGTTGCCTTGGGACCAGATTGCGATCTGGGCTATCACCGTTGGTACAAACCTGGCACCATACACACCGCTTCTAGGCGATCCTGTGTACAAGGTTCTGGTTGGTGGCGGTGCCGTTGGACAGGCAACTCTGATCCGCTTCTATGTCGGTCACGTCATCTTGCTCCCGTTGGCAGGTGCGTTACTCATGGCGGTTCACTTCTGGCGTATTCGTAAGGATGGCGGCGAGGCTGGTCCTCCACCTCCCTCACGTCGTGAATTGGAAGCCAGGGCAGAGCGTACAGAACGCCCTGTGGCTGGTACCACTGCTCGTTAGACTACCTGTCTGTTCTATGCTTTGAGAGGATATACACATGTCAATTGAACAGAAAGAACCGAGAGTTCAGACGCAGGCTGCCGCAACACAGCGACGATACCGCACACTGGCGGTGGTGAAGCAGGAGGCAATTACGCGCGTTGAGAAGCCACTCGAAGACTCGGTCTTTGTGTGGCCCCATCTTCTGGTTCGTGAATTCTTCGCCGCCACAATCGTAACTGTTATGGTTACGATGCTCTCAATTAGAATTGATGCACCTTTGCGTGAGCCTGCAAATCCAAATATTACGCCGAATCCGGCAAAAGCGCCCTGGTACTTCCTGGGACTACAGGAACTCTTGCACTACTTCCCACCAACAACTGGTGGTGTACTTGCTCCTAGCTTAACCTTGCTTGCTTTGGCTGTACTCCCTTATGTAGACCGCAATCCTAGTCGCGCATATGCTGATCGCAAGCTTGCTATCGTCACCTTTACCATGTTCCTGGTATTCTGGGCTGTAATTACCCTTGCTGGAAGTTTCTTTAGAGGTCCAGGTTGGATTTGGGTATGGCCCTGGCAGGGTTTATACTTCGACCTGTAGCCAAGCAGGGAAACCAAGAAAAAGAGGACATTTATGAGTCTTGATACACCACCAATTACACCGCAACAATATGAAGTTCTTCATGGTGGTGGTGCGGAAGCGGCGGAGATCGCTCAACAGCGTTTATCGCGCCGCCGCTTCTTGCGCAGGTCTATGCTTGCAGTATGGGGCCTGTCCGCAACCTCCGCTGTTGCAGGTGCATTATATATGCTCTATCCAAACCTTGCAGGACAATTTGGTGCTCCTATCATAGTCGGTAAAAAAACCGATTTCCCTTCCGCAAAAACGCTTGACGAGTTTGCGAAAGGATCAAAAGGTGTGTTTTATAACCAGGCTGCAAAAACATACCTTATTCACATGGACGCACACTTTCCGTTTCGTCCAATTCAGGGTCTTGCAAGCCAACTAGAGTCTGAGTTTGTTGTCAAGGACAAGGATGGTTCGTACTGGATTGCACTGTACCAGAAGTGTGTACACTTGGGTTGCACCGTACCTTTCCGCGATGATTGTTCGAGCTTCAAATGCCCGTGTCATGGTTCGCATTATAACGTTACTGGCGAATGGCTTGATGGTCCAGCACCTATCAGCCTGAACCGTTTCCAGCTTGTTTTCAACGGCGAAGACGTTGTTGTGGATACAGGGGTAATCAATACGAAAGTGCCGCATCCTGATAACACGACGCAGTTGATTGCCGCACCAACAAAACTCTGTAGCGCAAGCTAACACTCTGTTCCTCCATAGATGATCAGAAGAATTACGCACCTTTTGACAACATATACACGTTACACTGTCTCTGAAAATGGTCTTTCCATTTTTAGAGACAGTATGCTGTTAAAGATATGCAGGCTAGACGCTATTCAAGTAAATAGATCATGCCGACACTTCCCTTTAAAAGGATATAGGCATGCATCGTGAGGTTGTAAGTTATGGTAAACTTCGGATATGTTGCCGTAGGCATCATTGTTGCACTAGTGGCAACGGGTGGCTTGCTGTACATGTTCTACGCTCGCTCAAATGCAATCGAGAAGGCGGGGTCGGGTGCTCTTATTATGTTAGCAGTCGTCTCTCTCATGATTCCTATCTTCTGGATTGTGGAAGGAAACAACCAGGCAAGCGCAAAGGACCAGCAACACTCTCTCGCGGTACAACGCGGCATGGGTCTCTATGCCCAGTATTGTATCGAAGGCTGCTATGTCATTAAAGATAATAAAATTTTAAATCCTAAATACAATGGCTATACCGTTGCTCAGTTGAATGCTATGACTGACGACGACCTCCACCGCGTTGTTGATGGTGGTGTGTACAATCCTGCGGCACCTCAGCCAATAAACAAGAACGCTATCGTGTATGGGCAGGATTTTAACGGTCCTCTATCAGCAAATGATGTCGAGTATCTCTTCCAGTTCCTTCGTTCTGCTGACCCAGAATACCTGGTCAAGAATAGTTTCGCTAGTAGTAACGTAGCAGCTAATTCAATGAATGGCTTTAATAAGCTGCCAGACTTTCTGCAGAATGGCGCCAATGGCGTTGTTGGTAATCCCGCTGCCTATGCCACAGCAGTTGCATTAGGCAATGCTGGACAGTTTGGTGTCCCTAAAGACATGACGGTCATGAAGGCTGTCACGATTAATATTACAAATACTGCTCCTGGTCAAGTATGTAGCACGTCCTGCTATGACCCGATTCATATCAAGGTGAAGGTTGGTACGACGATTACCTGGGTAAACAAAAGCTCTGTAGGTCATACTGTCACAGCAGTGTATGGTAATGGCTCAAACACCAACAAGCAAGCACCACAGATTTTCGACTCATCGAAGGGTGGTCCTTCACTTGTAGGCTCAAATCAGTCATTTACATACACTGTTACAAAGGCAGCATACGCCTTCAATGCAAATCATACGGTTGTGTACTTCTGTAAGATACACCCCGGAATGCTTGCAGAGCTGACAATAGCTTCGTAAATTGAAATGTCGCAGTTCTTAACGAATTGCGACACCGTTTCTATTCTGATCGCTTGTCATGGTATGGCCGCATATCATGTTGAAAGGGTTCGCGATCTATGCAACAAACACAACGTCGAGAAATATCAGAGCAGATGTCATGGGCGCGTGCGATGATCTTTGCCGTTGGCTTCTTTTTCATTGCTGCTCTGCTCCTGGGTCAAGTACCCAGTTATATCTATTTGCAAATGACGGCGGCTTCGCTTGTGGGTGCGGAGCAAGGGTCGCTCGCAATGGGCCTCACCTGTCTAGCTGGTTTTGCTGTTATTCAGGTTATCGTTCTGCTCTTTGATCCTAAACCGGTTGTCCCACCTATCATCTTTACTGGACTCGGCTCAATCCTATCCCTTGGTGGATTGGCAATTATGCTACTTGCCGTCACTACAGGATGTAGCAAGCGTGAAGCCGAAAATGGTATTGTTGTGTGTAATCAGTACTTCCCTAGAACCGACACACACCTCTTCTCTGTGCTCGGGGGTAATTTCCTCTGGTTTCAACCACGAGCGTTTGATCTTGTAATGATTGGTGCCATTGTGTTTGGTGTGGGTGTTGCTATGGTGTTCTATAGCATCCTGGCACTTGGTGAGCAGCGCAATCCAGACCGTCGTGATCTTGGCACAACGCCTATGATTCGCTGGATGATTATTATCGCTGCAACTTTACTGGTTGCATTCACGATTTTCTACACGTACTACAGTGACTCTGGTGTTGGTGCGACGCTCATCCCAGGCCATCCATTCAGAGGCACAAAACTTGTTGACCTTATTCTTAGTTCTGTATTGGGTACGGCAATCTTTCTAGTTCTGGGAGCATTTGCGCTTCGTCTACACTATCTGATGCGTCCTGTGCGTAAACGTACGATGGCAGGTCTCTACGGCTTTGGTGCGCTCGGTCTTGCTCAACTAGGGGCAATTCTAGTGCTCTTTGCCTTACTCGCTTACCCACTCATTGCCTGGATACATTCTTGGAGCTTTATCGGACTTGGTGATTTCTTGACAATCTGTGCGCGAAAAACTGCTATTCCAGCAAGTTGCGCGTTCTCGCCACAAGCGGGCTACCTCATTGATGCAATTGTCTCGGTAAACTTCTTTGCTCTGCTGATTGCCGCAATCTGGGCTTGGAAATCACATCGTAATATTGTTGTCGTTGGTGGTGTCTCTACTGTAGCTGTGCTTGCATTAACCACACTGCTTATTCACATGCATCCAGAGGAATTGCTGATTGCTCTGTTGCTTTGTGGTGGTGCGTTGGTACTTGCTGCTGTTTGGACAAGCGTTGCGCGACGTGAGTTCGCGGTTGTCGGTGAAAACAACCTTGGCTGTACAGGTATGTGGTTGATCGTCGGCACCTGTCTCTTCATCTACCTGGGAGCATTCGCCTTCTTCTCGCTTCCCGGATTCCGTGAGACAGAGCCAAACATTCCATTTATTCCTGGCTTGAACGTTCCTGCTCCAGCCGCGGCTGGACAACCCCCAACGCTAGGTCAGGCTGATGCTGTCGCTTTACTCGTACTCATGGGTATTCTTGCAGGTATACAGTTTGTATACCTTATTCGTAACCGTTACAGAGTGTAGTAGTGTACTTCTCATTAACGGGACGAATAGCCTTCTCTACTGATATGTACTCGGTAGAGAAGGCTATTCGTCCCGTTTTTTATTTTCTTAAATCTCTCTATTCGTGTTATAATTAAATACAAGTTAAGAATAAAAGGATGATGTATGCAGAGCGAACAGCCTCTCAAGGTTTTCATGCTTGCTGCTGAAATCGTGCCATTTGTTAAAGTCGGTGGACTGGCGGATGTGGTAGGTGCGCTACCTAAAGCTCTTCAATCCCTCGGTCACGACGTTCGTTTGGTCATGCCTCGTTATAAACAGGTTGACCTGGAACGATTTCAGTTGACAACAGTAATCGATAACCTTTCCGTTTCGATGGGAAGTTATCAGGTACAAGTTACCGTATGTCAGGGAACAATTGGTGACAATATTCCCGTCTATATGATTGATGCGCCACGGTTCTTTGAACGCGAAAACATCTACGGCTATACTGACGACGGTGAACGCTTCATTCTGTTTTGCCGAGCAGCACTAGAAGTTGCACGCTCGCTCGACTGGTCGCCAGACATCGTTCATTGTAACGATTGGCACACTGGTATTGTGCCAAACTGGATGCACACCGTCTACAAAAAGGATCCATTTTTTGCTCATACTGCTACTGTCTATACCATCCACAATCTTGCCTATCAAGGAATTTTCGGTTATCGTATTCTCGAAGTTGCAGGTGTTGCCGCAAACGGGTTTGTCTATCCTCAAATCGCTGAACTAGCGAATGTTGTCGATATCATGGGACGCGGCATTCTCTTTGCTGACGCCATCACAACAGTAAGCGAACGTTATGCGCAAGAGATTTTGACGCCAACCTTTGGCGAACGTCTTGACCACATGTTACGTGCGCGGCGTAATAGACTCTTCGGTATCCTGAATGGCGTTGATTATCAAGATATTGATCCTGCCCATGATCGTCGCATTCATACTCCCTTTGATATTACTTCGTTGGATGCGCGTGCAGAAAACAAAGTCGCACTTCAAGAGCAAACTCACCTGCCTGTACGCGCTGATGTGCCATTACTCGCAATGGTTTCGCGCCTTTCTGACCAAAAAGGCTTTGACTTAATCGCACAAATTATTCAGCCCCTACTCGTCCAAGGCGTACAATTCGTTGTGCTAGGTATTGGCGATCAACGCTATCATGAAATGTTTCAAAGCCTTGCCGCGCGTTATCCTGAGCAAGTGGCAATATTCCTTACTTTTAACACAGAGCTTGCACAACGCATCTATGCTGGAAGTGACATGTTTCTTATGCCGTCGCGCTTTGAGCCTTGTGGCATCAGCCAGATGATCGCCATGCGCTATGGAAGTATACCTATCGTGCGTAGTGTCGGCGGCCTTGCCGATACGGTACAGGAGTACAAGCCTCATACTGGTGAAGGAAATGGCTTTACGTTCACAAACTACGATCCTTGGGAATTGTTCGCAGCTATTGTACGTGCTCTGGAAGTCTATCGTTTCAGCGATATCTGGCGTACTCTTCAGCAGCGTGGAATGAGGGCAGACCATTCCTGGCACGCCTCCGCTATCCGTTATGTTGAAGTTTACCGCAACGCATTGCAGTTTCATGAGAGTGGAAAATAGCATAGGGGTGGGTACTGTCGAGTACGTAACCTCGTAATTGGGGAGAGAGATTGCGTTCGACAGTACCCTTGTGGGGAAAGTAGAGAGCGTTACCTCTCATAAGAAAAGAACTGTAGAGAGAAGGCTTTTTGCATATGCCATACATTGCATATCTCGATTGTCGCTCAGGCATTCATGAAGAGATGCTCCTCGGTGCCTTGTTTGATGTCGGCCTCTCACTTGACACGCTAAAACAGACATTAACCTTGTTTCCCTTTCAAAACTACGATATCTTCCTTGAACATGTTGCCGACAAAGGAGTACGGAGTACTCGTGCCACAATCGCCATCACCTCAGAGGAACAGAAGACATATACGTTGTCAGAACTTGAAACGCTGCTTGCCTCGATACAAATTCCTGTGTATATTCGTAACTCCACGCTAGCAACATTGCGGCTCATAGCCGATGCAGAGGCAATAGTACGCGGTGAAGATACTCAAGCGTTTGTAGTATCTACATCTGTACTCATGAACATAGCCAGCATTGTCATTGGTCTAAAAGAGTTGGGCATTACTCAACTCTATGCTTCTGCACTACCTCTTACAAGTGGACCTTTATCAGCGTCTTATAGCCATAGTGTTATGCCAACACCTGTTACCATAGAAATACTTCGTCGCGCTGGTGCAATCTGGAAACCTAGTCCTTCTGATAAAGAACTGGTAACGCCCACTGCCGCTGCTCTTCTCACGGCACTTACGGCACGTTTTGATACACCGACAATGACTATTGAGCGAGTCGGCTACGGATTGAGTACACATTCTTTTTCATCGTCTGACGGTCTACGTCTTTATCTTGGAACTCTGCAAGGAACAGGGCAGCAGCATAGTGGGGATGCCGACACAGATTGGGTGACAGTGCTATCAACGAACATCGATAACATGAGCGGCGAATTGTTAGGGAGTCTAATGGAGCGTCTCTTTGCTGCGGGGGCATTAGATGTAACTTACACGCCTATGCAAATGAAGAAAAACCGTCCTGCAACAATGCTCATGATCGTCTGTCCACTTGAGAAAGGCAACGAGCTTGCATATATCCTGTTGCGTGAGACAACGACGCTAGGCGTGCGTATCCAACAAGTGCAACGCCTCAAAGCCCAACGTACACCACAACAAATTGATACTCCGCTTGGTCCTATGCTCATCAAGGTGAAACGTCTAGGCTCACAAATCATCAGTGCCTCGCCCGAATATGAAGAGTGTCAGCGCATCGCCCACGAACACAATATGCCGCTTGCACATGTCTATACAATTGCTCAGCAGTGGATAGCGAAGGCTAGAACAGAGAATTTATCACTGGATTAGTTTGTTATATTAGATAGCGGATATATGCTTTGCATAGAGTAGACGGCAATGATTATAATGTTTATTATAGGAAAATAGAAGATATTTGTCTCTTCCAAAAAGCAACATTCCTCGCTTCTTTGGAATATGAGAGAGGTTGAATGGAATTTATAGATTGGCGTAAAGGGCGACAAAAGACCCAGGACGACTCAGCACAAAAAAAATCCGATATCAATGCGCGTAAGAAAGCATATGCTCATTACGTTGAAGAACAAATACATGATGCTATGGAGCGTGGCCTTTTTGACAACCTTCCAGGCTATGGCAAACCGTTAAATCTTGACGATAATCCGTATGCTGGCGATAAAGCGATGGGCTACCATCTCCTCAAAAACAATGGCTATGCACCAGCAGAGGTCGAACTGATAAAAGACATTCGGACCGAGCGCGAGCGTGCTGAAGCTAAAATTGCCAAGATCATTTGGAGAAGCAAAACACTCAGAGCGCGGCGCGTTCCACCATTTCCCAGTGAGAAACGTGCGTTCAATACCTCTGTAGAGAAAGCCGCGGCAGAGTATGAACAGACGTTACATAACATCAATAAAAAAATATTGACGTTAAACATTCAAACGCCATCCGTGCTACATCAAACTCCGCTCAATGTAGAACAGCTAGTCACGCAATTCCGCGAGGTATGTCCTCTCTTCGAGAATACATCGTTTCGCGCGTGGTACTACTGATTTTGCTGCTGTTGCTGAGGTTGTTGCTGTTGTGGCAGTGGCTCCTGTTGTTCGTAGCCCGTTGTTGCCACAGGCACCCACTCTTCTTCCTTTTGTGCTACCACTGCTTCATAGCCACTAGGGAGCGTGTCGGAAAGCGAAACTTTGACGGTAACGGCGAGTTCGCTTTCTGCGTTGCCTCGAAAGATACCGCGTGTTGGCGGCACATCAGCATAATCGCGTCCTACTGCGACACGAATGTGGCGTCCTCCGGCTAGCGTATCATTTGTGGGGTCGAAGCCAACCCAACCAAGGCCAGGGAGCAGAGCCTCAACCCACGCATGCGTCGCACTTTCGGAGGAGCGATCTCTCCCGCCTTGCTGGAAAAGATAGCCACTGACATAACGGCATGGAATGCCAAGTGTGCGTACAAGCGTAATCATGATGTGCGCAAAGTCTTGACACACTCCGCGTCGAACGCGTAGGGCATCATCAATTGGTGAGTCAACACGAGTGTTCTCTGGCGAATACTCAATACTGTTATGCAAGCCTGTATTGATCTCTCGTAGCACTGTCAACGGATCAGCATGCCTCTGTACATCGAGCTCTTGCGCCAAAGCGTAAAGAAGCTGTGTCGGACTGGCGAAATGACTTGGCATGAGGGCATCCCAGTATTCGTCATCCGCCGTGAGAGCATCTAGCTCCTCCCATGCAGACGGTTCTAGTGCAGCAGGTGGCTCAGGCGGTGGTACCAATTCAACAAGTGAGTGTGCATTAATCGTGAGTTGTGTGTGACGATTAGGTAGATCAAAATGATGTACCTTATTTCCTTGCTCACCACGATAATCCAGGATGCGTGCTCTTGGACTGGTCGTCAAACGGAAATCCAGGCAGTGCTGTGTCTCTTCCGTTCGTGGCTGAATACGCACCTCCATGATACTCTCACTGATAGGTGCGCTATAACGAAAGCGCGTGACATGTCGAATGCTGTAGTACATAGCGATAATCCTTAGGAGGCGAGCGCAACATCAATCGGATAGGTGATGTAGACCTGATAGACGGCCTCGTTAATTTGCCGACACTGGAATTGAATATTTTCCAGGTAGGAATGCATACTTCCACTCATAATTTCATCAATTTGATCGTAGTCGAGCGAAGCACGGAGCCGTCCGGCAAGTCGCTCAACACGTCCCGCATTGCGAACCGTGGTTATTTTTGTGATGGATTGCAAGGCACCCTGCATCATTGTTGCTGCAAAGCGTAGCGAGCGTGGTGTTTCCGCATTGAGCAGTAGAAATTCCGCGATACGGCTTGGTTGGATGTTTGCTGTGTAGACCTTACAATAGGACTCAAACGATGCACACGACCTGAGCAAGCCAACCCAGCTCATGTAATCAAGCGAGGCACTGGTAAACGGTTCCTGTATCTCCATCAGCGAGTGAAAATGCACGTCTACTAACGTCGCGGTCTGGGAAGCACGTTCTATATAACATCCAACGCGAATAAAATGCCATCCCTCACTATGATTCATCGTTGCATCGGTAACACCCTGAAAGAGTTGAACGCCCTCTTTTACTCCTGCCAGGAACGTGTGCGGTTGTGCAGGCCATATCTCTTCAATAGTGGTACGCTTGACTCGAAGATAGAGCCGATTGAGCTGCTCCCACATCTCAGAGCTAATCTGCTCGCGTACCTGCCGTGCATTTTCGCGTGCAGCCGCGAGACATGAGACAATGGAAGCACTGTTTGTCGTGTCAAACGTGAGAAATTGCGTGACGCGATATGCCTCATCCACCCCACTTTCCAATGCAGGGATGCGCAAACTTTTGTAGAGGCGCTCCCAGCGCAAATCAGCATATTGAGCTGACTCTAACATCTGATTGAGATTGACATCAAGCAAACGTGCCGTATGTTCGGCACGCTCTAAATAGCGGCTCATCCAATACAGACTATCAGCAACGCGTGACAGCATAACGTCCCCCTGTCATGTCCTACTGTAGTACTACTCATGGTTTAGGACCCATGTATCTTTACTGCCACCGCCTTGCGAAGAGTTGACGACAAGCGAACCACGACGCAGAGCTACACGGGTGAGGCCACCAGGCACAATCGTTATGCGGTCTCCATTCAGAATAAATGGACGCAGATCAACGTGCCGAGGCTCAATCTGACCATCCATAACGCAAGGGGCGCGTGAGAGGGCGAGTGTCGGTTGTGCAATATAGTTACGGGGATTGGCAAGAATAGCGTGTCGAAATTCTTCTCGCTGCACAGCAGTACTATAAGGTCCAATCAGCATGCCATAACCACCGGACTCGCCAACCGCCTTTACTACCAACTTGTCCAGATGTTCAAGCACGTAGCGTTGTTGTGATGCGTCTGTGAGAAGATATGTTTCTACATTTGGCAAAATGCTCTCTTCTCCAAGATAGTAGCGAATAATTGCCGGTACGTAAGCGTATAATGCTTTATCATCAGCAATACCTGTTCCAATGGCGTTGGCAAGTGAAACATTGCCCGCGCGATAGGCATTAAGCAGACCAGGAACGCCCAACGTCGAATCGGGTCGAAAGGCTAACGGGTCCAGAAAATCGTCGTCAATACGTCGGTAAATCACATCAACTCGTCTTAGGCCAGCCGTAGTACGCATGTATACGATGTTGTCGTGAACAAGCAGGTCGCGTCCCTCTACCAACTCAATACCCATCTGACGAGCAAGAAAGGTATGCTCAAAGTAGGCCGAGTTATACACGCCAGGCGTTAACAAAACAATCGTTGGGTCGGGACGCATGAGTGGTGCGAGCGAGGACAAGGTGTTGAGCAATGCCTGCCCATAGTGGTCTATTGGTCGCACATCATAGCTACCAAATAAGGTAGGAAAGACATTCTTCATCACCTGACGGTTCGCCAGCATGTAGGACACGCCGCTTGGCACGCGCAAGTTATCCTCTAGCACTGCAAATGTGCCATCAGGCAAGCGCACCAGATCCGAACCAACGATAGAGATATAGGTGTCGTGCGGAACATTCAGCCCTTGCATCTCGCGCCGAAAATGCTTGCAGCTATAAACAAGTGCGCGTGGCACAATACCCTCTGTGAGAATACGCCCTTCGTGATAAATATCTTTGAGAAATAAGTTCAGCGCAGTGATGCGCTGTGCCAAGCCGCGCTCAACAACCTCCCATTCACCGCTGGTAATAATACGTGGTAGAAGGTCATAAGGCCAGATACGCTCGGTCCCTTCGTCTCCCCCATAGACCGTGAAGGTGATGCCCTGATTGAGAAAGGCAACATCTGCCGCCTGTTGTCGCTGCTGAAGCGTATCCATCGACAGCTCAAGCAATCGTTGGTATAATTCCTGATATGGAGAACGTGCTGTGCCCCCTCTGGAAAACATCTCGTCGTAGGCTACATCCAGAGAGTATTGTGAAAAAGGTGGAGGCAGTATGGGTTGCTCGGATGTATCGGACCTGTCGAATTGTATCACGCGTTCTATCCTGTTGTACGCTATGCAACAATACGTCAATAGACAAAAACCTCACAGTAACAGGTGTGAGGCGCCATTGCCAAACGAGTTCCATTGGGAGAGATTTGTTTTACTATATGGCTTATGATAACAGCCAAGGAGAACATGTGTCAATTGCCTGCTTATGTTAAAATAACAAAGACGCGTTTTATTACGTGTATACTGGAAATACTTCCGTGTGGCGAGAGGGCTCTATGCAAACAAGTACTCTACCTATACAGCAACGTAGCCTTGTTGGAGGGTTCCGCAATGGTCTCGTTGCCCCTATTAGTCTTTTACTGCTTGGTCTTATTCTTTGTGTTTCAACAGGCATCTTTGCATCTATAAGTCAATATAATCTCGGCCAACAAAAAGTTAGCATTCAAGAGAACCTGGACGGTATGCTGCGTTCAATGGTCGATCAGGAAACAGGTGTACGCGGGTATATAAGTACCAATAACACGACGTTTCTGGACCCATTCAATAGTGGAAGACCACAATATCTCTCCTATCTGCAACAACTAAAAAATAGTACCAATAACGCCTCGTTTAGCAACGCCTCAGCTCTCATTGTTACGGCTGATAGCCAAGCAGCAGAATGGTATAACAACTACGCTCTTGTACAAGTTAGGAACATGGAAGCGGGAAATTTTGCAACCGCACGAGCAGAACGTACAAGCACAGAGGGCAAAACGGCTTTTGATGCCTTCCGAGCAACAATGTCGCAGTTACAAGGCATAGTCAATACTGATCTCGCAACCCTACAATCTCAAGTCAACACGATCAACATCACCGCCATTGTGTTTGTCGTCATTCTTTCGATTATTGCTATAGCCGTGTTATGGCGTACCTTCAGCGGTCTTACAGATAGTCTACGTGACCAATTAGCAACGTTGCAGGCGACAACAACGCAATTAGGTGCGGGGAAGCTAGCCGCTCGTGTCCCAGACCTTTCTTATCATGAGTTGGGTCAATTGGGGCATACGTTTAACTCGATGGCAGCTCAACTCCAGAACCAGCAAAATGTATTGCAAGAACGCGACATCATGGAGAGCGTTCAGCAACTCAACTCCATCCTTACTAAAAGCCTCGATGTGGAATCATTGGTAAAAGATTTCATGAGTACCGCACTTCCCTTGCTCAATTTGCAATTGGGTATCCTATATCTCTACGACCACCCAACGCGCCAACTGACTATGTTTGCCGCTCAAGGCGTGGACAATCAATATGTACAAAGCGATTTTCAGCTAGGCGAGGGTCTTGTTGGGCAAGTTGCACAGAGTCGTAAAACACTGTATCTCTCCTCGCGAGATGGCGGAGAGAAAGCCCCATTCAATGTCAGGACTGCACTGGGCCATGTCCTGCCAGCGAGCCTCTATCACCTTCCCCTTGCCGATGGGAAAAACCTGCTTGGCGTACTCGTTGTGGGATCTGTCTATCCTATGAATGAGAATGCACGCAATGTACTAAACGTTGTAGCAAGTAACCTCACCGCCGCGCTTAGCAATACACAAGCGTACCGCCATATTCAGGAGCAGGCAGAAGAGCTAGAGAAGCGCACCCGTGAGCAAGAAACTGCCAACATAGCACTACGCCGTCAGCGAGATGACCTTACTCTGTTGAATGCCGCTCTTGAGGATGCGAATAAAGCCAGGAGTCAATTTCTTTCAACTATGTCTCATGAGTTGCGTACGCCGCTCACTTCTATCATTGGCTTTAGCCAAATCCTGCTACGTACTAGTGATAGTGTAAGCTTCAATCAGCGTCAAAAGGGTAATATTGAGCGCATCTTAAAGAATGGGCAGCATCTGCTCTCACTCATCAACGATGTGCTTGACCTTGCAAAGATTGAGGCAGGACGTATGGATATCAACAATAGTGATGTTGACCTTCCTGAACTCCTTGCAACCGTTGTCGATGAAACACGCTCTATTGCAGTGGAACAAAAGCTCACTTTACGATGGGATGTTGAAGAAGGCATTAGCCATATCGAAACCGACCCAATCAAATTGCGCCAAATCTTGCTCAATTTGATTTCAAATGCGCTCAAATTTACAGAGAAAGGCTCAGTAACCGTAACCGCAAGACATGTTGCATCCTTTGCAGCAACGCCCTCGACTCCTGAACGTACAGAGAGTGGTTACGCTAGTGACATTGATCAGGTTGCGATCTCTGTACAGGACACGGGTATTGGCATTTCACAAGAAATGCAAGAGCGCATCTTTGAGGCGTTCTATCAAGTCGATGGCAGCAATACACGTAAATATGGTGGCACCGGCTTAGGACTTTCTATCGTTCGTCAATTAACTGCACTGTTAGGTGGGAAACTAGAGCTACAAAGTACACCTGACAAGGGTAGTACCTTTACGCTTTACCTGCCTGTCCGCGCCCGCGCCTTACGTACTGAACAACAAGATACACGCCTCAATGGTGGAGCTTTAGCCATTCAAGGTAAGTCTTCAACTGCCAACGTTATAGAGACGCTGACTGAAAGAGACGAGCAAGACCAACATCTGGTGCTTGCGATTGATGATAACCCAGATGTGCTCAGCCTTATCAACAACGCGCTAGAGAACTCACCGTACAAAGTGGTCGGTCTCAACGACTCCACCAAGGCAGTAGAGATGGCGCAGCAATTGCAGCCAGTCGCGGTTACACTCGATGTAATGATGCCAGAGGTGAACGGCTGGCAAATCCTGCATCAATTGCGCTCGAATCCCGCGACTGCCACCATCCCTGTCATCATGCTCACCGTGCTTGAAGATCGTTCAGCCGCACATGTATTAGGGGCTGACGAGTATCTCGTGAAACCGGTGGAGCGCGACTCATTGCTGAATACACTGCGTCAAGTGGCGATGCATAAAGCACTTGCACCTACTACTGTATCCAGTATGGCCGTAGCGCAAGTGGAGAGCCTAAACGGTGCATCTGCTCAGCAACCATTTCTTGTCTTAAATACAGAGCGTTCTGCACGTGAGATGTTAGAGCGTGTGCTTTCAGAAGCAGGCTTAACGGTGAAAACTGCATCAAACGAACTGCAAATGTTAGACATTGTGCAGAACTCGAAACCTGACGTTATCGTATTGCGCGTCATTCCCGATGCGACAAAGGAGTAAATAAAAAAGACGTGCAAAACAACAAAACAATTCTCATTGTCGATGACAGTGAGGACATGCGCACCCTGCTCGGACAAGTCCTTGAGGACGAAGGCTACACGCTCTTCTTTGCTGAAGATGGCAACATGGCGGTTGCGCAGGCTGTAGCACACCAGCCAAACATTATTCTCATGGATATGTCCCTTCCAGGTATAACCGGCTGGGAAGCAGTTGAGCAATTGCGCAAGATGCCAGCTTTTCAGCGCACACCCATTATCGCTGTTACTGCCTACGTCACCAAAGCTGACGAGGAACGCGCAAAAGAGGTTGGATGCAATGTCCATCTCGGCAAACCATTCGACATTCTGCAAGTGCTTGATACGATAGACGAGTTGCTTCAGCAGTAGTGGCAACGACCAAAGAGAGACTTATTGAACATCGTTCCTAACAAAAGCAATCCACTGGAACTGCACAGAGTAAGGCAGGAGGTAGAGCATCTCCTCCCGCACCTGCCTCTATCCTCCATTGAGCGTGTAGAAGAGGGGGTCTCTACCTACGTCTATCGCATACAGAGTAACAATGAAGTGTTCTATCTACGTCTTCTCCCAGAGATAGGTGCTAGTTTCGCACCCGAAGTCTATGTTCATCAATTTCTAAGAGCTAAAGGCGTCAACGTGCCAGAAGTGATCTACTTCGAGCATTTCAATGAAGTCCTGCAACAATCGCTTATGCTAACAACCGAGATCAAGGGTGTGCATTTAGGGCATTTCTCATCAGTAGAGGATCAGAAAGCTATTCTCAGAGCAGCCGGAAGAGACCTTGCGCTCATCAACAGCATACCTGTAAAACACTTTGGCTGGATAAACAGAGGCAGTAGCGAGGTAAGGCAACTGGAAGCCGAGTTCCCATCATATAGAGCATTCATTTATGAGTATCTTAAGCATGACCTGGACTTACTAGGCAACAGTCAGGTACTCAAAGGTAGCGATATTACCGCTATTTATTCTATTCTTGATCGCTATGATACATGGCTTGATGAAGAACAAGCGTGGCTTGCACACGGCGATTTTGATGGGAACCACATCTACCAGCGACAAGGCCACTACACTGGCATCATCGACTTTGGAGAGATTAGGGGAGCAACTTCATGGTATGACCTTGGTCTTTTTAGGATGCGTGATGGTGAACTGCTTCCCGAACTCGTCTTGCCCTATCTCGTCGAAGGTTATAGAGAAGTGCTATCCCTGCCGTCTGACTACGAACTGCACATAAATTTTTCGAGCTTACTAACTGCTGTCAGGATGCTTGCGCATGTAACGAAGAAATATCCAGAGCGTGCTCAAGACCGCCAACTTTTGAAGTCTATATCGAGAGATATAGAGGTGCTACTTGCTTGAAAAAACAAATCTTAATTTTTGCGGTTTTTGCCGAGGCGGGAAACGCAAGAAACTGATAGTTGGTACATCGTATTCTGTTTGGACAATGCAGCCTTTCGCAAGGGCTTTCAAGATGGATGCCATTACTACTTCGTCGATGCCAATGGGGAAGAGCCACAACGAGCAACAAAGCTTACAACGCAAGAGTTGTTGCAGCAGATAGCAGTTCCCGATGCAAAAACAGGACATTATCGCTTTGATGAGGAGGGCATTGAATACCTGGAAGAGTATCTTGGTGCGTTTCTTGGGTACATGAGTGGTCCGTTATCAGTGGTAACAGAAATGTAGAATGTAAGTGAGGCTGTCCTTTGGGATGGCCTCTTGTTTGTTTGAGGCTAGAGCATAGGGCATACAAAGATGACGAAGAGCGTAAAGCAATTTTCGAGAGTATAACAAAGGATGGTATCAAAGGCATAAAGACAGACTACTTGAAAAGCGCAAGCAACACAAAGAAGAGTTAAAGGTATGGCTCAAAAGATATAAGAGTCAACTTTGTTGTGTAGAGTGTGGTGAAAATCATCTAGCATGTATTCAGGTTCATCATCTAAACCGAGAAGAAAAAAGCTTTACCATTATTTGAAGCCTCTTTGGGGAGCCGGTGATGGGAATCGAACCCGCGACAAATGCTTTACGAAAGCATTGCTCTACCACTGAGCTACACCGGCTAACTGCTATATACCTTGCAGAATGCTTTGTGAACGTGCAAATTATAACCTTAAGCCCCCTCCCTTGTCAAGCATTTTTTTATGTCCTCTTTCTCCTGCAACTCACAAAAACCTGCTCAATTGATGCTACTTACCTGTACTCAATCAATGAACATTACTTCTTTCAACAAATGTACATCAATGTTATGCCTATTGCTAAAAATACAAATTCTCAACCTCGACAACGAGCATAGGTTATGGTAAGATATGGGTAAATGTCCGTCTTCTGACTAGTTTGGAGACCTATTTACATGCGTTCCCTGTTGTTGGCTACGACGAATCGTCATAAGCTCGAGGAGTATCGTGCCATATTTGCTGATCTACCCTTTCAACTCCTCTCACTCTCGGATATCTCTCTCGATATGGATGTCGAAGAAACCGGAACTACGTTTCAAGAGAACGCAGAACTCAAAGCCCTTGCTTACGCCAACGCTTCAGGCTTGCTCTCCCTTGCCGACGATTCTGGCATAGAAATTGACGCGCTTGGCGGCGAGCCAGGCGTCTACTCCGCCCGTTTTCTCGGTGCCGATGTCTCATATGAGGAGCGTTTTCGTGTCATTTTAGAACTGCTGCATGGATTTCCTGTCGCACAACGGACCGCGCGTTTCTGCTGTGTTATTACTATCGCTGAACCATCAGGCTATCAGCGAAGTGTAGAAGGCATAGTCAATGGCATCATCGCTGATGCGCCACGTGGTGAGCATGGCTTTGGCTATGACCCACTCTTTCTTGTGCCAGAATATGGCAAGACAACAGCAGAAATGTCGCCCGAACTGAAACACCGCATTAGCCATCGTGGGCGTGCAGCAGCGCTGGCTCGTACCTTACTCGAAGAGTGGCCTCTAGCCCCACAAAAGTAAAAAAGTAGTATTTGGAGTAGTTGAGAGATGTAGTAAGGAACGCATTATGGCGAAAAAGCCACCTGTTCGTGTAGCCCTTGATCTGGAAACAACGGGTCTACATGTTGAGCAAGACACTATTCTTGAGGTTGCCGCGATTAAGTTTCAAGGCACCGAGGTTATCGACACCTTTGAATCCTTTGTCGCCCCTGGTCGTTCCATTCCCTACCGCGTGCAGCGGCTCACAAGTATCACCGCAGGGCTACTCACAAGTGCTCCCCTTTTTGAGACTATTGCTTCCAACCTGCAACGCTTTCTCGGTGATCTACCCATCGTTGGTCATAGTATCCCTTTCGATGTAGGATTTCTACGTAAGCGCGGCCTTGCACGTACAAACCCACTCATTGATACCTTTGAATTGGCCTCGGTTTTGCTGCCCTCGCTTAAAAGCTACAATCTTGGTCAGGTAGCCGAAGCTCTGGGTGTGCCTGTCCCCATTGGTCGGCATCGCGCAATGGTTGATACTGTGCTAGCGATGGACGTATTTCTCGTGCTGCATCAGCGTTTACAGACAATTGATCTAACACTGCTGAAAGACCTGGCGAATCTGGATGCGCCACGTTCATGGCCTCTGCTCAGCTTTTTTCGACAAGAATTGTGGAGCCGCCAGGAGCAAGAGGGCACACAAGCAGCACGCGGCAGCCTCGGCGACCTTTTCGCGTCACAACTGGGTATGGACCCACGCATCCTCACCTTTGCGATTGCCCGTAACAATGGTGAAAGCGCAACCCCGCTGGCTCTAGATATAAACGCGGAAGACGCAGCCTCCGATGTCAGGCAGGTTCAAGCTCAGGTAGAGGTCATTCCAGAGCAAGAGGAACTTTCGCAACCAGTAGAGCCGAGGGGCTACCAAACTGCACGAACGGCGGTACACGATGCGTTCGAGCAACATACACCTCTTCTGCTAGAAGTGACGGTTGGCGGAGATGATTATACTCCTGCTCTTTTGCCTGCCCTGGAATGGATATCTGAAGCTACAAGCGAAGACGAACATCCCAAACGTATTGTCATCGCATGTGGTAACCAGCAAAGTGCTCGCCGCCTTCTTGAAAAAGTCTTGCCACGCTTGCAATCTCATCTTGCGCAGCCGCTCTCCGTCTCGTATTGGGCCGAGCGTGGTGGCTATCTCTGTCCTCATCGTTGGTTTGGGGCCGCATTGCGACGGACAAGCGGTGAGTTAACGGCAGAGCAGGCACGTGGACTCGCAAAAGTGGGATTGTGGGCACAGCAAACACTCACGGGCGAGCGGAGTGAACTGACACTGCTACAACAAGAAAACACAGCCTGGGAACGCATCTCCTCTGGTATAGAGCGCATTCCGTCGGTCGATAAGCGTTCGGGTACGATGTACGAACGCTGTACCTACCGCAAGAAAGGCTACTGTTTCGTGAGCCTTGCGGAAGAGCGTGTGCAAGCTGCGCAGATTGTTGTAACAACGCACACAGGCTTGTTTGATGATCTTTCCAGTTCGCATTCGTTGCTTGCTCCTATCGACTATCGCATGATTCTCGATGCAGACATGCTGGAAGAGGAAAACGCACGTTGGAGTAGCGCCGAACTCGATCAAAGCCGCCTACTAGAGTTGCTCAACACGATTGGGACGGAACTGCCTGAAAACCGTTATCAGGGGCTTCTTGCCCTTGCCGCCCCGTCATTGCATGAGCGTGGACCAGGAGGGCTTTCTGTAACACCGACAATTTCAAAGGCAGAGCTTGACACGCGTATGCTTACCTGGTTCCAGGCACTGCGTCAGGCGCGTACAGCAGTCGAAAAGTTGTTTGCCGCCTATAGCCGGTTGCTAGAAGAATTTATTCAGCAAGGCATCAAAGGCAACGGACGCGAAAAGGGCAAGGGCGATTTCTCTGGACGCACACAGAGTGGCCACAATGCACGTACCAATGAACGTACGGATATTCCTCTACGCCTGATAGGGCAGATACGTGCACTTGGAGCGTGGACAGACACAGAACATGCATGGCAACAAGCGGCAAACCGCCTGCAAGCTGTAATTGACATCGTATACGAGGCAGAGAAGACAATCCTGACCACGCAACGGAGTCGTCGGCATTTCGATATTGGAAGCGGTGAAGATAGCTCAATGGCATCAGAACTTGCCGCCGCCGCCCAACAATTGCTCGATCAGAAAAAGCTTGGACAGCAGGCAATGGCGCTTGGTGATAGCGACACTGTCTACTGGCTACGCATGCCACCAACTCCGCCGCCATTTGTATCTTCTCGGTCAAGTGAAGGGAGCGAAGGAACACCGACGCTTTATTCGCAACTTGTACAGACCTCTACCTTGCTACGACGCCTTCTCTTAAGAGAGCGGTCTAGCTCAATATTTGTGGGGTCCTCGCTCTCCGTAGACAACTCGTTTTCATACTATCGCGGACGCCTTAGCCTGGAAAATGAAACCTGTCCAGCCTTTTCTGTCGTGACTGAACACCATGAGCAAACACTGCTCTATCTTCCAAATGATGTGCCAGAGCCAAATATGCCGCAGTACCAACGTCACCTGGAAGAGGCACTTATACAACTTGTGACTGCACTCAAGGGACAAACTGTTGTGCTTTTTACCTCACATGCTGCACTACGTAGTTCGTATTCGTCCATCAAACAAGTCCTTGAGTCACGCGGCATTCTGGTATTGGGTCAAGGAATGGATGGCTCACCGCGTCAACTCTGGCAAGTATTTCAGAGCCAGGAACACGTCGTCTTGCTTGGCACGAATAGCTTTTTGGATGGCATAGAAGACATGCGGCACTCACCCGCATGCATTGTCATGACACGACTCCCTATGCCTGTGCTGAACGATCCGCCTATCGCGGCACGTGCGGAACACTACTCCGATCAACTACACCAATTGACCGTGCCTGTCGCGGCACTGCGTGTGCGGCGTACACTCAATCGGCTCGCATGGAACGAGACACAGCGTAATGCTATTGTGTTGTTTGATCGCCGCATCACGTCAAAAGAATACGGCTCAATGGTCTTGCACAGTCTCCCACGTTGTTCGCAACGCGAGTCTAATGTCTCACACATGTCCGAGTCCATTGTTGAGTGGCTTGCAGGAACGGGTGTGTGGGAATAAGTAATAATAAAGGAAACATACTATGACTTTAGGTGTATCTGCACGAAAAGAAGAGCGTCAAAACCTGCGTGTGGTTCATGGAGCCTGTCCACACGACTGTCCCGATACCTGTGCATTGGAAACGCTCGTCGATGAACAGGGGAAAGCTGTACGTGTGCGCGGTCGGGCAGATCATCCCGTCACACAAGGATGGTTATGTGCTAAGGTCAATCGCTACCTGGAACGTGTCTATCATCCTGAGCGTCTCCTGTATCCTTTGCGCCGTGTTGGTCCTAAGGGAGGTAGCAACTTCGAGCGCATTTCCTGGGACGAGGCGATAGCAGAAATCGCGACGCGCTGGACCAATATCAGCACGCAACACGGAGCCCAATGTATTTTGCCCTATAGCTATGCAGGTACGCTTGGTCTTGTGCAGGGAAAGGTGACAGATACACGGTTTTGGAATCGTCTCGGCGCATGTCAGCTAGAACGCGCCATCTGCGGCCATGCTGCTGAAGAGGCTGTTATGCTTACCGTAGGGAGTCGTCTTGCGCCTTCACCAGAGGTGTTGCCTAAAAGTAAGCTTATGCTTATTTGGGGGAGCAATCCAGCGAGTACTGCACCACATATCATGCCATATTTGCGTAAAGCACAACATGCAGGAACGCGTGTCGTTGTGATTGATCCTATCCGTACTCTGACAGCACGTTCCGCCGATCAGCATATCCAACCACTGCCTGGCAGCGATGCCGCACTTGCACTTGCCATGATGCATGTCATGGTCAGCGAAGAGCTGCACAACCGTGCGTGGATTGCAGAACATACGGTAGGTTGGGAACAGTTGCTTGAACGCGTTTACAAGATGCCGCCCGAACGTGCAGCAGAAATCACTGGATTAGCTGTTGAAACCATTATTGAGCTTGCAAGAAGCTATGCCACTACAACGCCCGCGCTACTACGTATCAGTGATGGCATTAATCGGCATACGAATGGTGGGCAAACCGTTAGAACACTAGCCTGTCTGCCCGCCGTTGTAGGGCAGTACGGTATCGCTGGTGGAGGACTGATGTATAGCACAAGCGATTGGTTTAAATGGAACACAGATGTGATAGGGCATGACCAGGAAGCTGTTTGTCCACCTGCACCTCGCATGCTCAATATGAATAGATTAGGAGCAATTTTAACAGGTGAAGCCGATCCACCTGTATACTCACTCTATGTCTATAACGCGAATCCGGTAGCATCGACGCCAAATGCGGGTAAGATTGTTGAAGGCATGCAGCGCGAAGACCTGTTCACCGTCGTGCATGAGTTGTTCTTAACGGATACTGCTTGCTATGCTGATATTGTACTGCCTGCGACCAGTCAGTTAGAACAAGTAGATGTTCACAAACCCTATGGTCATCTCTCTCTTCAATATAATGCGCAAGCGATTGCACCACTTGGTGAGGCGCGAAGTAACTGGGATGTTATGCGTGCATTAGCAACTGCCCTCGATTTCAACGAACCCTGGTTACACGATGATGCCGAGACCGTCATTCGTGAAATTCTTGATGCAACTGCTGCCACTCATCCACAGGCAAAAGGACTGACACTCGAACACTTGCAAGCAGAAGGCACTGTGCCATTTCTAATTCCTGACGAGGAGCGGATTCCCTTCGCAAATGGTATCTTTCGCACGCCCTCTGGCAAGGTCGAGATGTATTCCGCGCAAGCTGCTGAGAAAGGCTACGATCCTGTTCCCAACTGGGTACCAGAAGTGGAAGCAAGAAAACCGAGAAAGGCTCATCGTACCAATGATGAGACATTCAAGGCACAATCTCCAGACGAAGCGTTACCGCTACTCTGTCCCGCGGCACACCATTTCATTAGCTCGACCTTTGCTAATCTTGACACAATGAAAACCAAAGAGCATGCACCAACTCTGCGTATTCATCCCCAGGATGCCGAAATCCGCAACATTCGGAGCGGACAACTGGTACGCATCTGGAACGAACGTGGTTCGTGTCAACTAATAGCTCATGTAACTGAAGATGTGCGCTCAGGCATGCTCGCCACTACAACCGTCTGGTGGCCTCAGCATAGTCCCGATCAGCGCAACGTCAACTGGACTACGTCCGATAGACTTGCCGATTTCGCTGGGGGCAGTACCTTCTACACCAATTTGGTCAATGTAGAAGCCGTGTAGCACATAATCGATCTTCATACGATTGACCGTGTGCTACAGACGAGAGGTATGCTGGTAAAAAATTTCATAGAGCACGACTCCTGTTGCCACCGCAAGGTTTAACGAATCGCTACGCCCGACCATCGGTATTTTTACCATCATATCGCATACCACCTGCTGCTCTTGCGCTAGACCCTCGCGTTCGCTTCCCATGAGCAAAACAAGGGGATGATTATATATCGCTTTGCGATAATCAATGGCACCTTTATCAGAGGTACCGACTACAACAAGCGAATGACTCTGTTTCCATTGTGCAAATTCAGCGAATGTTGCCTTGACAAGGCGCTGCGAGAAAATAGCGCCCATACTCGCCCGCAGTGCGTTAGAATCATAAGGATCGGCACATTGACCTAGCAGTAGCAGACCAGCACAGCCAACAGCATCACTTGTTCGCAGAATAGTGCCGATGTTACCAGGGTCCTGAGCAGCATCGAGTGCTATCCAACACAGTCCCTCTTGTCCCTGTACATCTTCCAGTTGCTCCCAGCGTTGCCCGATCACCGCTCCGAGCCCTTGTGGTCCGTCTTTTACAGATAGGCTTTTAAATATATCAGCAGAGACTTCCAAACAAGAAGTACCTTGATTCTCCTGTTGATGCACTAAATCTATAGCAAATTGACTTCTGAGCAATGTAGATGCATAGATGAGTGTGTGTATAGCAGCATGTAGCTGAACTGCTTCAGCAACGATGCGGATACCCTCAATGAAAAAGAGTTGAGTTTTTTCTCGTTCGTGACGGTGAGCGAGGCTACGGATTTGCTTTATGCGAGGATTTGCTATACTAGAAATAATCATATATTTTTACCTAAAGAATACAAACGCAGTGTTTTTCGTCTGTAGTGAGTATACAAATGCTTGCTATGCACTGTCAAGAATGCCTATATTTTACTACATGCTGAAAATGGAGTAGCAAAAACTACTATAAAAGAGTAAAGAAGTTACATATTTATCTCTTGTATGATATACTATCGAGCATAAAATGCATAGAAGTAATGAGGTTGAAAGCATAGAATATGACACAAAATCCTATGTCGCTCGATGCATCATTTGTGCAACGTTCTGCTAAGGTAGTTCGTCGGCAAGAGGTATTCAAATATGTGACAGGTATTGACTCCTCTTTGCGTTTACAAACGAATGTCAACATCCTACTCGATCATGTTACCACTGCGACATGTGATGTATTGGGATTCCGCTACTCTGCCTTATATCTTATTGGTGCAGATGAACTTTTTCATGCACAAGCAACGCGCGGTATTTCCCCGGAAGGGGAAATGTATCTCCGTCAGCATCCACTATCAAATGCCGTTGTTGCGTTACTTATTGATGAGAGATACCGTATTGAGAACTCCTATTTCGTCCCAACTGAGTCACCACTTTGGGAAAATAAAGCGTTTGCAGATCATTTTCTCATCGTGAGTGATGAACAACGCGTACCCTCATCACTCCCTCCGTCAAGTATCTGGCAGACGACCGATTTAATTGTTGTCCCGCTTGTAAGCGCTGAAAATACTCTGTTAGGACTATTGACACCAGATGCACCTCTTGATGGTTTGCGTCCTGATGCAGAGATGATGGCCTGTCTGGAGTTGCTAGCAAATCAGGCGGCAATTGTTATCGAAGGCGCACGCTTATATGAAACTGCAAAACAACGTAGTGAAGAACGTGCTGCTCTTGTTGAGATTGGGCGTGCGCTGTTCTCTCCTGATGCGTTACAGAATATCCCTGTCGTCTATGAGACAATGTATGAGCAAGTACGACGCGTCATGCCAGTTGATGCTTTTTTTGTCGCCCGTTACTTTCACACAGATGATAAGCTCGTTATGGATTATATTGTTGACGAAGGTATTGTCTACCCGCCAGAGAATTGTGAAGTGATTCCTGTATTAGCCCGTAAATTATTCTTGAAAGAGGAAGATTACTTTCATTTTTCTACTCGGGAAGAATATACAACCTGTAGAGATAGAAGTGAAGGTAGCAGTGACACAGAAGAGTGTGAGGACTTTGTTGGAAGTCCTCGCCCATCAGAATCGCTGCTCTTTGTTCCTCTTCTCTTTGGAAAAGAGGTCCTGGGTATGCTTTCTGTACAAAGCTATACCACGTATGCCTATACACAACGCCATGTAGAAATGCTGCAAGAGATTGGTCTACAAGCCGGTACCGCGATTGTTAATGCTC
>JAABUQ010002865.1_pt1 | contig 32994 bp, 28 predicted proteins | sample 5560001 | NCBI WGS metagenome assembly JAABUQ01 (sample SAMN10711888, study PRJNA513371) | rock metagenome | isolation source: Antarctica rocks | place: Antarctica: Victoria Land, Finger Mt nord | collected 2015-12-18 | reverse complement strand
TGGGGGTTGTTGGGGGTGGGTGACGAGGTGGTTGTGGGAGGAGAGGCAGTGGGGGTTGTAGATGAAAGGTGAGAGAGGGGGAGGGGTTGGGTTATTCTTTGGGTGGGTTGTGGCTGTGTGATAATGAGGAGGCATGATATTGGTATTCATTGGAGGGCTCGGATGAGATTAGAAATTCATCGGGATTATCATGTCTGTTGGGCCCGCAATGCTGAGGGCAGAGGTTGTAGTTTTGTGAGTGGGCATAGGTTGAAGACCTACTCTTTATTGCATTGATGGGTGAGCGGAGGCGGGATTAGTACTTGCGTCACATATACTATCGTATCCAGCAATTTACAGTCTTACAGCCATCTCGATGAATCATTATATCTTTATTATCGTAATCATTCCCTCTAAGACGCAGCAATGACCCAAGCAAGCTCTGCTGCTTCTTCAAAGCAAAAAGCGCTAGTTACATTTTCGGGACATATGAAGCTTTCAACAGCAACATGAACGACACTGACCCCGAAGCGGAGTCCCCATTCAATCAGTGTTTGAGGTGGAAGAACGATAGCAGCCACTGGATGAATGCGTCAATGGCTGCTTGCTCCTGTTGCTGGCTGTGCACTGCCGAAGCCAAGGCTGATGGTGCCATCGAGCCGGTAAACGCGGTTCCAAGGATCACGGGTAATAGTGAAGACACCATCGAAGCAGGGACTCCACCGGAAGTTAGAGCACCGGCCACGGATGAGGTCAGCTCTGGTGGGCTGAGCAGACTATGTGTTGGAGTGGTTGAGGTCGTCGCTTCCATCGAGGACACCGAGCCCAGAGTACCTGTGAGATTCGGGATGGACGAACTTGTCGATTGACTGGATGTGACAGCAGTAGAGGGGGACTGCGATACGGTTGCGGGACTGGAGGCACTGGTTGAACCAGAGCTGAGCGTATACGGAGCAGAGCTGGACGGCATCGCTGTTGACACAATGGTGGCTGTACTCCCCAAGGTCCCTGGATAAGTAGGCGCTTCAAGTGACGTCGTGGGGCGCAACGTGGGTGTAGTCACCGTCGTGTTCGAGCTTGATTCACTTGATGTAGTTATTGCCGACACGGCCGTACTCGTTGTCCCATGTGATGTTGGCACACTAGAAGTCGCATTAGCTCCTGGTAGGGTGATCGTGCTGGAAGCTGAAGGATTTGTTGAAGATGTTGGAACCAGGCTTGGTTGGACGTTGTCAGCTTTGATGATGTCCGCGGCCTTGATTGTACGTTAGCTCGTGCTCACAGATTGAATCTGCTATATTACCTTTTCCGCTACTCCATAAACCACCGCTTGCAGATGTGCCGCAGGTATCATGGGAAATATGCCAGCGTCTACCACTCGGAGGTTTTGGGTGCCCCATACCCGTAGATGCGGGTCAACAACCCCACCTTGCTCAAGAGGAAGCATTGCACAGGTACCGCTGGGATGAAACTCGGTCCTGATCCCGTTGTTGATGACTTGATTAAGGGCATCCTCGTTGGCGGCAATTGGAGGTACAAACTGTGCAGCTTGCAGCAAACGCATTGGTGGGGTATCCAGGATCCGGCGATTGAACAGCAGGGCCGAGACAAGGACTTGACGGTCTACCGGGTTGGTCAACCACCTCGGGTCAACTCGAGGAGGCTCAAACGGATCAGCAGACCCGATCTGGCAGGTCCCTCTGGAGAAAGGGTGCATCACAGCAAGTGTCAGACTCCCGGCGTTGTTGTTGATGATCTCATACGCAGCTACGGTTTTCTGGGCCAGTCTTCGCACAAGTGACTGCTTCTGGGCAGTATATCCAGCGACGATTTTCGGATCTAATCCTGCGACGAGGTAGTCCGTCGGACTCTGGTTGCTGGCGTTGGCAAGAATAGCCGCCGAGTTGTTGCTTATGAGCGGCAAAGGTGGGAAAGCCAGCGCGTTTGGAGACCCTGCAGTCCACGGACCTAAAGCGCCGGTTGTGAGATTGGCTTCAACAGACGCTGTAGTTGGGCTCACCGGTCTTGTTGTGTATATACTCGGCTTGAGCTTCAGCGTTGTATGTTGTGTTGGTCGTCAGTGCGGTTGGTGATGGGTAGCTGTTGTTATTATCTATCATACGATCAGCCTGATGCGTGGGTCATGGACGAAAGCCGCTGTTACAAGGGTAGAATGTGCCAACAAGACAATGATCCTGAAGATTATTTCCCACACCGGGAAGATGGAGTGCCACAGGTATGTTGTACGTTTCTAGCAACGACCTCGGACCTATGCCGGACAGTTGCAGCAGTTGGGCAGAGTGCAGTGATCCAGCAGCTACGATAACCTCTCTTGTGGCGTATGCCGTTTGTCGTGGTGCCGACGCATTTGGCGCGAACTATAGCGATCAGTCTTCTGTCGACGGAACTTGGAGTAGATATATACATACTTCAACACCCGTCACTCTAAGATTGGACGAGCTTGGATCGGCGCGACGAGCAAAACGGTTGCCTCCAAGGGGAGGCGTATTTGCTGATGGACCAAATCCGAAGCCAGCAGGGTTGCCATTTGCATTGCCATTTCCATTCTGATTCCCGCCAGTCGTAGGGTTCGTCACTACATTATTACCCTGAACACCTTGGATCAATAGACGTGTCACATGCTGTCCGGTGATGACATGCATGTTTGGGCGATTGGCATAGGGGTCATAGTAGGTTCGACGTGCGTCGGATCGCGTTTGGTTATTTGGGTCCAAGTCCGTTGGGACGAATGCTGCGCCAGCGGAAGTACCATCGTTGGGATCGAATTCTGTGGGAACGCCGAGATAGTTGAGACCTTGGAAGAGATTGACTGTAGGAAGTGTTATCAGTAACAGCCGTGTCATTCATAGTGGCAGACTTACTTGACTGCGGGTAGAAGAACTTAGGGTAGCTGACTTGCACTGGGCCAGATGTGCCATGAACGGCAGGGTTATAGTTGATAGAGTATGCCCGAGCAATTTCTTCGGAGTACACCGGTGTGTAGGTCTCGCTCTGTATTCAGTGTCAGCATCACCGGTACCCCTAGGTAAAGTCGCAAAAATCAGCTGATCACCTTGATGAAGTAAGGCAACATGCCTGACCAGCCCCAACCTGGATTGCCCAAAGCTTCCCAGGCATCGTAATCGTCAGCTCCACCACGATTCCAACACATAGCGTTGAGTATACTGCCTCCACCAAGGACTTTGCCTTGAGGCATCGGCCGTGTAGCTCCATCGAGCTGGGTTTGGGGGGTGGTCGACAAGTCCCAGTCATAGATACCCCCAATGTCTGCTCCGACGTAGACTGGATTTTGCACAACGTCCTCGTAGTGATCCCTGAGACGTTAGCTTCACTCGCTCGTAGGCCGTAGGATATACGTACTGTATGCCCGCTTCAATGCATAGCACAGTAATGGACGGATTTTCGGATAGTCGATTGGTGACAACCAGCCCGCTTATGCCACAGCCTACCACAATATAATCGTAGGATTGAAGTAGAGGTGCATTAAGATCTCGTCGATAGATGTGTGATGCCCGAGCGGGGACAGGTAAGTGAGCTGAAATAGCCAAGGCTGCTGTTAGAAAGGTCAACATGGCGAAAGACTGGGGCCAGCTGGGCGGGTGATATCAAGGCTATCTGCAACTGAGTGTGCAATGCGGGAAATGAGAAAGGAGTATTAACGAGAGTCAATGGTAAATCAGTGAAGGTTGCAAGATGTCGAGGCAGTATGGTAAATGTCAAGGGAAGATTTCCGTCGTGTCGTCAACATTGAGTTGTGGAGACTTGATCGGCTCCACTTCCCACTAGCGCCGATTCTAGGGCACTTCATCGCTACCTTACAGGCATCAACACTCCAAAAGTGCTAAGTGTAAGGCAAAGGACTTCAATGTCATGTGAGCTTCCGACTCAACTGCAGAACTCGTGTGACATCGGTCAGCTTCGTGGATATTCAGATAGCTCAAGGTGAGCAAGTGGAGAAGAAGGCTCAGGCCCAGTCGCGGATATAAGAGCATTTTACATTCACAATTGACGAGCTGGCATTACCGTTGCAAGTGGAAGAATATCCTCTTTTGGTATGAGACAGAACGGCTCGCTGGTTGAGTTCAAAAGTATGAGAGACTTGTCGACAGCTTACGACTTCCTGCTGTGCAACGACGCGAGTATCCGGAAGACACGGCGGGCTCAACATAACGACTTGCCTTCAGGAAGGTAATACCTAGAATAGCGATCTAAGTTCAGTGCATGTATACTCCTTCTTCTTCGCCCTTCAGCCGCTCTTTGCGCACCAGTGCCTCCATGCAATATGCCGTTTGCGTCTTCTGGCAAGTCCGGAGGCTCGGTGCGCGGAGATGTTGTGAGTGCCACTGCAGCGCAGAGCTATCGTGTTTCGTGTCGAAGCGAATGTCAGTCACTTGATTTGATTAGTATTCGTCCGTGAGGCATCTCGACTGCTCGCTGGCCTGGACAGGCGCATTGAATACTAGCACTGTTGGCTTACAAGAGATATAGCCCTCCGAGTTCTGTTCAGCGGTCGAACGCCGCATTAATTCAATGTTGGCATACAAGAGCTACTCCGTACACGTTGGGCACTACAGGTACGTTTCAGTCATGGTCGTTGAAGGACCTGGTGCGAAATTACGCCAAGGGTTTCCGACCGATTTGCCCACGCTAAGGTTAATCTTTCTCGTTGAGGTTTTATCATCGAGAACGTCGAGTACTTCGAATCACACCAGGTAAGATCTCCACTCTTCTGTTCAATACCACATTGACTCAGCAACTAGAAGCCGCTCGGCATAATAATACAAAAATGAGAATCTCTAAAAGCCTAGAGGTCAGACCAATTGGGTGCCCTTGAGGTCTCCTCTGGGATAAATGACACCGAGTTCTCTCGAATTGTCTCTCAGGAAGGCTGTTATCGTCGAATTTGGCTCATCGATGCTGATTGCCAGCTTGAGTGGTATGCGCGAGGAGGCGTAGCGGTAGGTTTAAAGGCCGCCAAAATCTTCTCTATCGAGCGCTTCTGTCTCCTTCGCGGTACATTCCTAGTGTCGAGTCATCTCCCTGAACGACTCACATATCCATTACCTTGACATCCATCTCAAATGTAGCTCTGAGGACTGCGCTCAACCCGACTCAGGAGCCTGCACCAACTCTTGATCTCGCCCAGCAGTCAGGGCCACAGTACCTGCAGGGGCAGGGTGTGAAGGGAGCGGTGTGGGGAAGGATACGTGGAGTGCAGCCTCGATGGGGTGCCATTCCCGAGGGATTACAGGGCGGCTGTACTAGATATAGGTGCGATGAAGGGCGAGGTGATGCTATTGGATGAGGGGGAAAAAGGCTTCGCTATTACACCACTCTAGGAGGATGTCGACTGGGTGAGTTTCTGTGACAGAGCGAGGATGAGCAACAGTGCAAGGAGATTGGGTACGGACTCACGTTTCGTACGGGTGTGGAAGGCAGTTTTGGATTGGATCAATGACCATGTTCAGCTCCGAAACTCCGAAACTCCGAAACTATTTTACATATCTACCGCTCAGGTACTGCCCTTGCGGTAGGCTACGTCCTCGCCATCTCACACCACAATGACAACTTCCACAGAGCAAATCCACCAGGTCGCAGTGGTGGTATACAATGGGGTCGACATACTCGACTTCGCTGGCCCCGTGGAGATGCTCACCAGCGTCTCCCGCGTTCCAGACCCTCTCCACCCCGAACCCGCCTTCTCCATCCACGTCATCGCAGCTAAACCCACCATCCGCGCTGGCGGTGCACTCACCATCACTGCAGACATGACTTTCGAAGAAGGCACTAAGCGTCTCGACGATTTCGACATCCTGATCGTGCCTGGTGGGCCCCCTAGGGTCATCCAAGGGCTGATCGAGAGTGAGAGTCCAGAGGTGCATTGGATACGCCAGTTTGCATCTCACACATCGCAACGACGGGCGCGGGTGATCCTCTCCGTGTGTACGGGCGCGCTACTGCTAGGTGCCACGGGTACGGTGGGAGGCCTGACAATGACGACGCATCATCTGGCGTATGATCTTCTCCGCGAGGTTTGCGAGAAAGCTGCAGGTGGCAAGGAAGCGGCGAACGTCGTGAGTAGTAACGCGCAGAGGAGGTATGTAGATGGTGGGGTCAATACAGCAGGCATCAGAGTCGTGACTGCAGGAGGCGTTACCTGTGGGCTCGATGCGAGTTTATACATTGCGGAGATGAAGGTGGGAAAGGAAGCGGCGGAATTTGCGGCGAAATTGACGGAGCATGAGTGGAAGAGGGCGGTGTAGATGGATCTTCCGTCCGTGACGGAAGAAGGGGAAGAGGATGATGTCCGAGGGTGGTGCTGTCAAGATACGGCGGCTGGTCAATTTCGGGGAGGCTGGAATCCTTTGATTGTCGACACTTGGTCCTTCTCATTGAGACAGAGTCCAGGTGTTGGATCAACATTGGCCTGTGCAGTGCGCGCAAAGGCTTTGCTGCTGAGATCTGTACATCCCCGCCAGTCAAGATAGCATTCTATTGAATTGAATCAGAGTCTCTAGGTGTACGAAGATCCTGTGACTAATTCTAGATACTTCGGTAGGCGCATCGTCGCTAGCAAAACCGTTCTTTAGGAGCATAGAATGATTCATGGACAACGGGGCCTTTTTGGTGCTTCAAACATGCGGATGCGGTCGCTGTCTAGTATACTTGCTGGAATGATATTTCCTGCTGGCTTTATTCCTGTTGAGTGGGACTTTCAGGGTGATGATGCAGACGATTGCTGTATATCTGTTTGTAGGACAATCTGTACTCGGACTCAGCATTGCGCCTTGCCAGGAAGTGGTGGAACCCAGTCAAACTGCTCTTCTGTCGTCCTTCGATACGGATAGCAAAGAGGGAAGAGCGCCGAAGTCAGGAAGACTACTTTTTGTGCGCTAGGCCCCAGTAGATCCACTTTACGCGTCCAGTCGGCGCCGTCTTGGCGCGTCGAGCGCGTCGAATCTAAGAATCATTCAATCATACTTCTACCATTGAGTACCACAATTTCGACTTTGTAATCAACATGTCTTCCACTTTGGGCGCAATGCTCAACTCTGATGCGCCTTCCGCCGCCAGCAGAAAGCAAGCTCCCAGAACACCCAACGGACGGACCGCCCAGCGCTCCTCTCCCCGCCCTCCTGGACCTCCATCCGAAAGCAATGGGGCGCTCAGCGATGGTGAGGGCTTCCCAGATGATGAGGTTGTCGGGGTACGGGGAACAGATAGGAACAGGCCGAGAGATCCTATGGCACAGGCTGTGCCAAGGGTGGTCGATAAAGTTGGCGAGAAAGTCGCTGAGGAGTTTGAGAAGTTCTTGGATCAGTAGCTATCCCCCGACGATATCAATACCGTCAGAAAGGCTAAGATCCATAGATTTGTAGAAGACGTCGTCTCATCCGGAGCTCCCCCTTCAAGCGCCATGTCTACCGACAAATACTACATCGCCCAGATCCACGGCTTGCGTATCTATAACCTCTCTACGCTTTACGTCGATTTTCAACATCTCATGTCGTTGCGGGATCAGACACTGGCCAATGCAATCGCGGACGACTACTATCGATATCTTCCATTCTTGACACGGGCGCTCCACAGCCTAATCGCAAGATACGAGCCACGATACTTCAAAGAGCATCGGCAGCCAGCAAGTGCCTCGTCCGAGGCAGGTACATCCGTTGCAGGCAATGGAACAAGTCAGGCCGAGACAACGAGCGGGAAGACCACCAATCAGCAGACCGACAAGCTGTTCACTTTGGCGTTTTATAATCTGCCGTTGATCTCGCGGGTACGCCAATTACGAACGAAGTCGATAGGGAAACTTCTCTCTATTTCCGGAACTGTGACTCGAACATCAGAGGTCCGTCCTGAGCTCTACCTAGCGACATTCATCTGCGAGGGCTGCAGAATGGTAATAAACAACGTCGAACAAACTTTCCGCTATACCGAGCCAACCCAATGCCCCAACCTGACTTGCGGCAATCGTCAAGGATGGCGACTAGACATCCGGCAAAGTACCTTCGTGGACTGGCAGAAAGTTCGCATTCAAGAGAACAGCTCCGAGATCCCCACTGGCAGCATGCCCCGAACCATGGACGTAATACTCCGCGGCGAAATCGTCGACCGCGCCAAAGCCGGCGAGAAGTGTGTCTTTACGGGGACTCTTATCGTCGTCCCAGACGTCAGCCAGCTCAGTCTCCCTGGTCAAAGCGTTCAAGCTACCCGTGACAACAGCAACGCCCCTCGAGTTGACAATGCTGGCGGCACAGGCGTAACAGGGCTCAAAGCCCTCGGCGTCCGCGATCTCACCTACCGCATGGCCTTCCTCTCCTGCATGGTCACACCCGACACATCGACTCCAGGCCAGTCCGCCTCGCACCACCTCACCGGGCAATCTTCGAACATCCTCGCGTCCCTCAATCAGACCGCCACCATCGACCCCAGCGACACGGGCGACCACGCCCAAGATGCCTACCTACAATCCCTCACCCAAGCCGAAATCGACGACCTCAAGCAAATGGTCCACAGCGACCACATCTACTCACGCCTCGTCAACTCCCTCGCCCCCATGGTCTACGGCCACGAGATCGTCAAAAAGGGTCTCCTCCTCCAACTCATGGGCGGCGTGCACAAAACCACGCCCGAAGGCATGCAACTCCGCGGCGACCTCAACATCTGTATCGTCGGCGACCCCTCGACCTCCAAATCCCAGTTCCTCAAATACATCTGCTCCTTCCTTCCCCGCGCCGTCTACACCTCCGGCAAAGCCTCCTCCGCCGCCGGCCTCACCGCCGCCGTAGTCAAAGACGAAGAAACCGGCGAATTCACCATCGAAGCCGGCGCGCTCATGCTCGCCGACAACGGCATCTGCGCCATCGACGAGTTCGACAAGATGGACCTCGCCGACCAAGTCGCCATCCACGAAGCCATGGAGCAGCAAACCATCTCCATCGCCAAAGCCGGCATCCAAGCCACCCTCAACGCCCGCACCTCCATCCTCGCGGCCGCCAACCCCGTGGGAGGGCGCTACAATCGCAAGACCACCCTGCGCGCCAACATCAACATGTCCGCTCCCATCATGTCGCGCTTCGATCTCTTCTTCGTCATTCTCGACGAGTGCAACGAGGCCGTCGACCGCCACCTCGCCGAGCACATCGTCGCCATTCACGCCCTGCGCGACGAGGCCGTCACGCCTGAGTTCACGACCGAGCAGCTGCAGCGCTACATCCGCTTCGCACGCACCTTCAAACCCGAGTTCCTGCCCGAAGCCAAAACCCTGCTGGTCGAGAAATACAAGGAGCTGAGAGCGGACGACGCCCAGGGCGGTGTGGGGAGGAATAGCTACCGCATCACCGTCCGCCAGCTCGAGAGCATGATCCGCCTCTCGGAAGCGATCGCCAAAGCCAACTGCGTGGAGGATGTCACCCCAGCGTTTGTGCGCGAGGCTTTCAGCCTCCTGCGCTCCAGCATCATCAGCGTCGAAAAAGACGACATCGAAGTCGAGTCCGACGATGACGAAGTCGTCCCGCCTAATAATGAGGACCGCGACGCCGACTCCCCCATGGCTGACGACGCCGAGGATGGCAATGCCACCACCCCAGCGCCTGCAAACGGCCGGGCGAAGACGAAAATCACGTACGACGACTACATGTCCATGCTGAACCTCCTAGTCGGGCGCGTCAACAGCGACGAGCAGGCCACGGGCGAGGGGGTAGAGCACGAGGAGCTGGTGACGTGGTTCTTGGAGCAGAAGGAAGAGGAGATTGAAAACGAGGCGGGGTTGGAGCGGATGAGGGAGTTGGTGGCGAAGGTGTTGAGGAGGATGGTTAAGGTATGTTCTGCTGTGCTACTATGTTGTTTGGCCCATTTTGGTTGGGTGAGGGACTGATGAGGGGGCGTAGGATAATATCTTAATGCCGATACAAGGCGCGGGCGAGGGGCTGAGGGATCAGGATGAGGGCGCGCAGGAAGAGAGGGAGGGGGAGAGGCTTGTGTATGTGCTGCATCCGAACTGTGCGGTTGAGGAGGTGTAGCGAGCTGTCTGGCTTTCATGGCTGCTGGATGTGTATACGTACTTTCTGATATCGTTGGGGTTTTCGATTGCTTTGGTGTTTCGGAGGGAGGGGTGGGATAGGTGCATGCTGGGAGGGAACATGGGGAAGGTGAACGGAGTAGTGGGTTATTGGGTTTGATGCCTGGGAACATTATTCGAAGACGGATTACCGCTTCGCCTATGGAGTCTCCACTGGTGGATAGGTCCAACGTCATGTCGTCAATACGTTTTCTTTCAATGAGTGATTAGGGGTGGATCCGTTTCGGGAGAGTGTAGGAGATTTGTGACACCGTCAAATTTCAAGTGTGTTCACGGCAGCAAAACAACAGGCTAGCTGGCAATCTGATTCATCTATGTATGCTAGATACTAAAGCTGCTAGGTGTAAAAGGGGGGGATGTTGGGAGTCAATGTGCCGCTAGAAGATAAGCTGGCAATCTCTCAAATTGCGAAGGGTGAACTTTTGAAGAACGTGCTATGCAGCGTGCAAGGCGCTGCGAAAGGTGACCATTTTCGTGCTATGCAGCGTGAAAGGCGCTGCGGGGGATTAGGTGACTTTGAAGCTGTGGAGGCCGTCAGAACCTGCAGTGCAGGTATGTTATGAATGAGCTCGATCCGGAAATATGGAGAGCTGAAATGTGATGAAGTGGTGCCGAACGTAGTGGCAGGCGGTGGTGAATGTCCGCTGGAAAAGCTTCCGGTTGGAAATAGGATCGGAAAGGTCAACCGCTGACGGAGGGATGCAATTAGAGCCGACCAGATTGTGCGGATGTCTCGAGTAACTGGTCAGCTGACATAGCGAATGATTGGACTGCTTCACATGCCGGTCATTCGTCGAGATGTAGATGCCTCCTATTGCGTCTCCCTCTCTATCCGCTCAAGAGCAGCCTGATCACGGCGATCCTTTGCTGCTTTCGCGCCTTTGCCTCCCCTGGACCCTGGACCACCCTTCGCGCCATTTGTGCCTTTGGCAGTGCCTTTGGCAGCTTTGGGATCCTTGGCACCCGCACGCTTCGGTTTCTTGGTTTTCTTTGGTGCAGAACGGATTCCAGCACCGTAAGCAGCCATGTCAGGATCGACGTAGCCGTCTGCTTGGTCTTCCTTTGTCATTATCAAAGGATTGCCCTTGCCGTCGGTTCTCACCGGACCAAAAAGGCGCATCAATTTTGTGACCGAGAGCTTGCCTAACATTCTACTGTCATCGATGGCTGCGAAGATAGCTTCGTCCTTCTCCTTCTGTAACATTTCGAGCTTCTCATCAATTGTGTCTTTGACGACGAAGCGCGAGATATAGGTCTCGTCTTTTTGACCAATGCGGAAGACGCGACAGAATGCTAGCTAGCGATGAGCAGAGATCTCCATGTATCAAGTACATTGTGTCTTACCTTGCTGTTCTATGGCACTATTCCACCAAAGGTCCACACATATTACCTTGGAAGCCATGGTAAGATTGAGACCGACGCCTCCACATTTCAACGATGCAATGAGCACCTTGATATTGCTGTGATTTTCGAACTTCTTCAGGCTTTCACTTCTTGCGTCTTGGGACATGGTCCCATTGTACTGAACACATTTAGCAGGTGCCCTTGTGGTACGATACAAAGGAGGCGAGGCCCACTGTGCAGTAGCCCCATTTATGCTGTTCACAGACCTGCCCAACTATCTTCATACTATTGTCTGTTAGTCATACATTTCCTTCTAGGTAGGATGATTCAACGAACAGCATGAGAAATTGAGAGAAGACAATTATTTTCTTTTCAGGTTCTTCTGTCAGCCACTGTTCAAGTTGAGCCTCGACAGCGGCCGTCTTCGACGAAGGGAGGAGCTTGCCCCCAACATCGATCCATTTGATATCCGCATTCTGGTCCTTCTTGCCGCGTTTGGCAGATCGGTCTCCTGAGCCAAGCAAAGGCTCCTCGACCTCAAGCTCCTTCAATCCATCGCATGGACAGCTTTCCGTGAATACTTCGGCGCATGTAATACAAGTGCTTTCTTGTTCGTTGTCGATTACCGCCTCGTCAGCTAGTGCTTGCATACATTCTGTACAATAAACATGTAAACAACTAGTGACCCTAGGACAGACGGGAGGTGATTCGCACTTCTGGCAGAAACGTCGCTCCTTCAATTCCGGCCATTTCTCACCGCGCTTCAACTCACGGAGGAACTTTTGGAACTTGAGCAGCAGAGGCTGCTTTGCGACTTCAGGGTCTGTCGTGTATGTCGAATCCTCCACAATATCAGAAGGCTTGTTCGTTGCCTCAACCATTCGCTTTCATGGCTGACGCCATATCCTTGCCTCGTAATTCGGTTTCATTCTCTTGATCACCAGTCCCCAACAGCTTATCGATTTCTGAGGTCTGGAGGAATCTCTCAATTGTGTCTTGAATTAGGAACGGGTGGGCAGTGAATTGACGAAGCCTCAAGAGCATGGTCAAGATAAGACTATGTTTTTCTTCCAGCATACCCTTGGAAGAGAAATAGTTGATACCCTTGATGTACCTATCCGAGACCATATCATAGATTGCGCGCTCAACCGAGTTGAATTCCACATAGATGGTGCGTTGGTGATTCCTTGGAAGCTGGATAAGCGGCTTTCCGCATAGCTGTGTTGCGTGTGTACGGCGTATTAGTATTCGCTTCAATATTGCGTGGAGACGTTCGGTACAATTGACATCAGCTGGGTTGCAAAAGTTCTTTTGGAAGATCTCGAATGACTTGTTGTGGGGGACTCTCAAGAACTTGAAGTATGGGTATAACTCCTGAACGCAATTGTGGATTGGCGTTCCCGTGATACCCCAACGATGTTTGCCCATGAGAGCACGACAAGCAACGGATGTCTGCGCCATATGATTCTTGATGACATGAGCCTCATCAAGAACGACTCTGTGAAAGTGAATACGATGCAAAGCTCCACGAGTCGTATCCCAGATCTCATCCCACCAGCTCAATTTCTCCTCAAGCGTCTTCAAGTCCTCGGGCGGTGAGAATTTGGGATAAGATTTGATGACTTCGCCGTATGTAGTCAGCACAACATCCGCTGTCTGCATTATGTATAACGCTCCAGAACCGGCCACCTTTGAGAGGGCATGGTGCTTGATAACGCCAGGAAAAACACCAGGTTTGAGGTGCTTCGCGAACTCGTCCATCCATTGATCCACAAGTGCCGGCATTGCGACGATGAGGGTAGTCTTAGGGCCATCCCCAGCGCTGGGCCGGTTGGCCACCATGGCCGCGATGGTCATCACAGTCTTGCCCAACCCCATTTGATCGGCCATCATTCCTCCAGTGGGCTTGTCTAGTCCAGTTTCGAGCTCATGCATCATTGCTGTACCTGTGAGCTGGTAGTCATACAGATGCGACGTCAGGCCTTTCATCTCCCAAGCCCCTTCACCATCTCGACGGACGGTTCTGAAGCCTAGGACCTTGCTTGCTCTGATGATATCGGCCCTATCCCGTCTCGCAGCACGAAGGTCTTCCAACGGAATACTGGCCATGAGACTCTTGAGGGCATCCGACTTCTTTGTCGAATGATCAAAAGGCCCTGGAGCCATATCCGCGTTCTTGTTGGCCTCGTAAATATTGTGATATCCCAAGCTTCGTAGGTTCTCAATATGTTTTTGCTCGCGAAAATTTGCGGCTTGCGATTTGCGTGCTGGTTTGCTCTTCGCCGTATTATTCTTCTTTGATTTTGGCTGAGGCTGACCTTGCTCTTGACGTCGTTTGCGCTCCTTGTGTTCTTTGGTTGCTTTCTCTTTTGCAGCCTTCTGTTCTTCAGCAATGATTATCTGCTCAACGCCTGCTAGGCGATTGAGCCGGAGTTCTTCGTCGAACTCTTTTGCGCGCTCTCGCCTCGCCTTTGTCGCCTGTCGCTTGGAATTCGGCGAATCGGCATCAAGTAATTCCTCCTGTCCATGTGGTGTTTCCTCTCTGGGATTGCGAGTTCGTTTCGTGGTCTCAGGGGTCACCGGGAATTGTCGTAGGAACAAGTCATCGTCAGAGTCCGCCGCTTGATCGGAGTCATCAAAGTCTTGCGGGCCTCGAGACCGGAGATATTCGATCTCAAGTCTCTTGAGTCTAGCCTTCTCTCTTCTCTTGGCTGCAAGATATCGAACGTCGTCTCCCAAACTATTCTCTCCAGCTTTTACTTTGGCTTTGTAGTCCCTTCGTGATTTGTGAAATGTTGTGGTTGCATTGCGCTCATCTTCTTCTGCTTTCTTGTCCAACACCATATCCTCATCCTCATTGCCGTCCTTTGAGTCTCGCTCAGATTGGGGAAGGGCATCCTGAACGCCTCTGAAAATCGACCCGGCCCCGATCACGACTTGCCTGCCTAAGTGTTGATTCATGTAATACTCCTGTAAACCACGTAGGAATGAGTGATCCGGTTGTTCTCCGAAGATGGATCGATGTAAGCTTGGATGCTCATTGTTCGGCGTTGGCTCAGCGAGAACCGGAGTGGCTGTAGAGCGCTGTTGGGGCTCGTCAAAGTCTGAGCTCGCAAGAGCGTTTCCTTCGGTGTCAGTTGAGAAGAAAAGCGGCTCATTCACTCGCGGAAGATCCGTGCCTTCATCGTCTGAAATCTCTATCGTCTCATCTCCCATGTCATGCCAAGAGAGATCTAGATCCTCATCCTTGACGACGTTTTTGACGATTTGACCAACTACTACGACGTCTTCTTCATCGGAAGCCGAGAGATCTATGGTAATCTTCTCTGTGTTCGCCCGTACGATTGCAGGGTCGGGGCTTTCCTGTTTTATCACGACTGTAGGCTCCTCTACATTGATTGTCCATGGGGACGGGCCGGAGTCGTCATGGCTTTCAACTTCGGCATTGGTGGTTCCGAGGTCGATGAAGACCCTATCGTCTGCGAAACGATGTGGGCTGCCTTCGGTGGCATTGCTGGCTGGAACAACCTGCTGATCCGTATGTAGATCAGAGCTTGTCTCTACAGATGTATGAGCGTCAAAGAGATTCCCAAAGTCATATTGTGTGCCTAAAGGATCTTCGTAGGTAGTATTGGAGTCGTTCTTGAACGCCGATGGGATCCCATCCATAATGTAGTCCTCTTCAAATGCCATGTGGAAGTCTTGGGACCTTCGGCGCTCACCGCCTACGAATATGAAGGATGGAATAACAAGTCGTGCTTGAGGAAGAGAGAAGTTAGATCGCTGACCGCAGGCGAGGAAGTGAGGTTCTATAGCTTTAAGGTTAGAAAGAAATAGTGAGGTGACGGGCGTACGAGGACACACTTACCTAAGTGGACTGAGGTGACCCTGGGCGACCCTCTTGAGACTTGTTATGACGCCCTTGGTATTATGATAGTTTTAACGTAGTTCGCAGCACGCAGGAATATCGGTTGGTCTGACGCAGCTTATTCAGAGCGGAAAGAAGTGCTAAAAGGCACGTAAGCAGCCTGCAAGCGCTAGTGATGGGAAGACAAAACAGTGGAGCGAGGATTAACGCAGAACCCCGAATGATGATAATGCAGTTCTTAATGCGCAGCTAGTGAGTTCATCCTGTGAACAATTTTCGAAAAGCAAAGCGGTAGTGCTGGTGCAGGAGGGAAACGGGTTAGAAGGAAAAGCGTTGTAGAGAAGAAAGATGAGAGTAAGTGGAAGTAGGGTGTAGAATTTGATAGGCGTTAGACTAACGATTGTTTTGCGTGCCTAGTGGAAGCTGAAGCCTCTTCAAGTGAACTAGGGTAGACCGTACGAGTATCAATCGATGTGTGATGTTGTAATTGATAAATGTGAGTAGCACGAAGAATTGAAGAGTATGAAGTGGCTCCCTTTGTAGACGAGGCCTACCGCCACGATGGCGAGCGGAGCTAGAGATGCAAGTTGTCAGGCAATTTGCGTAGAAAGGTGAAGAGCCCGGTCCTCGTGGATGAAAATACACGTACCCCTCCTGCAGCCCCTTCCAAATCCCTTTATCTGCACAAACCATCTCCACACCCAAAAAGCCTGAGCAAGCCCGAACCCGCATATCAAGCTCCGGCTCGCCAGCTCGAGAGCCGTCTGGCCTCTGTGGCCATGAAGGAGGCTGTTGACTCAGCGCTTATCATGGTGGCAGCAGCGTACAGGCCTGTGGCTACCAGTCGATGTCTGTGCGAGACCCTCTTGGTTGCAGGGTAAGGTAGGTTCGGAGCGGTTGGCTGTGGGGCTTTCCTCGAGCGTGAGATGTAGTTGATTGAGCCCGGGATGATGTAGAGAGGGTCGCGGCTAATATTCGTGTAAACCATCTTCACACAGTAGATCGTACTTTACAGCGTAAGGACGTTCCCATGGTCAGCATTGATGTTTCAGATATATTGATAGGTTCAGGAGGCTTTCCTTGACTCTGTCGCTCGGTCTCGTAGAATAAGGGGGCCGGACTTAGGCTAGCAATTGCAGTGGGAGTGGTCGGTCACAGAAAGAAGCTTTCCTAGTACCAATATTGGTTTGTCACCATCATGCTAAAGCCCCCTGCAGGACACCAACTCTATGCTCAGCCCAAAGAGACAAAGGAACGCCATAATATTTACAGAAGAAGATAGCTCTGAAGGCCGTGTCCCTACGCTTCAAATGCCCGATAAGAACCACCACATAGTCTCCATGGCCCACGAAAATCCGAGCTAGAACATGGCTTCCAGCGAGGAATCGGAGGTATCAATCAAAAGCCATCGCCCGAAAATTGGGGAAATACCCCCTATGCGCAGGAGGTAGTGTTGAGAAGAGGAGTGTGAAGAGGTGTTCGTGTATTGCAGAGCCGTCATGCTGTGCACCGCGTGGATAGGCTCGTGTCCTTCATGTAGGGGTCTGGTTCCTTTGAACTCCAGATCATTGTGGAGGTTTCGAGCCAAGGTATCCGTGAGTTTACATCTCTATAACCCTTGAACCGCTGGATAATACCTGCGCAGCCCTTAGTAAGCGATTCCGAGAGTGCAGAAAACCACGACATACCATGCAGCAACGGCAATGATCAAATATAAAGTCATCAAAAGAACGCCCTCGAGCCTGGAAGGTATTAGTGTGTGGCGGCATTGAAGGCTGATGGGAATACTTACCAGTGTGACTTGCCGTCCTGGATGAGATAGTTGACCAGCAGCACGGAAACGAACAGAACAGCAATTTGGAAGCCGTCAAAGGCAAGGTTCATATTCTCGATGCCCAGGATCCAGCCAAGCACGACGATGAATGGTATTACCAGCAAGGCAATCTGCATGCTCGAGCCCACAGCTACACCGATAGCAAGGTCCTATATCGAAATGGTATTAGCATTTGCTTCCATATCATTTGCGGCGGTTCACATACCATCTTGTCTTTGCAGGCTACTGTCACCGCGGTCGCATGTTCCGCAGCATTTCCAACGATAGGCAGGAGAATGAGGCCGACGAATGTCTTCGAAAGGCCACTGGTTGGAGTACAAAGAGCATTGATGCTGTTCACCATGTACTCAGCGCAAATTGCCACTAACGCCGTGGAAGCCCCTAGCGTGAAGACAGCGACCCAGATACTCAATTGAGGCTCTTCCTTGTCTTCTGGCTGTCTGGAAGGGTCTTCTTGAGCGGTGGGCCCTCCCATGGTGGCGGACATTTTGGCACCCATGTTTGCAAGCTTTTTCGTAGTATCGCCACCCTCAACCTTGGTACGTCGCTTATCCACTTTCTGGCTAGGGGCATTGTAGATCTCAGCATGCGACTTTAGCTGGAAGAACAGATAAGCCGCATATACAAGCAGTAATAAGATAGCCGTTCCACGAGAGAGAGCAGTGATATTATTGTGGTTGACCGCGTCTGTTGGGAAGGTCAGTAGATGGCAGTCTTCAGCGGCTTGGCCCAAGAAAGGACTTACCAGAACCACCTGCCCATGCTTGAAAGGCGGCTGGAATGATCAAGCTAGCGACAGCCAAGGATAACAAACTGGCGGCTGTTTGAGCTACGACGACATTGAAGTGCTGTTCCACACGGTTCAAGCCCCCAAAGAAGAAACACATTCCCATGACCAAGAGAAGATTCGACAGCATGCTACCGATTAAGGATGTCTGTACAATGATGATCTCGGGTGGATGCGCAACCAGCGCGATGATCGACACGATCAATTCCACGGCGTTGCTAAGAGATAGTAAGCCTTTGCACTTCCGTAGTCCGTACGTACTGCTTACCCGAAGGTCGCATTGAGTAAGCCTCCAATGGTTTCCCCCGTTCGTAAAGCAATTTCTTCAGTAGCATACGACAGCATTGCGGCGAGTGGTACGATTGCGATGAAATTGACGACAAAGACTACTACCGGGTTGATCTTGGCGTAATTTACCGCGATACCGACTGGAACCGCAATCAACAAAATATTGATATACGAGTTCAGTAGTGTAGCTCTTATTTGACCCATCGCTGTGAATTTCTGCTTGGGTTGCTTTGACTCTGATGTAGTGGTCCGTTCTTCGCCTGTGTTGTCTCTGCCTTTGTGCCCAAAGAACGGCAATCGCCTCCTGAACGATCTTGGTTCCTCCTCTGCCACCACGGTCTGGCTTGTACCCGTCCCAGAGTCCTGGCTTGGATCTTTGGTTTCTTCTTCCGCTGGCGCTTTCTTAAGAGTTGACGGCCCTGCTCCGCCCGCGGATGATGGCATCGTATTGGCATACCGTGGTCCAGAAGATGTATGATCCTCGCCTCTCCGCTTCAACTCAATCGATTGCGGGAATGCGGACTCGGACTGATTAGTCTTGGCTGCATGCAGTCCATCTTCCTCGTCCGCTTTGCGGCGCCGGTGGCCATGAAGCTTCTGAAAGGGATTGAGGTTTCGCTCATTCTCCTCGCTGTACCAAGCTTGGTATCGCGCAGCCGCTCGGTGTTTATCTGGGACAGCAGGGTAAGCCGGGATGCGGTCAGACACTGAAACAGCGATGGATGGGACACTCACGCATTATGCGCGGACAATGGAAGCTGCAGAGTGCTCTGATCGAGCCGGTGGTGATGGTGTAACTCTGAAATATATGGTCAGCGTGACCATAGCCTAAGACCGAGCTGAAGTAGCACGAAACGAGGGGTGCCTTACATGGCAAATGTGGCTGAGGCGTATGGATTTTCAGGCAGTTGTGGAAGGATTCTGATGTTGCTGGGGTGTCATGGGGAATCGGTGGGGCGATGAAGTTTAAATACCACCAATGTCGCGTGTCACAGCATCGAAGGTCGATGAAGATTCCCGCGTCGCGTGGATTGAGATGAGTGAAGGATGTACCACCAGGATAGCAGTAACGATGTCGTCGATTGGGAAACGAAAATGGAAATCTTGACTTGTACTAAGCGGATTTTCCCGGAAGGGGGTCTTTGTTGCGCCTGCCAACTTGAAGTTAGAGTGACACTTCACCCCTTGGCAGTCAGCAATGATTGGACAGGAAACTCTTGCATTTAATATGACGTAACCGGGTCGGCGACTGGGTCGGCGTATGGAGGCGAAGGCTTCTGATGATCTTCTGGGACTTCCAGGGCTCGTACGGTTACGTGTTCCTGGTGGCAAACCAAGATGGATGAGTTGTGATACCTGATTCTCTCTGCCGCCTCAGATGTATTTCCTGATCGGGCCGGGTAATTGCGCCAAGACACCTTTTGAGTACATGTACTTTACTTTCTTCCTCTGCCAAGCTTGCTCTTAAGGCACTTCCGTGAGCCCCTCAGGCGGATTCAGCTAAAGTAATCTTACGTTCTACTGTACTCCGTACCACCGACAACCTCTCCAACCTCTTCAGTGGGATAAGAGAGCCAAGATCTTGTGCCAGGGCTGGCAACGTTGAGAGACCATTATATCGATTGAGATACGATCCAACGCCCAGGCATCGATCGCTTCCGAGAGGAATCTCGCGGGTGTCATTTGGCAGAGCAGCTGGGTAATGAACGGGTAATGAGCTGTTACGGGAAGACTACACCAGACGCGTTTGCTTCTGCAGCTGAGTTGCGTCAAACCACGGCTTACGAGGCCGAAAGGAAAACAATTTTTTGGTCTGAGATCTGCCTAGTCCCAGATACAATACTCAGATGCAAGGAACATCAAAAGCATAATATCCAAGGCGTCGTCAATGTGGGAGAATGCAACTCGTCTTCTACGACGACCAGTTTCGTTCTACTGCTCGCTAAGTAAGCTGGTGTAGCTCTCGCGTACAGCAGGTGGCTAAACGCCATGCCTTGACGTAGAGGCGGTACAGTGTAGAGAAAACGCTCGTTACATAGCTTCCCTGAGCCAGTGCTGCGTCAGATCTCATAACGGGCTGAAACAGCATGATGCAGCAGAGGTGTTCCTTATCTGTCCACGATGTATCTCTTTCGGAAGCAAACGTGCTTCTAAATTTAGATTCGTTTCCTTCTATTACAATCGCAACAGGTGATGTGATACAGATCACTGCCGCCGACGACACAGGAGACGTGCAGACCGAGACCCTGCCGTCGAAGGGCTCTGATGGGAGTTCGAAGCAAGCTGCTACTTCGAAAGAAAATGAGGAGTTACTTCCCTTGGACTTACCGCGGCTCACAGATGAACGTTTCGATATTACGAAAGGTTACTTCTTCATTGTCGAGAATGTACCTCCAGTTTTGGCGACCAAGATGCATGGCGTGCAGGTCGGTTGTCCGATGGTCCAGCGAAGGTAGTGCACCTAAGCTCACAATTTTGCCTAAATGTAGGTTTCAATGTCAGCGCACGCTGCCAATGCTCTTGGCCTGAAGAACAGATCCCAAGTACAACTTAGAAAGGCAAGTAGCATCAAAGTTCTCAGAAACAAAATTCGTACTAACGAAGAAGGTTGACCCCACGATCTGCAATGCCTCTCATGTTGAGATCGTTTTCCGTGATGAGTACCTCAACCGCTCCGATATGTGGGCTTTATTCATGAATGATCTAGCGAATCGGACGGCCTACCAGGACCAGAAGATCTGGTCTATGCGTACTATCAAGGCGTCCGTCAAGTACATATATATTCGTGGCCAGAAAGTTCAATCTGCAGTCTGTACTCCCTCTACTAAACCAATATTCCGTAGCGAATCTGCTCGTTATGTTCTCTTCATCCAGATGTCCAAAGAAATGTGGGATTTTGATGGCAGTGGCAGCGGAGAGGTCATGTTCAGCAAAGTAATAAACGGTTTTTTACCCGAATTATTCAAGCGCTGGCAGCGGATTAACGCCCGACACTTGGTCACCGTCATCTTATTCACCAGGATGCAGTATGAGACGGAGCCAGCTGCTGGTGGTACCCTTGCAGGTGGCCTCGGGAGGAACCCTGGTGTGAAGTGGAACGAGGAACAGTATTCGGACTTCTACCGTGTAGTCGTCAGTGACGTGGGCAGCGGAGAATGGCCTGACATACTGGCCCGATTGAAGCTTGAATTCAAGTCTTTCCTTCGTGACGTCTCAGTCCGCCAACCACGCTCGAAAGTACGTTTATCGTTTGGCGACGGCGCTTTCGATGAGTCTCCTGACTGGGTTATCTCTGGACAGCCATGCATAGCAGCTTGTGGAAACATTCTGGAAGCGATCAGCCTTGGATTAGAACATTTTTCCTATGACCACATCGACCGTGATCTCGTTAGGACTGGTGCCTCCATTGCTATTGTCACTCCAGGTACTGGACTATTCGACGTAGATCACCAGCTACTGGTCACAACGACAGACAATCTGGTCGCAAATGGAATTGACATTGACCTGGTCTGCTTGGCCAGAATGCCGCTGCACTCAGTCCCGCTTTTCAGGTACAAGGAACATCAACCTAGAGCAAGACGCCAAGTCATGGAAGAAGTCCAGACACACGATGTGGTATCATTCGACTCATCGCCTCCTAGATCTACAGCATCCTCTACATATCATCCTATAGTGGCTTCGTCTCCAGAGGACAGTACTCAATTGGTAGAAGCAGAACAAGATGGATGGTGCATTCCCTATTGGATCGATGTCTCATTCTGGACATCACCCTCCGAAGATGGTTCTGAACAGCCCAAGAAGCTGCAAAGGCTTTCAGGTACCTCTTTGAAATCATCATCGGGTCATTTACACAAGCCTTTCCGACCCAGGGTTAAAATGTATGAACTACAGATGTTGGGTGTTATGGAGGACGCGATGGCCAATATATCCGTTCCGTATATGATGCCCGCACAGTGGCGCGTGGCGACTTCCATGGGATCGGGCCCGGTGAAGCAGGTATTCATTCAAGAACCTAGCTCCGGTGACCTTGGACGTGTCAACTCCCAAAGCAGTAGTTTCGCATCTTCACTCCCACTTTCGCCCAATCTGAGAGTCAAAGCTACCCCCACAAGCCGACAGCTCGTTGAGTACATAACCCTATATGACGAGGAAGTTTTCCTCGGTCCGATTTTGGGACAAATATCAGCGCAGAGACAGTCACGATGGATGTCTAGCAAACGAAATCTGCGGCGCAACCCGAAAAACCACGCGTACAAGCCGAGTATATCAGCAGGCTACGGACCATCGTTGAACGACTCTTATCGTAGCTTACGAGCCGACCATGCTACGAATAATACAGCTCAGTCTTTGGTGGGAAGCCAATCCAGTCATGTGAAAGCCTTTTCGAAGTCGGTTAAGAACGAAACAGGTAGCAAATCTCGTCAATCTCCTCGTCAACTAAGTTTTGGTCCTCGAGGGTTCGGCATTACAGCACCCAAAGCCATTGCTAGCACTGAGCTTACTGCCGAACATGTGCAATCGAGGTCATTGTTGGGTCAAAGTCTTCAAATGCAGATATCTAGAAATCCTACAAGTGCAATTTCGAGCAAAAGACCTGGTGTTAAACCCAGCTCGGGTCTAATCAGCACATACTCACCGAGCTCTAGTATCGATCGCCAGGAACACTCGCAATCATCCGATACCGATGCCCATGGTTCATCAAGACCCATAGCAATCAGAAAGACTACGGCAATTCGCATCCAAGACGACAGCGGCGGCTTACGCAGCCAGCACGAGCATTCCTCAATCAAGGCGCGAAAGCGGGATCACAGCTGGCAAAGGGCCCCAAAAGATGACGAGGAAGACATGGGTCGCCATACTGTGACTCTCGGAGGAGCCGAAGTCAGTGGTTCGTTACATTCACGCAATACCACGCGGCGCACGGGCATGGCTCCCTGGCTAACGATCGTGAATCCATCAAATCCGAAGCCCAACATATCTTTACTAAACCGGCTGGGACGATGGCAACATGTCTTTCCTCGCCCGCTGCGCGCTTCGAACATCAAGTGGAAGTCTCTCTGCTCTCCCGCCGCCGTACCTCTGACTACGGAGGACTTTCCAACCGCTAAGCAGTTATCTGAGGACTATCATCAGCTGGCCTACAGTATGGACATGCCTAAAGATAACGAGTTGTCAGAGCAATCTCGATCCAGCAATTGGCTACTCAGGGAAATGATATCCCTCCGTCTGTCTTATGGTTATCAGATCGCAGTTCGCTCAGAGTCAGAGCAATTAGACATATTCGACAAGGATCTTTCTGCCAACGGTGAGATACAGCTCTTCAAGGGCGGCAGTCTTCACGTGTTACGATGCGTTGAAGGGAAGGCGATCAAGGTGATTTGCTTCAGCCATCATTCCATCACAGATACGTCGGTGGAGGCGAGCAGCAACGAAGGAATGGTCTACAAGCCATCGATTCGAACCATGTTAGCTGAGACTTATACGACTCGGAGCATGAGGATAATCCCAAAACGCGAGCACTTCGACTGGCGAGAGCTCGATGCACTCGTTGCTGGCCATGGCAAGAGACAGCTTACTGAAATCGCTGAGGGTCTCCCATTCTGGCGCGCACGCTTCGTGCTGATACCTATAGATCCGCCAAGCAACCACCGCCGTCCAGTGCAGCCACTCAATGAAGACAACGACGAGGAAATCAGACTTGAGGGCATCCGCAAGTTGACGCAAATGTGGCAGAAGTTCAGACATGTACCTGCGGATGAGCGTCGCTTTCAGACTTCGACGCGGAGTCGCATGGATACGAATCCATTGGACATCATGTACCAGACTCGAAATCTGTCTGCAATAGTGGCAGGCGAGAAAGAGAACATGGCAGAGAACGCAGCGACAGGCAACTACTTTTACCAGATAGCCAGTGACTATCGCGCGCCTCGGCCGGAAGCAAGCACCTGGTTTGGATCACGGAAATCAGTTTTCCCAATCCAGCCGTCGGAAGATGCAGGTGAAAACTTTCCAGCTCATCCAGGCTCACGTGCAGGCTCAAACACAGGTGAAAAGGCCGAGGACGACTTGCTGACGCCCACTGCAAACAAGCAGACTTTGGGCGTCGTCCTCAGCAAGTCAATGCTTTACGATGTTGACCATCGAAAGCGGTCTTACCGGCCTGAGTTGATCACCCTACACTATGACCGTCTTCATAACCCAGATAATTGCTACCACATTCGCATAGATTGGCTGAACGTTACATCAAAATTCATTGAGGATGCAATTGTGTCCTGGGCTACTACGGCGGAACGCTTTGGATTGAGACTGGTCGAGGTTCCGTTGACAGAGGCCAGCGCTATTACTGACATACATCCATTCCGAGCCCCATACCGGATCTCTCTCGCGCGTTCTCCACCCGACAAGCAACCCAAGCAGCAGGCATACCTTGACGCCAAAAGTTTCTCAAGTCACGACGCAGACGAGAAACATCTCTATCAGAAGTCCATACTCAAGAAGTACGAATACGTTCTCGACTTCGAGGCTGCGAATGACTTCCCTCAAGACGTGGATGTAGCCTATTCCTGGGGCAAACCTGACTACAAGTATCCGCAGTATATCCATCGCTCAGGCAAAGTGCTAGCGCAAATCACCGACGAAGGCGAATTCATGCTTCTTGCGAATAGACTCTATAACGACCGCAATACAGCAGGTCAGGATACATCAACGTCAGACCTAGACGTCGATCGCAGAAGTCATGCCGCTCGCACAGCCGGTTTCCAACATTCGCCTCGTGCGTCGCCATTTTCCTCGCCAATGATCAGGCCTACGCCCGAGATACTTCCACCTCACCAGCCCGTTTTAATGCCATGCTACCGCACCCCTGAGCAGCTCATGGACGAGCTGCAGAACTTCTGTCACAACGAAACGGCATTGGAAACTTTGTACAGCGAGATTCTAAATAAGCCTGCGGTGCCTGGACAACGGACCCCGTATCTGGAGGGTACCATTCCAGCAGTGGGTTTGCCGCCCAGCCTTTCGCTCGGAGAAGGCGGCCGTGGATAGTCAAACTCTTGGTCAGATAGCCTTCGGTTGATCCATTTGGATCCTAGGCCAACAATGCTGCATCATGCGACTAGGGAAGTCAACAGCCAATAGGCCCCGGTGACTATTTGTGGTTATGTTATATTTCCATGTGTATCTAGCAATAATTCAATGATCTTGAATTGAATTCCGTGATACTGACCCGACAATCAGCTCTGAGTATGATTTGTGCCGAAGTCCTATACGATCGTCTCCCCCGATCATTTATGTTACAACGTGTCTTCATAAATGATACGGAAATAGTTTCCCATACCAAGCGGTAGCTAAAATCATTTCAGATACCCAACGGGCTGACGCAATCACGCATTGACGTGTAGACCATCTTCCAACCAAGGCAGGCGATAATCAGCGATAAACATACATGCGACAATTTTTATCGAAAGAAGTTATCGTGCTGGAGTGGCAACACAATTGCTAATTGCGTGTCCACTGGCAATGCCGTCATTGCGTAATTGCGTCGACTTGTTGGGTATTCAAGATTATTTTAGTTGCCGCTTGGGTATAGGAGACTATTGCCGTAAATGATATGATCCTGCGCAGTCACGATCAGCACAAGGACTCATAATAGCTTCAGCAGAGTGACCTTCAGTGACCAAATGTTCGCAGCAGCCTCCAGTCTGTTCTCTTGGCGCATAAGTAGTCTCCAATCAACTTCTCTACAAAATTAAACGCCCTGAAATCATGAAACAGAGTTGAACAGGAATAGCAACATCAAGGAAGAAACATTTACTGTCCATGCTTGGATTTCTGAATGGATGCTCTTACCCAAACAAACAGTTCAACGACTCTATTCACTTCGTCGTCTGCCCAGCAACCTGAAATAGCATGCTTCAGAAAACGCAACTCACCTCAGTAGTCCAGTATTTCACGACTTGTTTGCCTACCCATTGGTCAAGAGGCTCTTTAACCTCCTTGTCAGCATGATGATAGACGTAGAGCAAGCGCCACAAGAGCCAGAGAAGGTGTGCTTCCTCACTATATCCATCCATGGTCTGCTAGTTCAGAGGAATCCAATCTCCTTTGATTTATGTCCATCATCTGGTATTTGTTGTAGGCCTGGTCGTCCACTTGATTCTTTATCTCATAATCCTGGTTTCTTGTTCTTCGCTCAACATCTGCAATTGCTGCTGGACAGCTCCTTTACATTCTACCTCAATGGCTTCAACCGTCATTCAGAAAGATAATGCCGAACAAGGGTGCACCGTTCATGTCGTTGAAGAAGCTGACCTAGAACCCTCTCCGTTATGTCAAGGGCCTCCGGAACTCCAAATCTGGCCAAGATTTCTAACAGCTGGCCTTCATGGCGTTGTTGTGCTCCCAACAGCAACAATCATAGGCCTCCTCGCGCATACGTTCTCAGACTATTCTAGGACACGCGGTATCAATTTCGGTGGCTCCAACAACTCATGGCCAGCGGATATCGACTTGCATCCCGCAGTCATCTATCTCATCATCGCTTCAATCAGTTTACTGGCCTCTTCCGTGTGGTCTTGCCTCACTATCTATTATCTGAGGCGCCCCTCCTTTTCCTCAGCAGAAATGGCATCGGTGATGCTCAGCCTCGTGCTCCTCATACTTTGGATCGCTGCCGACTCAATTGAGGGTCAGTCTGAGCTGACGCCAAAGAGGAGTCTTCTCTCCTGGGCTTGCCGGCGTGGAAGCAGTCCAACCAATGTTCTCGTCCGTTATGGCTCGATATGTGCGGAACAGGTAAGGGTTCTCTAGGTTTTATCTGCTTCCAGAACTAACGATCATTAGCAAGCTGTCAAGGGTATCGCCGTCGTTGTCACCCTGGCACATTTTGGGATTGCGTTGAGTACCGCCATGACCTGGCACTTTGCCGAGACGAGAGCCAAGACGATCTCGATGCCGTGGAGGGTTAAGCATTAGTTGTGGGCTTTACACTATATAGGGGTTCGAAGTCAAAGGTTCCCATCTGACGCTGCTTACCTGGTGTCGAGCCTAGAAGTTGAATCGTGGGAAGTTGGAGACAAAATGACAAGCCCTACCGCGCCTTAGGTGACATCTCAGGGGGGTGGTGATAAAAACTGTTGATAAACTTAGGTCCATAAGGGATCAACACAATTCGGACTGCCGAGCACAGCAGCATCACATTACAATGACCGAGGTCGCTTGTCGGGTTATTTTGCCATTGCTATCAGCTCCTCATCTAGCATGCTGCTAGCTCCTCATCAAGCACTCCGTCGATCCGTCATCTAACACGCTGTCTAATCCACATCTCCAACATCGTCGGCTCTTCTTCCTGCACTGCTGTTCGCGCTTATGAACCACACTGTCAGCTACCCATCGAACACCTTGTCAGCTCTGTCAACAAGCATTTCGTCAGCTCTATTCCTAGCACCTGAACCTCTGCACCCGCTGACCCGTTTACCCTCTTTGTCCTGTTCACAAAATGGACACCGAATACCCTAATGCGGCTCAAAAATACATCAAGACCGTCGACAAGTATATCGGCAAGCAAGACCTGCATCCTTTGGTTCAAGCAATCAATCAGGATGAGCAAAGCCACCGCAAACTAGTAGCCGTGATGGAGCACGAAGTCAATGCGATCCGTTCCCGCTCTCAAGACCTCGAAGAGAATGAGATAACAATCGCGCAAAAGGCATTCGTATACTTCTCTGCTTCAAACATGCACGCAGCGATCCACATCTACGTGGAGGAGATCTTGGGCATCGAGTTCGCACCAAAGGCGGACAAGGCTTCGCTGCTTCAAGGTTCTATCGATGTACGAGCCGGACTGCTTGAGGGTATGCTGATCAACATGTCAACTATCAATCCCTGCTTTAGCTAAGATTCTTTGCAGCCAGCAAACAGGGTCAGGGGTCTGAATCTGCTGCTTCCACCCAGACTGATACTCACGCCATCCCGGCCAATGCTCATAGCCAGGACGCCGTAGCTTCTCCCTCACCAGCGGCAGCCTGTAGCGCTAGACTTTCGCGCCTGGAAGGTTTGCTTGAGCAAGCCGAAAAGGAGTTTCACGGGGCCCAGCCCGGTAGTTACGAAGAGAGAAACGCAGCCAAGTTCCTTCGTGATACTATCGATAATACCATCGAGTAAGTCATATACTCTAACAATCTCTACCCCTTCTGAGATTGTGAAAAGCGCGAAGACAAGCTTCTTGGCTGAATCACCTGACGGAATGCTGACATCGGAGTCTTGTAGGTATGTTGAGACCCTACGGCAGATGAAGGAGCTTGAGTCTGGTGAAGATTACGAAGGGAGAGTCTCTACACTTCAGCAACTTCGCGAGATAGCAGATGCAGCAGCACGACAAGGATACAATGGGAAGCCACGACCCTTCGAGCGAGCACGTCAGGCCCCTCCCTCCCGTCCTTCGCTTAGACGTGAGGACGCAATCCTACGTAGTCCTGGAGCTCCTGGCCGGTCTGCAGTCAACCGTATCCGTCTCAATCGCGGACGAGAGCAGCGTGGCGGAGAGCGTCGCGGTGAGGGACGCTGGGCTATAGATAGGTACCGGCCTGCCCGTCGTGGGTAGGGCAAGATGTTATGTCGACGGGTTCACGTGTTGTGGAAGGGAGGGATTGGGGAAAATTGGGGAACGGCCAAACCTGCAATTCGTAATAACGGTGTTTGACAATGATACTTCGCCGGTGTTGATGGTTCGAATGCACTGCACTACCTGTCAAATGACTTCGTTGAAATATCTTTTAATCCAGCTAGCCTAAACCCTAAGATCACGTGAGTGTCGCGACCCCCAAGCGCGCCAGATCCTCTCGCTCGACAATTTCATTACACACTTTCACGGGACATCGTCCCCAACTGTAACTTTCACAGTGTCATTGCGCCTCTCCCCAGCCATGTACTGGACCCGCCATGCTACACGAACTCCTCCTAGCACTCTCCGGTCATCCATCTCCCCTCCTTCATCACCCAACAAATAAGCCCGCAAGTGGTCCACTCCACGAGCACCTTTCGCCTGCGGAAAACGTCCTTCTTCAGCGCCTCGCGCAAGACCTTGGCGAGAAGCACAAGAACGTCCGAGACAATGCCGCCAGAATCAGCTCCACCCATCCATCCACCGTCTGCCGAGCGATAGCTACGGCAATCACCCTGACACATCTTGAGAAATTCCAGCAAACCATCCTCGACGTTGAGAAAGACATATTGGACGAGAACCCAAGCTTCGTTGGAGCCTACAATATCGTACCTCTGTCTGGAATTGCTGGGGCATTCGATGGGTGGAGCCGCAAGCTGCAATGGCTGCTGAGCCTGGTGAACTACGTACAAGAGGGGGTTAGGCTGGGAGAAGGGAATAAGGAGCATCCACCGTGCACAGCAGCACATGTTATCAACTGGCTGCGAGACTCGGCGAATACTGGGTACCCCGACATTGAGCAGCTCTCTTACCAGCTGATTGAGGTTGCGGAGAGGGCATGGCTTCGGTTGCTGTCGGCTTGGGTACTCTATGGAAAGCTGCCAAGCCGTGGAACGACGGACTTCTTTGTGCACCGCCGAGTGAAAGGAGGCGAACAAGAAGGAGTGGATGAGGAGTACGAGGTCAAGCAATATCTTATACCAAATTTTGTCTTACCCTCGGCCGCCAGCTCAGTCCTTTTCATCGGCAAGTCTTTAAACAATATCAAAGATCGAGCTTCTGAAATGGACCAAGGGCTGTGGAACAGACAGTCCCCTGAATTAGCTCTCCTTCCAAGCCATCTACAACATCTTTCATCTCTTGAACCCCCAATCAGCGTGTCAAGCTTCTCAACAGCCATCTCTTCGGTCCGACTTTCTCTTTCACAAAACGTTCTACAGAGATTACTGCCAATTTCCAAGGTCATAGAGATCCTTCGGGTCCTGCGAGACTTCTTTCTTCTAGAGCGCGGTGAGTTCGCAATTGCATTGATAACAGCTGCCGATCAGCGATTGGCTTCAAGACAAAGTCGCTTCGCGGACAAGCTAGGCACCAAGAATGCCAGTGGTCTAAAGAGCGCCATTATCAAAGAGGGTGAGGTATCTGCTGTCCTTGCACGAACCTGGGCCGCTATGGTGTCTTTGCAGTCCGCTGACGACGAGGATATCGACGAAGACCTCGAGCTCGCTCGCGATCTGGTCAGCCTATCACTTAAGTCTTTGGGCCCGATGCCCAACGAGAATGAAAGCGGCATTATGCCAACATTCGATGATCTTCTACTCCCCTCCCCAACAACATTAACCCTTCACATCCCTTCCCCCCTCGACCTCTTCCTCACCTCCTCCGAAGTGCAAACCTACTCCCACATCCACGCATATCTCCTCGGCCTCCGCCGCGCCCACCACCGCCTCACCCAAATCTTCCTTCTTTCCGTCCTTCGCCGAGACCATCCGTCCTCTAACGCCCCCTCCCCCCTCCCTTCACAAATCCAGCTTACAACTGTCGAGCGCATACGCCATCGAGCGAGTCACCGAATCAAGCTTCTCCGCCCCGTTTGGGCAACCATCAGCTCCGCCGCCTTCCTCCTCGCAGAAGTAGCCGCGTACCTCGAAGGCGAAGTAATTAAATCGTCCTGGATCGCCTTCCACACCTGGCTCGATCCCACTTCCTCCTCGACGACCGCTAGTAGCCGGCCAGGGACGTCTTCTTCTACCGCCTCCTTTGCACCACTGAATTCCTACGTTTCAATACCGCTGCAGCGCTCTGTCCAACCCCATTCAACAGAAAGCCTCAACCATGACCCAGAAACCATCACGCGCGCCCATCGCACCTATCTCTCCTCTCTGACTCACGCCCTCCTTCTCACCTCTCCCAAATTCACAACCCAGCTCCGAAGTCTCATGGCCGCAGTCGATCACCTCTCTGCACTAATGCAGCGGCTGGAGACAGTGTACCGAAACTTAGATCTCGAGACGGATATGGGCGTTGTTGATACCTTTACGAACTACAAGGCCGAGGAGAGGGATGTGCTAAGTGAGGTGGACGGGGCGAGATGGAATGTGGAGAAGCGTATGAAAGGGGTAGTGAGAGCGTTGAGGGAGATCGACGCTGACCGGACTGGTGGAGGTAGTCGGGCTATTGACGTGGGTAGTTTAGATCCGGAGAATGATGTGTTCATTCCAGAGAGGGCTGGGGGGCTGGATAGGCTACTAATGAAGCTGGACTGGGGTGAGATGAGTATGGAACTCTGAGTATGTTTGGATTGGGCATGGGTGGAATGCTTTAGGTAGATGCCCAAGGCGGCACTGGAGAGGGACCTAGTTCACATGATGAGAACCTACGACTTTTCATGAGACCGGGATCAAACAAGAACAGATATTGGTACTTCCGATCCCTGTTCTTCAGACTGATCGGACTTTGGACTGCAACTCTGATGCCAAGGCTCGCTTAGCGCATCGAGTGGGAAGACTTCAAAGCCAGAATGCTGATTGTGATCTAGGAAGAACATAGTGGTGTTGATATCTCCTAGTGCTGCTAGGTTCGAGGTAGTCATCAGAAAGCAGCCGTGGCATTCATAATCCGTTTACTGCCACCGCCCTTGGTACATCTTCGCTCTTTATCCAAATTACGGCCTCTCCCTCCCCCCAGACTCCTCAGGTCAACCTATCGCATGCCCAGAAGCTCCGTGTCCAACATGGCAGACAGCCCTCCCTCTCTCCTCTCCTTCCTCCAAGCCTCGCACTCCACCACCATCCCCTCCTCCACCACCGAGTCAGACATCCCCACACTTTCCCCAGCCCTCTACCCCAAAACCACCTACACCCACCCCGAAAAGATCGAGATCTCCCAATGGTTCACCACCTCCGCCCGCTTCGCCACATCCGCCGAAGACGAAGCCAAACATGCCGAACGGCTTAGCTCGCTAAACACCCACCTTTCGACTCGCACAACGCTGCTAGGATCCAAACCCTCGATCGCGGACCTGGGGATGTATCACCGCCTTGCACCTACGGTAAAGGCATGGACGCCCGAAGGGCGGACGGGCGAGAAGGGATATCACCATATCGTGCGATTCATCGACTTCGTGCAGAATGCGCCGGTGTTTGGGCTTCGCATCCCAGAGGGCGAGAAGGTGGAAATTGACATCGACAATGTACTATTCGTGAAAAAGCCCGTCGACGCCAAGGAAGAAAAGGAGCGAAAGAAGAAAGAGAAAGCCGCCGCCGCCGCCGCATCCACAAACGGCGACCAACAACCCCTCGTCCTGGGGCGAGGCAAAGACCCTTCCTCCATACCTCCCTCCACCGACACGCCACCTCCCCCACAAAAGAAAGCTCCAAAAGAAAAACCCCCCAAAGCGCCCAAACCCGCCAAGCAGCCCGCCCCATCCGCCCTCCTCTCCCCCGCCCTCATCGACCTCCGTGTCGGCCACATCCTGCACTGCACCCCCCACCCCAACGCCGACTCCCTCTTCGTCTCCACCATCGCCGTCGGCGACGCCCCCTCCACGCCCGACACCTCCCTGCACGAACCGTCCGGCCAAACCGTCCGCACCGTCTGCTCCGGCCTCAATGGCCTGGTGCCCCTCTCGGAGATGCAGAACCGCATGGTCGTCGCCGTCTGCAACCTCAAGCTCGTGACCATGCGCGGGGTCAGATCCGGGGCGATGGTGCTGGCGGCTTCGCCAAGGGTTAAGGATGGGGAGGAGGGGGATGGGCATAAAGGGCCTGTGGAGCTGGTGAGCCCGCCGGAGGGGGCGCAGGCGGGGGAGAGGTGCTGGTTTGAGGGGTGGGAGGGGGAGCCCGAGGGG
>JAABUQ010002863.1_pt1 | contig 33015 bp, 26 predicted proteins | sample 5560001 | NCBI WGS metagenome assembly JAABUQ01 (sample SAMN10711888, study PRJNA513371) | rock metagenome | isolation source: Antarctica rocks | place: Antarctica: Victoria Land, Finger Mt nord | collected 2015-12-18 | reverse complement strand
TGATTGCTTTCCATATAAGTATGCGCCTCAATAATTTCATACAATTTAAAAGTTTTATCAATATTTAAATTGATGCTTCCTTCGGCAACAGTATTGATAAAATCCTGCAAAAGCAAAAAAGCCGTTCCCTTTGGGAACAGCTTTTTTGTTATACGTTACGATCCTACTTACTTTTGAGGAGGTTTTTGTGTACCTGTACCACTGGTTCCAGTTCCTGTGCCTGAAGTACCTGTGCCTGTACCTGATGTACCTGTACCTTTAGTTCCAGTTCCGCTAGTGCCTGTTGTTGAGCCAGTACCAGATGTACCTGTAGTTGTGCCTGATCCGCTAGTGCCAGATGTACCGGTTCCGGATGTACCTGTTGTAGTACCTGTACCGGTTGTGCCTGATCCGCTAGTGCCAGTTGTACCGGTTCCGGATGTACCTGTTGTAGTACCTGTACCGGTTGTGCCTGAACTACTATTTCCTGTACCTGTTCCTGTAGTAGTAGAGGTACTATCAGTCATGCTTCCAGTTTTTGAAGTAGCGGAAGAATCTGACATACCGCCAGAATTTGTTTTAGGACTGCAAGCAACAATACTGCAAGATGCAGCAATGGCTAACATAATTAAATTTGATTTTTTCATTGGTTTTAAAGATTAAATTTTAAGTAAACACTAAACCTTTTAGTGTCTATTATTTTAATGTCTATTTAATTAACTATTTAAATAATATACAGAAGAAAAACACATTTGTTTTTATTTATTCTTCTGTTGTATAAATAATTAGGGAAATTTTATCTGGTCCGTTTTCATAGACCTACCATTTGGTGTAGATTAAATTTAAAATTTTCCAACAATCTGCAGAAAACACAACAACTATAAGAGTACTTAACCTTTTTATTACTCAGGTAAAAAAACAACGAAACACTCTATTTATTATCTAACACCTTAATCTACAATGGTACCATTTGGTCTTTAGGCTTAATAACAAAATTTAAGCTAAGAACGCGTTATCCAGTTGGCCGGGATTTCCAATCCCGACCTTTGAGCTTAGGATTTGTAATCCCAATTTTAATTAAACATTACCATCAATAAAAAAAAGGTTGATAAAAGAAGCACCCAACCCTAATGCTTCTTTTATCAACCTAAAATTTGGTAGTAAAAACCAAAGAGCTTGAAATTAAAAAACATCGATTTTGGCAAAACTATCTATACACAGCTTAAAAATTGAGATTTCCCAACTTTGACCAAAAAAGTTTTATTAACCGCTACACGTATTTCCATTTTTGCTGCAAAAACCCGTTTGGCAGTTTGTTTTTTCTTTGGATGCCTTGATTTGTAAAACAACGGTAATCCCTTCTTGTTAGGACAAGACAAACAACAATTAATACAAAATTTAATCAAGAAAATAAATGAAAAAGCTAACAATGTTATTTTTAGCAAGTGCCGCCTTTACTTTTCAGGCATGTAACAGTTCCTCAAAAACAAATAGTGTTAATGCGGCCAAAGACTCCAATTCGGACAAAGACACTACGAAAATGCTGGCCTCGGATACCACAGTAAAAACAGGTAATGTATTAAAAGTTAGCCAAAAAGACGCTGATTATGCTGTTGAAGTTGCCAATGGCGTGATGATGGAAGTTAAAATGGGTAAAATGGTTGAACAAAAAGCAACCCGGCAAAGTGTAAAAGACTTTGGCGCCAAAATGGTGGCAGACCATAGTAAAGATGTAGCCATGCTAAAATCTATTGCTGCTAAAAAGAACATTACTCTACCGGATTCTGTTGGCGGGAAACAAGAGAAAAAATATGAAGAACTAAGCAAAGAGTCTGGTGAAAAATTTGACAAAGACTATGTTGACTTTATGGTAGGCGACCATAAAGAAGATGTTAAAACAGCAGAAGATGGGATTAAAGATTTAAAAGACCCTGAACTCCATTCTTTTGCAGTAAAAAGTCTTCCTGTATTAAAAGGGCATCTGAGCATGATTACAAAAATCCAATCGAACATTAAAAAATAAAGGCGGTTCGATATTAAAAAGATTAGTCATTTGTTTGGAATTCGCAAATCCTGACAACAAAAAATCCTGCTTTGTAAAAAGTGGGATTTTTTTTAGGTTGTGTTTTGATAATAGAATTATAAAAAAATTGGTTGGTAAAAGAATATTTCAATTATCATTTGCCACTATAAAAACACAATTATGGAGGTTGAAAAAATCCTGGAAATGATCAGTCGGGGAAGAACTGACTTCATTTTCCAATTGCTCGATAAACCGAATTGGAAGGAAACACTGCATGAAGGACAAATAAAACCATTGCAGTGGCTGGTTTACTACAATGACACTACTGCTTTACGGGCAGTTTTAGCATCAGGAGGAAACTTGGACAGTATAAACCTCAACGCAGAATTGGGAAACGCTGCTTTTTTCGGCCACTGGAAAGTTTGTGATTTTTTGATCAATCATGGAGCAGATGTGAATGCACCTGTAGATAAAACCAATGAAACACCTTTACACAACGCGCTTGCGAAAGCCGGAAGGCCTTATTACTTCTACATTGTAAAGCTTTTGGTGGAAAAAGGGGCGGATGTAAATGCGAAAACAATTTCGGGATTGGAAACAGGCGCATTTATGCGGGATGTAAGGACAAAAGGGGAAACTCCGCTGCATCGGGCTGCTGCTTACGAAGATGAAAAAACGATTAAATTTTTAATAGAAAATGGTGCAAATGTAGAAGCGAAAGATGCAAACGGAGATTCGCCTTTAAGTTGGGCGAGCGAACATTTACGGCCAGGGATAATCTTGTCCTTGTTAAGTTACGGCGAATACCGAATCGGTGATGCACATAAAATCAAAAACACAAGCGACCATGGCCAGGGTTGGGGCAATGGCATGGATTGGAATTTATTGGGGGATTATTTACCAGAATAGAAAATCGAGAATCATTCTCAAACAAAAAATACATTTGTCAGCAAGGAAATAACTATTTGTCCAGTCTGAATTTGTAGCCCATTTATTTGAGTTTAGTAGTATTGATGGTCATTTAACCAATTCATTATAATTGTCCAGACATAAGTATGCAACCAGGGATCGAAACCAAATTATAAAAAATCAGTAGGTAAAAGAAGTATAACCTGCTGATCGAACAACAAAACTTTTGAATTAGGCTTTGGAAGAAGCCATTTGAATACCGGTTAAACCGAAAGCGCCGTCATGCTAAAAAGTTAAAAAATTACTTTTATAAAACTATCCCTTTCTTTAGAGGTTATTTGCTTAATTAATTTGCAAACAATGGAAAAACCAATTTCAAGAAAAGCACACGGTTTTATAGATTTTAGTTACGTCCCGGTAACTGCAATTGCCCCCGAATTATTTGATTTTGAAGACGAACCTGTAGCTCAGCTTTTATGCCGTTTGCAGGCTGGCAGTGCCCTGTTGTCAGGCTTATTTACCCGGGCCGAATGGGGCTTGTTTAAAGTGATACCCTTTAAAACACATTTAAGCATTGATGTTGCCATGGGCTTGTTTTCATTAAGCGCACCCTGGTTATTTGGATTTTCAAATAACCAAAAAGCACGAAACACGTTTTTGGTAATGGGCGCAGCAGGGGTTTTAGCAGGTTTACTTTCTGAACCTAAAGAGATGCAGCCTTCTTTATAACTTAAATATTTCAGTACTTAAAAACAGTATTAACTCAAAAATAAAAACAAAATGTCAACCAATCAAAAATATGCACTTATTACGGGTGGAACCAGCGGTATTGGCTACGAACTGGCCAAGCTGTTTGCAAAAGACCATTACAACCTGGTTATTGTTGCCCGCAACAACGACGAATTAACCAAAACAGCAACCGAACTGAAACAACAATTTGGCGTAGAAGTAGAAACCATAGCCAAAGATTTGTTTAAGCGTGAAAGCCCCTTTGAGATTCATGATGAAATAAAAGCAAAAGGCATTCAAATTGATGTTCTGGTAAACGATGCCGGACAAGGCCAATATGGCTTATTTGCAGAAACAGCAATTAACCGCGAATTGGATATCATACAATTAAATATCGGTGCTACCATTAGTCTGGTAAAATGCTATTTGCCCGAAATGCTGGCGCGCAAGGACGGAAAAATATTGAACCTTTCTTCTATTGCCGGTAAAACGCCGGGGCCTTACCAGTCTGTTTATCATGGTACAAAAGCATTTGTACAATCTTTTACAGAAGCAATCCGCTCAGAAAACAAAGATTCGGGTGTTACCATTACCGCTTTATTGCCAGGTGCCACCGCAACCGACTTTTTTAACAAAGCAGAAATGCAGGACTCTAAAGTAATGGAGCAAAGCATGTCAGACGCGGCGGAAGTTGCCAAAGATGGTTATGAAGCTTTAATGTCTGGCGATGACATGGTGATCTCCGGGTTTAAAAACAAAGCAATGGTGGGCATGAGCAATATCATGCCTGATCATTTGGTGGCCGACGGTATGAAAAAACAACAGGAACCGGTTGATAAGCAAAAATAGTTTTATGCTTCTTTTATCGGATAAAAATCACTGAACTTTTTAGTTCGGGGTTTTTTGTTGGAAGGAAAGGTTAAATATCCTTTTGTATGCTTCTTTTATCACATAAAAAAACAGTAAGTTGATAATGGGCAATAAGTTCATGGCCTATAGTTTGTTAATGATTGCTGCCGTCTGATTAAAGTGCCGAAAGCTAATAACCAACTGCTGAAAGCCAGTAACGAAACACCAATTTTACTGGGATAAAAGAAGCATGATCCTTCCTATACTATACATAATTACCTGTAAGCTTCAACTGGATTATTGACAATAGCTTTAAGACTGCAGACGATAAACAAAATCCGTCAGCTTTACTTCTGTTGTGCTTCCTGACCTGCTTACGCTCAATTTTGTAGGGTAATAACCTGATTTAGCAACCTTAGCTGGCTGTGGAATATCCCTTGTAAAGCTGTTGGTTGTTGTGATAAAGTTTAAAGTAACCATTGGTTCGTAAAATGTTACTTTACCGTTATAAGAACCATAAATAAAGGTTTGTGTGAATGGCTTTGGATTGGTTGGATCTAATTCTGGTGAGTTAACGTCAACCCAATGTTTTCCCATCATTGATTCACCTTCGGGGATTGGAACATAGTTGGCCGGAAGATAAGCCGATAAAGGAAAAGCCTGAAACTTTGTACTGTCTTTTTCATAATCTGGAATGAGCTGGCGTTCTGCTTCTGTGATCATGTAAAAATGTAAATCAAAGTGCGGCTTGTCATAAATACCTACCGGCCCATGGCCATGAGGGTTCCAATCAACAACAATATGGTCAAATGGGGTATTTTGAGCCAGGGACGGCATATTCAATACAAATTCAAATGCGTCAAAGCTATTCATACTCCCTGCGGGCAGGTTTACAAAGGCATCCTGGGTAAATGAAATGCCAATGAAATCAGGTTGCTGACTGTCTGTTTTCATTTGTATCCGTGACCAGGCTTTGCCATTGCCCATGGATACCCTGGGGCCTTCGGGAATTTGTAATTCCTGTTTATCTTTTCTACAGGAAACAAAAAATATAATTACGGAAGCAAAAAGTAGTAAAGTTTTCTTTTTCATATTACACCCTATACGTTTTTAGAAAAAGGATTGTTGTAAATTTTTATAGTTCCATAGTTTCAAAACGGCTTTTCCATAATACGCCGTTCTTGCTTTCGTGCTTTTCGAGGTGGCCTTTTTGAAACAGATCGTCTAATACTATCGTGGCTTCATCCTTACTTAAGTTACTTAAAAGGGCAAATTCTTTATCGGCCATGGTAGGGAAATGTGTAAACAGGTTTTTTGAATCGGTATCAATAGCCTTCTTTTTTGCTCCCGGGACCAGGTTTAGAATAACTTCCTCAAAACGTTCATAAGGGTGATAGCCTTTTAAAACAACCGGCTGCCCTTCCTGATCAGAAAAAATAAGGGTAGGGAAACTGGTTACGCCCAGTTCACGGCCTTTGCTCAGGTCTTCTGCAAACAAATCTTTGGCTTTTCCTTCAAAATCACGAAGCAGGCGTGCGGAATCCAACCCAACCTCAAATGCTGCCCGCTCCAGGAACTCCCATTTGATGATGTTCTTTTTTTCCATAAAAACCATTTCCTTTATACGCCTTAAAAACAACAATGCCAGGTTATTGTCCTGCATCTGTGCAGCTTTAAACGCAATGGAAGGAGGATAAGAAGAATGCAAAGGATCTTCTATCCAAATATCACCGTCGAGCGGCATTCCATAATAAACACAAACATCTTCCCAGTGCTGTGCTGCATCTGTCGGATTACTGATACTGCCTTTGGAATATTCGTCCCACGAGGGCAGCATACCGCCCATACAATATTTTATGTAGATGTAATTTCCGTATTCCAGCTTTAGTTTCCGCAACAAAGGCTGAATGATCCAGCAGGTGGAGCATACAGGGTCGGTAAAGTACAATATCTGTATTTTCTTGTTCTTTCCTATCAACTCATCGTTTTCTTTTTGTGCGATCAACGGTACAGGTATATCGTCATCGTGTTGGTCCTGCGGATTTAAAAACAGGTCTTTAAGCTCCCGCCCTAACTGGATGTGCTTAGCAATTTCGTCGGACCTTTGCTGATAATAGTGTTCAAAAGACTTTTCATAACCATCTGGCCCAGCCAGGTTATCGGCAATAATCCTGGCATCTACAATAGCGTTGGTAGTGCCTGCACTGGTAAAAGGAAGCGATAAATGTGCCGCATCCCCAATAAGGACAACATTTTGATGATGAAAAGCAGGCAACAGGTCAAAATCCCGTGTGTTCCAGATGTAACTGGTGCTGAAATCGTTCGTGTTTAAAACATCTTTAACCTCCTGAGGAAAATCTTTTAACAAATTACGGCAGAATGAATTCAGTTCTTCAGGCGTACTGTTTGCAACATCATTAAGTGCAGGGTCATATTGCATAAACCAAACTACTTCGATATCTGAAGTTGGTATCATGCCAAAGGCCAAACCCTTGGTGCTATCCTGAAATTTAATAAAAGAATTGGCATATTGTTTAGCTGCTTCTGCATTATAAGCAACGCCTACGATCTCTTTTACGGCAACAGGCGTAAAATTAACTTTACCAAACAGTAATTCCCGCACCCTTGAATTTCCGCCGTCGGCCCCAACAAAAATGTCTCCGTATTCCACTGCACCATTACAAAAGGCTGCAGCAACAACTTTGTCATCCTTATAAATAAAATGTGAAAAGTCCCTGCCCTCCTTTACCATCTCTTGTGAAAAAGAAGCCTTTAAAAAGCGCACAAGGTCGTATCGTTTTACACATTTCCATGAATCAAGTTGTAAGTGTTTTATTTCTTTGCCCGATGGCCTCCTTAAACTGAAGGAATTGACCAGTTTACCAGCTAAGGGGATTTTGTTGCCAGGGTTTAACTCTTTCAACTTAGACAATCCTTCCGCATGCATTAAAAATGCATGGCCCCTTACCGGCATTTCAACCAGCCTTTCGTTTACTACAGCTTCAATATTTTTTTCGCGCAAAAAAATACCTAAAGTCATTCCGGCTATTCCGCCTCCTATAATTACAACTTTCATATTATGTTTATCGTGTTTTTAATTCGCGACAGTGCATCTTTTAATATTTCTGCCGATGTTGCAAAGCTTAAGCGTATATAACCTTCGGCACCATCGCCAAACCATTGTTTTAAACCAGGCACTACGGCTACTTTTGCTTTATCAAACAACAGTTCGCGTATTTCTGCACTGGTTTTGTTTGTTGCTTTAATGTTTACAAAAGCCACATAACATCCTTCCGGGGCAATGCAGGTAAAGCCATTTATGGTGTTAAGCTCCTTTACACACAAATTCCGCAGGGTATGTAAGTGCTGTAAAAAACCGTCCAGCCAGTAGCCGCACTCGTTTAATGCAGAAGTTGCCGCAACCTGCCCAAGTATATTAGCGCCATGTATGGTAGAACCATGCAAAGACGCTTCAAACAATTTTTTATAATGATCAGGATTGGAAGCCATTACAGCACCGATACGTAAGCCGGCAAGTCCGTATGATTTACTAAAGCCGGTAACAGTTACTGTTCTGTTACGTATCTCCTGATCTAAAGAAGCGATGCTTGTAAATACATTAGGCCGGAAGACAATATCGCTCCAGATCTCGTCTGAAAGGATAACAAGATGGTGTTTGCAGGCAATTTCGCCAAATAGTTGCAATTCGTCTTTAGTAAATACTTTACCGGTTGGATTTAACGGATTGCACAAACACAACAGGCGGGTTTTAGCAGTGATCAGTTTTTCCAGCCCTTCAAAGTCCACAAATTGATCCGCTGCGGGAATTGCGAACGGAACAGCCGTTCCGCCTACAGCTTCTACAGAATAGCGGAACAGGAAATCAACAGGGTCGAAAATTATAGCCTCGTCCCCGGCTGTTAAAAATGCTTTACAGGTTAGGTAAATGCCAAAAGCTGCACTGTCAACCGGAAAAAGAAGTTCAGGCGAGGCCGATATATTCCGCTTGGTTTTAAAATAAGTGGCCACACTTTCTTTAAAAGCGGGCAAACCTTCTGGCGGGCCATAACACAAGTACCTGTCTTTTGTAAAACGGGAAATGGCTTCTGCAATTTCCGGGGCACATGGAAAATCAGGATCGGCAGCAGTTAATGGTATTATGCCCTTTGGTACAGTGGCCCATCTTAAATTATAAGCGCGTTGTTTTAAAATATCAAGGTCAACTGCAGCCGGGTCAAACATCAAAAACAGATTTAGGTAAAAAGTATCTCATTGTTTAAGGCTTGTTTAAAAAGGTGGAATATACGCTTTTGCATGCTTCTTTTATCAACTAAAAATCAGTATATTGATGATTGCAAATAATTCATTTTTAATAGTTCATGGCTCATAGGCAAGCACTAATTTTACAGTGTTAAAAGAAGCATACTTATCATTTCGGCCGTAAGGGATATATCTTAATCAAACAGTATCAGTATAAATTACTTTGAAGAAGGTTACTCCTATCGTTGGAATGACGGGGCGACCAGAAATAGCCTTGTTTAAGCACCAGGCCTTAATAATTATAAACTTTCAATTATTTCAATAAATTTTTCTTTTAGCAATGGTTTGATAATAAAGTCGGAAACGATGCTAAAATGTTTTGCATGTTCAATATCGTGTGGAGAAATGGACGAAGAAACGATGTACAGTTTTACTTTCTTTTTAATCCTTGCCACAAGCGCGGTATATTCTTCTAAAAACCCCCAGCCGTCCATGATAGGCATGTTCAAATCTAAAAAAATCACATCCGGGAGCGGTTCGTTATGGTCAAGATGATCTTTAAGAAAATCAATGGCCGCTTCCCCATCGGCAAACTCATTAATGTTCGAATCAATAGCAGTAGATCTGATTATTTTTTTAGTCATAAAAACAAACGTAGCATCATCATCTACCAGGAATATATTTTTTATCAAATTCATGCCTGCTGATTTGCAAATTCAACAAAAAAGGTAGAACCGCAATCAGGAATGCTTTCTACCCAAATCTTACTGTCCATGGCTTCCAACTGGGTTTTGGTCATGTACAAGCCAAACCCTTTCGCATTTGGATGGCGGTGAAATACCTTGCCTATTTTAAAAAAATTGTCTTTATGCTTTACAAGGTCAACACCCAAGCCATTATCGGTAATAGAGAACAAAACCTTTCCATCAAGTTTTTTGCTTTTTAAGGAGATTACCGGTTGCCGTTTCGGCGAATGGTATTTTAAGGAGTTGCTTACCAAATTATGGAATATACTATACAAATATTTTGGCGGAAAACAAACGGTTGGGGCTTCGCTAAAATCAACCTGAACAACAGCGTTCAGCTTGTTCACTTCGGCCATTAAACCTTCAACCGTTCTTTCTAAGCAATCGTTTAAGCTAATGACTTCAGATTTGATTTCCAGGTCCTGCTTAATTTGTATGGATTCAACCAGCTCGTTAAAAGTAGCGTGCAGGTTTTCTATAACCGGGCTTAGTTTCGATATCAGCAACTTTTGCTCGGATTCGTCCTGGCTTTCTTCGATAAACTGCACCAACATAGACATATTTACCAGTGGTGCCCTTAAATTATGGGAAACGATATTGCAAAAATCAACAAGCTGGTTGTTTTGCCCGGATAGTTTTTCTACCAGGGTAGCCTGTTTTTCCTCCATTATCTTACGGTCGGTAATATCAATACCAAAACCAATCACCATAGACAGCCCGCCATTTTCATCATGTACCGGGTACATCCGCCGTAAATGTGTAATGGTATTGCCATTAGGGTCTTTAAGGCTGTCTTCCCAACGTATTTCTTTTCCTGTGTTTTTTACCTCTAAAAACTGTGCCCTGCGTTTGTCGGCCGTGGCAGGGTTGCGGTTGCGGTATTCGGCATATTGATAATCATCCTTCCCAATAATAAAGTTGCGGTATTCCTTTACACTGATAGCGCCTGGGTTTACAAACAAATACTGATGATCGGCATTAAAAACAGCAATATCGGTAGGCAATTTATTCAGTATATTTTCGTAAAACTCTTTTTGTTTATCAAGCTGGTGCGTTACCAGCTTACGGGCTGTTATATCGCTTGCATAACAGATACACAAGCGGCTACCTTTTATGGTGGCGGGTGAAATACCTAATTCGATGTCAAATTCAGACCGGTCCTTACGGAAAGCACTGATTTCAATTGTTTTGTTAGAGATGTGCGCATCATCGGTTTCCTGCTCGTAATTCCGCAAAATTTCCAAATGCTTTTCATGATAGCATTTCGGAAGTATGTTTTTATGAAAAGGCCTGCCCAACATTTCGTTACGTGTCCACCCGAAAATCGTTTCGGCCTTCGGGTTCCACTGCAATATCACCCCCTTTAAATCCATTACAACAACAGCATCAATAGCGTTACGAAAAATGGCATTTATTTCTTCTTCTACATCATAGTATAAATTACGGCCGTGCTTTTTAACAGGTGGGTTTTTTAAGGGGAGTTTATAAAGAGCCGAAGCCTGCCTGCCCAGCAGTTGCAGGGATTTGAGCTGCTTTTGCGTTAAGCTGCGGGGCTGATAATCCATAATGCACAATTGACCGGGTGCAAAACCTGGCGAAGGGGTAAACGGCACGGCAACATAGAAGCGTATAGTTGGTTGCCCGTTCAGGTGATTGCAGGCAAAACGGTTATCTTTAAGGGTATCTGGGACAAACACCATTTCATTGGTAACCGAAGGAATGGGCCAGGTAATATCCGAAGCAGCAATGCCAAAGGTTTCTTTGATTTCCAAACCCTTATCAGATGAAAGTAAAATAGCAGAAAGCGGCGTTTCACATATCTCAGCAGCAAGGGTTACAATATTTTTTAAGTAATCCTCAGTATCACAACTGCATAGCTGTGGCTTAGGTTCAACTATTATGTACTCACTTTCCGGATCACGGTTTAGTTTCATTGTTATTATTTAGAAGGCCGAATCATTTGGTTTAATTTCTGTGAGTATAAGATGATCCATTATTTTTCCGCCCTGAATAAAATTAATTGGCATCGCTTTAAAATCTTTTGTTAATAGCGATACTGCCTCCAAAAGCAATTCACTTTTCAAACTTTTACGCTTTAAAATCATAAAAGTTGTTTTTTAGCAAAGCCAATATCAATTTGCTTCTGTTCGTATTTTAAAAAGGTTTTATCTGCATAGAAGGACGACCAGCTTTTTTTATAAAGAAAAACATGCTAAAAAGAGCATGTTTTAATATGGTTGAAATATTTATGCCGGTTGACGCTGAATAGGCAACTGGCCCAACAAGCCCAGGATGGATTACATGCTTCTTTTAGCGTTAAAAAATTGGTGTTTGTTTATGCGTATTCAAGCACCTGCTTTTGGGTATCAGCAATAGCAATTAGTTAAATGTATTGGCCCTAACCTATAGCCGACCGCTGATTCCCTCACTAATCCCCCACACCTCCTCAAATATAAACCGTCCCAAATTTTTGTTTTACATCTGCAACTACCTTTTTTACGTTCTGTTCCTGGTCTCTCGGGCAGATAAGTAAAGTGTTGTTGGCTTCAACCACGATATAATCGTTCAAACCCTGGAGGATCACTAATTTTTCATCCGGCACATTTACCATGCAATTGGAAGAATTGTAAAGAATTACTTTTTCTGAAGGAATAGCGGCATTTCCATTTCCGTCTTTTTCTGCAAGTTGATAAATAGAAGCCCAGGTGCCCAGATCAGACCAGCCAAATTCGGAAGGGAGCACATAAACATTATCGGCTTTTTCCATAATCCCATAATCAATAGAGATATTGGTACATTGCTGGTAAACCCTGGAAACGTAAGCTTTTTCGGCATCGGTGTTATAAACGGAATCAGCTTCCTCAAAAATTTCATTCATTTCGGGCAAATACTGGGCGAAAGCTTTAGTGATCGCTTTGGCTGTCCAAACAAAAATACCAGCGTTCCATAAAAAATCGCCGCTTTGGATAAAGGAAGTGGCAATTTCTAAAGTAGGTTTCTCGGTAAAGGTTTTTACCTTGTAAAAAGAGTTGTCAATAACTTCTTCTGTATATTGTATGTAGCCATAACCCGTGTCCGGGCGGGATGGTTTAATGCCTAACGTGATCAAACACTGATGGTCCTGAGCAGTTTGAAGGGATTGGTTGATGGTATTTACAAAACCGGCTTCATCCAAAATCAAATGATCGGAAGGCGCAACCGTAATTACCGCATCCGGATTGCCGTTTAATATTTTAAAGCAACCGTAAGCCACGCATGGCGCTGTATTACGCATGACAGGTTCCCCCAAAATCTGGCTGTACCCTATGTCTGGCAATTGTGTTTTTACCAGTTCAATATAAATATCGTTGGTAACCACATAAATATTTTCTTTCGGACAGATCTTTAAAAAACGGTCGTAAGTACTTTGGATCAGTGTTTTCCCCGTACCTAAAATATCTATAAATTGTTTGGGATAAGAAGTCCTGCTGATTGGCCAGAAACGGCTGCCAATCCCTCCTGCCATAACAATGGCATAATAATTCTTATTCATAGAAGTTAATCTTATTGGGTCGGTAAATTTTGATGTGAAGATGTAAAAAATATATCAATAACAAGTTATTCGTTCCCTGCCCTTTCTGGTACTTCGGTAAATAATATGGGCTTTTTACGGAATAACTTTAAAATAGGTGCTGTTTTTATTCAGCAAAAAGTTAAATTCGCATACGATTTTTCTTTCAATTAAAAGGTTTTCAATTGAAAGTTAATAATTAAATAATTTTTTAAGGAGATAATGACAGAGACAAAAAAATCGCTTTTTGACAATCTACAAAGTTTTTTTGGTTTTAACAATTTTAAAGGCGATCAGGAAATAATCATTGAAAACATATTGGCAAACAAAGATACCTTTGTAATTATGCCAACAGGCGGCGGCAAATCCATGTGTTACCAGTTGCCCGCTTTAATGAGCGAAGGCACAGCAATCGTAATTTCCCCTTTGATTGCGCTGATGAAAAACCAGGTTGACCAGTTGCGGGCCTTTGGCGGATCAGACAGCATTGCACACTTTCTCAACTCATCATTAAACAAAACAGAAATTGCCCGGGTAAAAGAAGATGTAATCATAGGCAAAACAAAGCTGCTTTACGTTGCCCCTGAATCATTGACCAAATTGGAAAACGTAGAATTTTTACAATTGGTCAAACTGTCTTTTGTAGCTGTGGACGAAGCGCATTGCATATCAGAATGGGGGCATGATTTCCGTCCGGAATACCGTAAGATCCGCCAGGTTATCAGTAACATCGGCGACAATATCCCCATTATCGCTTTAACAGCAACGGCTACGCCAAAAGTTCAGCAGGATATACAAAAGAACCTGCAAATGAACAATGCCTTGCTATATAAATCCTCCTTTAACCGCACCAATTTATATTACGAAGTACGTGCCAAGCGAAACGTTTTAAAGGAAATTGTCCGTTTTGTGAAGCAGCATCAGGGAAAATCCGGTATTATATACTGCCTCAGCCGTAAAAAAGTAGAAGAAGTTGCAGAGGCTTTAAGCCTGAATGGTATTAAAGCTTTACCTTATCACGCGGGTTTGGACCCGAAAGTGCGGGCAGACACGCAGGATAAGTTCCTGATGGAAGATGTAGATGTGATTGTGGCTACCATTGCTTTCGGGATGGGAATTGACAAACCGGACGTACGTTACGTGATCCACCACGACGTGCCGAAAAGCATGGAAGGTTATTACCAGGAAACCGGCCGTGCCGGCCGTGACGGCGGCGAAGGTATCTGCTTGTCTTTTTATTCTGAAAAAGATATTGATAAACTGCAAAAGTTTATGAAAGACAAGCCGGTTGCCGAGCGCGAAATTGGTACGCAGATTTTAAAAGAAGTCATAGATTACGCAGAATCTGCGGTTTGCCGCCGTAAACAGATCCTTCATTACTTCGGCGAAAACTTTGATGCGGCTGACTGCCAAGAAATGTGCGACAACTGCCGCGCACAAAAAGAATATTTTGATGTAGAAGAGCCTTTGCTCAAAGCTTTGAACCTGGTGCTTCAACTGGGGGAAAAGTTTGACGACCATCATATCATCAGCGTTTTAATAGGCGCTGACAATCCGCAGATCCATAATTACGAACACCATTTATTGCCGGAGTTTGGTTCGGGAATAGAAGAAGGCGAAAACTTGTGGAAATCGTTAATGCGGCAGGCCTTACTCAATAATTTTCTGGCTAAAGATATTGATTATTACGGTTTGTTACGCTTAACGGACAGCGGTAAAGCGTATCTTACAGACCCATACGAATTGAAATGGGTGTTTAACCGGCCAATGGGCGCTACGGATGACGATAGTGAAGAAGCTGCACCGCAAGGTTCTTCCGTTTTGGACACGCAGCTTTTACAAATGCTGCAAGAGCTGCGCAAGAAAATTGCAAAACAAAAAAAATTGCCTCCATTTGTTATTTTCCAGGATCCTTCATTAGAAGAAATGTGTCTGCATTATCCAATTAATATGGAGGAGATGAAGCAGATCTCGGGCGTAGGTTCTGGTAAAGCCTTAAAATTTGGTGCCCCATTTATTGAAATGATCAAGAAGTATGTAGAAGAAAACGACATTGACCGCCCAGTTGATATGGTGATCAAGAGCGCGGCAAATAAATCGGCTATTAAAGTTTCCATCATTCAAAACATCGACCGGCATATTGCACTGGAAGATATAGCTTCTTCCAAAGGGTTGTCTTACGAAGATATTTTGCGCGAGATCGAATCTATCGTTAACTCCGGCACAAAATTGAACCTGAGTTATTACATTGATGATTTAATTGACGAAGACCGGCAGGAAGAAGTTTTCGGCTACTTCCGCACAGCAGAAGCGGATTCTATCGAAGATGCTTTAAAAGAATTAGGTTCTAATGATTACACGCACGAAGAATTGCAATTGATGCGTATTAAATTCATGTCTGAATTAGGAAATTAAGGTGATAAAAGAAGTATTTGTAGTTGAATCTTCAATAATACACATACTTCTTTTGTCTATATAAACTTGTTATAATTTTACTGCTTAGATAATTTCTTTTTTACGCTCTGTCATCCTGAATTTGTTTCAGGATCCCTCGTGGAAAGCAGTAACTCCTGCCAGTCGTCTGTGATCTCTTTTATTTTTCTTTGTACGTTCTTTTGCTTGATCAAAAGAACCAAAAATCAAGAATGCCGGATCGCCTCCGGGCGGCATTCAGCCCACCGCACCTGGGTGGAGACCGTTATAATTTCTACCTTTCTGGCTGTTGTTCTATCGTTTAAATTATCGTTTGTGTAAGTTCTACGCCCTGTCATGCTGAGCGCAGTCGAAGCATCTTCATAAAAACTGCCCCTAAAAGAAGCATCAGATCAGCCCTTCCTCAAAAAGAAACGATCTTAAATTCCGTTCTGCGGTTGCGGCTTCGGCCGTCTTCGGTTGTGTTTGGGTTTACAGGTTGCATTGCGCCGTAACCTTTAAACGTTAGCCTTGCTGGAGTAACTTTATTGGAAATTAAATATTGATAAACTGCTTTTGCCCGGTTTTCTGATAATAACTGGTTTGATTTTGTATCGCCTACATTATCTGTAAACCCGGAAATTTCAATGTTTACTTTTGGGTTCAGATTTAAAAAACCGATCAGTTTATTCAATTCGGTTTTCGATTCTGGCTTCAACTCAGACTTATTGGTGTCGAAAAAAATATTTCTCAGAACAGATTTATTGCCCACTTCGATCGCTTGTAAAGCCACATCAATTACATAAGGCTTCCCGGTTTTTTGTCCGATAAGCGAGAAATTCTCCGAGTAAAACAAGTATCCCGGCCTGGAAATATTCAAGCCATAATTTTTGCCGGTGCTTAGCGTCGCTAAAAACTGTCCCTGGTTCAGGGCATTCACATTTTGAAAGATCAGTTGGTTGGTTTTTAAATCAATGATCTGTACATCTGCATCTATTGCTTGCTTGCTTTTGCCATCTTTTACAGAACCTTTTACATAAGTTACCACGTTTGGCCTGAGGTTTTCGGGCATCTCAAACGTGTAAATATCAAAACCGCCAGAACCATTTAATTTATTGGAAGAAAAAAAAGCGTTAGAACCATTTGCCGTAAGCGTCAAACCGTTTTCATCCCCGCTGGAATTAATGGGATAACCCAAATTTTCCGGCTTTTGCCATTTGCCATCTGTTCCTTTCCGGCTCAAAAACAAATCTTTACTGCCCAGGCCTGGCCATCCGTCGGAAGAAAAATAAAGTGTTTGGTCATCCGGGTGGATAAAAGGCGATTGCTCATTATAAGGCGTGTTGATGTTTGGGCCGAGGTTCTCCGGTTCCGACCAGCCTTTATCCGTGATGGTTGATTTCCAGATGTCGTATCCGCCATAACCGCCTTTGCGCAAGCTTACAAAATACAAAGTTTTGCCATCCGCACTAATGGAGGGCTGCGATTCCCAGCCCGGCGTGTTGATTGGTCCGCCCAGGTTAAAGGGCTTGTCCCAGTCGGTACTGTTTTTATGGGATAAAAATATGTCGCAACGGCCTCTGCCGTCTGGCCGGTTGCACCCCGTAAAAAAAAGATATTGCCCGTCTTGCGTAAGCGATTGTGCGCCTTCGTTATATTCGGGTGTATTGATATTGGCACTTAAACCAGCAGCTCTTGCCCAGCTTCCGTTCAGTTTTTTACTCTGATAAAAATCTTCGTTGTTGCCGATTTTTCTGGTAAAGATGAGCGTACTTTCATCCGCAGTTACATTTGGTAAATATTCATCCGCAGAAGTATTGATGGAAGCTCCAAGGTTTACCGGTTTAAAAACCACCGGGTGCTGCAGGGCTTGCAAACTAAAATCGCAATCAATTATTAGTTTTTGGGCAGTTGCCCGGTCTTTTGGTTGGATTTCGTTAAAGCTGATATACTTCTGTAGCATTTCTTTTGCTTCGGCATATTTACCTAACATAATGTCAACGTTGCCCAGGTTCAAATAAACTGCCCGGTTAAAGTTGGGGTTGAGGGAAATAGTTTTAAGGTATTGCACAGCTGCTTGCGGATACTGTTGTTTGTACAAATAAACACTGCCCAATTGATAATGCGCGTCTGTAAACTCATCATCGGCTGCCAGTGCCTGGTTTAATTGTTCAATCGCCTTGTCGTATTGCTGGTAATTGATGCTTTCACCTGCCAGCGTATAAAATTTAACGGCTTCTTTATTATTGGTTGCATATTCCCTTTGTGCAAAAGCAGTAAAAGGCAGGCATAAAAGAAGCATCCACAGGTATCGCATAACAAAAGGTTTATAACGAAACCAAGTTAAAACTTATTAAGGAATGTTCAAATATTTATGCGTTTGCAGGGAAACTTCCCATTTCGGGTTTTGCATCACATAATCCACGATCATGGGCGTAACGATAGCCGCTTTAGACCATTCGGGCTGCAGGTACAATTTGCAATTTGGAGAAACCAAAGCCGCATGTTCTTCGGCCCATTTAAAATCCGACTGATTAAAAACGATCACTTTCAATTCATTTGCAACAGCCAAAACAGAAGGCGTTGGTGCTTTGAATTTTTTGGGGGAGAGGCAGATCCAATCCCAGGAACCGGAAATAGGGTAAGCGCCGGAAGTTTCAATAAAAGTTTTGATCCCTTGTTTTTGCAATTTAGAAGTCAGGTAGTCCAAATTATAGATCAACGGTTCGCCTCCGGTAATCACAACTGCTTTTGCCGGATGTTTTGCCGCGTTTGCTACAATCGTGTCCACTGAAACAAGCGGATGCTGTTCCGCGTCCCAGCTTTCTTTCACATCGCACCAGGGGCAGCCTACGTCACATCCGCCCAAGCGGATAAAGTAAGCCGCTTTTCCTGTGTTAAAACCTTCACCCTGAATGGTATAAAATTCTTCCATTAAAGGAAGCATCATGCTGTTCGCAGGTAGGGTCAATATCATTTTCAAGCTGCAAATATAAACAATCTATAGGCTCCGGTTTTCGACTTTAAATTTCATGACATTCAGTTTAATAAATACCTTTCAAATTTGTATCATTACTTCCAAATCAAAAAGCATGAAGAAACGCTACTTCCTGGTGCCGATGCTTCTTTTATCGGTCATTTCTTCGTGTGTAAATGTAGAAGAGCGTTACGTTTTTCAAAAAAACGGTTCCTGCAAAATCAATTATACATTTAACATGGGCAAAGCCGTTTCGGTACTTTCCAACCTGCTGCCGGATTCTGTCAGGCAATCGCCTTCGTACTTAATGCCAAAAGATACGGCTGTTAATTTTCTAAATGGTTTAACCGATAGTGCACGCGCTAAAATCAAAGGTGAACAGGTTGATGTTGCCCGTTCCACCATGCTGCATATCAAAATGAACCTGAAGAACAACCAGATGCTGGCCACAGTTCAATACGATGCCCGAAGCCCGAAAGAGGTAAAATATTTTTTAACACATATTTCCAAACTGGCACAAAAACAGCAACTGGGCGAATTGCTGAACAACCAGCAAGTGCTTTCCACGGCTTCCAGCAGGGGTATCGTGATCAGTCAGGATTATTTTAATTATGATATTGGCAGTAAACATTTTTCCCGTAAGGTGGATACGGTTAAATTCCGGAAATATTTTAAGCAGAACGAAGCGATGTTTAATATGGCAAAAGCAGCATTGCTGGATATGCCATACAACGTGACCATGCATTTCCCGCGGCCGGTTAAAAAAACAGGGAACAGCAGGGCAAAATTATCGCCTGATAAAAAACAACTGACGTTAAACAGCAATTTTGAAGATATTGTGAAATCACCACAGATCATGAATTTAAAAGTGGAATACTGATGCTGCAATGGGTAAAAGTTTTAGAGGCCGAAGATGCGAAAACAACCTTTATTAGAAAGGTAAAAGCCGGAAACCGTAGCCTTTGCATGGTTGGTTTTGAAGGGAAAGTTTTTGCTGTTTCTGCACAATGCCCACATGCAGGGGCTGAATTAGTTGGAGGCTGGTGTGAAGATGGAAAAATTGTATGCCCGATCCATCGTTATCAGTACGACCTGGAAACGGGAAGGGGCACCGAAGGACAAGGGGATTATGTAGAAACTTTTCCGGTTGAAGTTAGGGAAGACGGAGTTTATGTGCAGGTTAAAAAGCGGTGGAGCTTCTTGTCGTCCTGAACTTTGCCATCCTGAACTTGTTTCAGGATCCCTCTTGCATGATCGCAACCTTTTTGGTGGGATGCCGAAACAAGTTCGGCATGACTAAACACCTCAACTTTGTCATCCTGAACTTGTTTCAGGACCACTCTTGCATGATCGCAACCTTTTTGGTGGGATGCCGAAACAAGTTCGGCATGACTAAACACCTCAACTTTGTCATCCTGAACTTGTTTCAGGATCCCTCCTGCATATTCGCAGCCTTTTTGGTGGGATGCCGAAACAAGTTCGGCATGACTAAACACCTGAACTTTGTCATCCTGAACTTGTTTCAGGATCCCTCTTGCATAAACACAACCTTTCACGTGGGATGCCGAAACGAGTTCGGCATGACTAAACACCTCAACTTTGTCATCCTGAACTTGTTTCAGGACCCCTCCTGCATAAACACAACCTTTCACGTGGGATGCCGAAACAAGTTCGGCATGACTAAACACCTGAACTTTGTCATCCTGAACTTGTTTCAGGATCCCTCTTGCATGATCGCAACCTTTTTGGTGGGATGCCGAAACAAGTTCGGCATGACAGCCATGCTTCTTTTACCGCCTATTTTTAAGTGTAGATTTCTTTCCGTGCCGATGCCAAAGTGTTTTTTAACAAACCGATGATCGTCATCAAACCAACGCCGCCCGGAACCGGCGTAATCCACGAAGCTTTAGGTGCCACGTTTTCAAAATCCACATCGCCGTACAGTTTGTAGCCAGATTTGGTTTGGGTGGAAATTTCCCGGTTCATGCCCACATCAATCACAATTACGCCGTCTTTCACCATGTCAGCTGTAATAAAATTCTTTTTACCGATAGCGACAATTAAAATATCAGCTTCTAAAGTATATTTTTTAATGTCCGGCGTGCGGCTGTGGCAAACGGTAACCGTACAATTGCCGGGATGTGCATTCCTCGACATAAGCACACTCATTGGCGAACCCACAATGGTGCTTCGGCCAACTACTACGCAATGCATTCCTGCTGTTTCTATGCCGTATTCTTTTAGCAACAAAGTTATGCCATAAGGCGTAGCCGGAACAAAAGAAGGCAAATTACGCAGCATTCTCCCTAAGTTCACCGGGTGAAAGCCATCTACATCTTTTCTGAAATCAATTAGTTCGGTTACTTTTTCCGGGTTGATGTGCTTGGGCAAAGGTAATTGCACGATAATGCCATCAATCCCATCATCTGCATTTAATTCTGCCACTTTTTCCAGCAGTTCTTCTTCGCTTACGTCATCTTCGTATCGCACTAAAGATGACTGAAATCCTACTTTTTCGCAGTTGCGCATCTTGCTGGCCACATAGGTTTCGCTGCCGCCATCGTGCCCAACCAAAACGGCTACCAAATGCGGCTTACGGCCAATATGCATCAACAGTTCAGCCGCTTCCTGCGCGATTTCTACTTTTAGTTTTTCTGATATAATTTTGCCGTCGAGAAGCTGCATAAACGAAGTTTGATTTACTTGCAACCCATCAGCTTAAAATTTCCAAACAAAACTTTGGCATTATTTTGAGACTGAATTGGCGCACTGATATAAAAATATTTGATGCGGTTGGGGTTGAACATTTTGGTATCGCTGATTTTGGTTTTGTCTAAATAAACTTGTTCGTACTGGCCATCAACTGCAATAGAAACGTGCATGGTTTGGTTGGCGTAGTTTTGCAAATCTAAATCGTCCGAAGCATGGTGATATTTGGTATCGCTGCTGGCTTCAATCGTGCCGTGTGTGTTATAGTAAGTAATGCTGATGTTATTGATCGCGCCATCATTATAAGCATCCTGCATATAGCTTCTCACGCTGTTATCGCTGGCAAAGCCAAAACTTAAAGGATGCAAATCTTCAATTTTATCTGCAACGGCTATCAAGTCAAACTCAATCGTAAACTTGGACGGATATTTTACAAGCTTAGCCAATTTGTAAGAAGCAAAATTCTGCAATTGCAGCCATTTTCCCGGAAATTCGCTAACCTTGACAATCTCACCGGAACCATTGGTTTTCCAGGACGTTGGCAATCTTCCGGTCTGATTTGTTGAAAAATTATCTGTATAAATGGCAGAATCACACGCAGCAAAATTAAAAGTCGATTGTATTTTGATTTTACCTCTGTTAGTCGTTCCGTTGGGTTGTGGATCATTGGCTTTCTTTTCCATCGCCTGATTGATCTTATCATTCGCCTTTTGCTTGGCCTTTTGAATCAAGCCGGAAAACTGCGCTTGGGCATGAAACATAAAAAGTGCCGTGCATAAAAATGTTAATGCTGTTTTTAGGGATAAATTTTTCATGTGGTTACAGATTAAATATTTATCTAAAGTAGAAAATTAATCCAATTTCAAAACCGCCATAAACGCCGATTGCGGAATTTCCACGTTACCTACCTGGCGCATGCGTTTTTTGCCTTTTTTCTGTTTTTCCAACAGCTTGCGTTTACGGGAAATATCACCGCCGTAACATTTGGCCGTTACATCTTTACGTAAAGCTTTCACCGTTTCGCGCGCAATGATCTTGGCGCCGATGGAAGCCTGGACGATGATTTCAAACTGCTGGCGCGGGATCAGTTCCCTTAGCTTTTCGCAGATCTTTTTCCCAAAATCGTAAGAGTTGCTGCGGTGGATAAGGGAAGATAGCGCATCAACCGGTTCTCCGTTTAAACGGATATCCAACCGCACCAAATCTGATTGCCGATAACCAATTTGTGTATAATCAAAAGAAGCATAACCTTTGGAAATGGTTTTGAGTTTATCATAAAAATCAAACACAATTTCGCCCATTGGTATTTCAAAGATCAGTTCTACACGGTTCGAAGTGAGGTAAGACTGATTGACAATCGTGCCTCGTTTCTGGATACAAAGTGACATCACCGGGCCAACAAATTCAGATTTGGTGATAATATTGGCCTTGATATAAGGTTCCTCCACAAAATCCAGTTTGCTTGGGTCGGGCAGGTCGGAAGGATTGTGCACGTGCAATTCTTCGCCTTTGGTGGTATAAGCTAAATAAGAAACGTTGGGAACGGTGGTAATCACGGTCATGTCGAACTCGCGCTCCAAACGTTCCTGGATAATCTCCATGTGCAGCATGCCCAGGAAACCACAACGGAAACCAAAGCCCAAAGCCGCTGATGATTCCGGTTCAAAAACCAGCGAAGCATCGTTCAGCTGTAATTTGGCCATGCTTTCGCGGAGTTCTTCAAAATCATCCGTGTCAACGGGATATATCCCGGCAAAAACCATCGGCTTAACTTCTTCAAAACCTTGTATCCCTACGGCACAAGGGCGGTCAACATTGGTAACCGTATCGCCAACTTTTACCTCACGTGCTTCTTTTATGCCCGAAATAATGTAACCTACATCTCCGGTTTTGATCACCTCTTTTGGTAAGGGATGCAATTTTAATGTACCAACCTCATCTGCAAAATACTGCTTTTCGGTTGCTACAAATTTTACTTTATCGCCTTTGCGGATTTCGCCGTTCACTACTTTAAAATAAGCGATGATACCGCGGAAAGAATTAAAAACCGAATCAAAGATCAGGGCCTGCAAAGGGGCGGCCGGATCGCCAACAGGCGGCGGAATACGATCAACAACCGCTTTTAAAATTTCATGCACGCCCATTCCGGTTTTGCCGGATGCTGCAAGAATATCTTCGCGTTTGCAACCAATCAAATCTACGATCTGGTCTTTCACTTCTTCTGGCATGGCACCAGGCAAATCCATTTTGTTCAGCACCGGGATGATCTCCAGGTCATTTTCCAACGCTAAATAAAGGTTGGAAATGGTTTGCGCCTGGATGCCTTGTGCCGCGTCCACAATCAGCAAAGCCCCTTCACAGGCAGCGATGGAACGGGAAACTTCGTAAGAAAAATCAACGTGGCCGGGCGTATCGATCAAGTTAAAAATATAAGGCTGCCCATCCAAAATATAATCCATTTGGATCGCATGACTTTTGATGGTGATGCCGCGCTCGCGCTCCAGGTCCATATCGTCAAGCAATTGCGCCTGGGATTCGCGCTGGGTAATGGTATGGGTATATTCCAGCAAACGGTCTGCCAGGGTACTTTTACCGTGGTCGATGTGTGCGATAATGCAGAAATTGCGGATGTGCTTCATTTGAACCGCAAAAATAGCGTTTTAAAGGGATAGTTTTTTGTTATTCGTCCCAGATGGTTGCAACAGCTTTGAAAAGAAGTGTTTTTTGCTTGAGCTTTAGTGGAAGTGTTTTTTGTTGAAGAAAGATTAAGGCTGATGGTTAAACTGCATGGATGCTTCTTTTATCAGGTAAAAATTAGTGCCGGGTTTCGAAAAGATTATCCTTAAAAAATTATCATAAACTTCAGCAATCACCTAAACCGTAAACCAAAAAGTTGATCCTTTTCCAAGTGTGCTAACCACACCGATTTCACCGCCATGCTGTTTGATGATCTCGGAAGAAATGTATAAACCTAAACCCAGGCCCGAGAAACTTTGCGAAGTATGCTCAACCCGGAAAAACCGGTCAAAAACCTCGTCAATTTTATCTTCCGGTATGCCGATCCCCTGATCGGTTACCATAACTTTAATATATCCTGTATTCAGTTGTTCGATAGAAACCATCACCTCATCATTTACCGGGGAATATTTAACTGCATTGGTCAACAGGTTACATATAACCTGTTCTATCCGGTTTCTATCTGCAAAAACAGTAATAGCTGTATTGCCTTTAACGGTTATTTTGTGTTTACTGTTGTCGATCAGGCAATGGTCTGCACATTCTTTAACCACGTCGGCCAGTACAAATTGCGATTTAAGCAGCTCTAATTTTCCGGCTTGTATTTTAGTTACGTCCAACAGGTCATTAACAATGTCGGTTAGTTTATTTACCTGTTTGGCCGCTTTTTCAACAAATGGCGAAACAGGTTTTAGCGCTTCGTTTTTACTAACCAAACGTTCAACAACTTGTAAAGATGCTTTAACACTGGTTATCGGCGTTTTCAGTTCATGGCTGGCAATACTCATAAACTCATCCTTCTTTTGCATCAATTCAATAGTAGCCTGTTGTAATAGTTGCTGATGTTTCGCTTCCTGTTCCGCTTTCTTTCTTTCTTCTATTTCCGATTCTAATTGGTCCAGCGTCCTGAGGTTGTTAACCAAAGGCAGGATTTTATAAAGCGCATAAACCGTAAATATGGAAACCAAACCGGCTGCAAAGCGGATCAAAGCGCTTAAACGATAAGCAGGCCACCAAAATATAGCGGCATCCAAAAAATGCGTAAGGCCGCACAACAAAATAAAAGCAATAAACAGCCAGAAGATTTTTGGAAACGGAATGTCTTTACGCTTAACAACAATTGTAAAAAGCAACAGCGGGATAACAAAATAAGCAGCCCAGATCATCAGGTCAGACACAATGTATAACCATCCATGAAAATCAGTCCAGGTACCACAATGCCAGCGGGGCGGCCAGCTATCAGTATTGAATAATTTTATAAAAAATTCTTTAAACTGATCCGAAAAACCTGCATGTGTTGGGGCTACGCCTGATCGATGGGCTTTACATACCGCGCAAGGGGAATGGTTTTTAAATATGGTTATGTTTGGCTTCAAATACACAATAGCTTCTGAGGTAAAAAAAATTAACGCATTGTAAAGGTGTTTTACGTTTTTTGATGCAGGATGTTTTTAAAATCAGAAGCTGCTGAAAAAATTCAACGTAATGATATGCTTCTTTTATCCGGCAAAAAACTTTAACCCTCTGCTTTTTTAATATTTGAACACAAACATAAAGTTATCGGACCGAAAGAAGCATCTGTGTGAACAATAAAACCTGTCATCGGCAATTATCAAGAAAGCCCTTTGTCTTTCAGCATAAAAATTTACTTTAGATGCTGTTGCCTTCTATAAAATTAAAATCAAAAACGTGAAATTTACCACATTTGAAATCTATAAGTATTCCATTCCGATGGAACCTTTTACCATCGCTACCGGAACGATGGATTTTGCACAAAATACTTTTATCCGTGCACATACCGATAATGGTTTAACCGGTGTGGGTGAATGTTCTGCTTTCCCGATGATCGTGGGCGAAACCCAGGCGACGTGTTATGAAATGGCAAAAGATTTTGCTTCGATCTGGAAAAATAAAAACGGATTGGATATAGAATCAAGGCTGGCCGAATTGCATTCGTTTACTGCCGGAAATTATACCATCAAAAGTGCGTTCGACATGGTTTTGTACGATCTTGCTGCCAAACATGCAAACCAACCTTTGTACCAGTTTCTTGGTGGGGAAAAAAGAAAGATCGAAACCGATATTACCATCGGGATTGCTTCGCCGGAAGCCATGGCACAATCAGCCCTTAAATTTAAAGAACAAGGTTTTAACATCATCAAAGTAAAATTGGGCAAACAACCTGATGAAGATGTTGAACGCATCAAACAAATAAGAAATGCAGTAGGGGCAGATATTACTTTACGTTTGGATGCCAACCAGGGCTGGGGTTTTGAAGAAGCTGCATTTGTTTTGCAAGCATTAGCAAAATACAATGTCCAATTTTGCGAGCAGCCAATGCGCACGTATAACGATGAATTGCTGCCCAAACTTTGCCAGCTTTCACCTATTCCAATTATGGCCGATGAAAGTGTTTATACACATCATGATGCCGAAAGGATCATCCGGAACAAAGCTGCAACCTACATCAACATTAAGTTTGCCAAAAGTGGCGGCATAAACGAAGCAATCCAAATCAATCAAATTGCAGAAAAAAACAACATGCAATGTATGCAAGGCGGAATGTTGGAAAGCCGTTTGGCCTTGACTGCAAATGTTCATTTTGCCATGGCTTTTAAAAACATTTGTTTTTTTGACTTGGATACTTGTTTACTTGGACATTTACAAGACCCGGTAATCGGAGGATGTAAATACAATGGCACGCAATTGGAAATAGAAGATGCGCCGGGAATTGGAGCAGATGTTGGTCAGGAATATTTGGATGGATTGGAGAAGGTGGTTGTTTAACTTGCAATAATTTTATATAAAATATTTTCGATGAAACATAATTTTGAAAAGTACTTTAGCCCATTCTTTTATATATTGCTGTTGGTTTCAATTTTTTGTACTAAAAATTGTCTATGTCAGAAAGTTATAAAGCTAGACGAGGTAACTAAGATTGAACTTGTTACACGTGCTGGCGGTCTAAGCAGCGACTATAGAAGAATTGAAGTTGTGCCGGAAAGTGGTGGCTGGAAATGTTATCAAACCAGCATTAAGGGATCTACTTTAAAGGGAATAATTGATAATTCGTCCAAAATATTTATAAAAGATGTGTCTTCTAATATCTTAACCCAATTACTAAAAATTATTGCCAAACAAGATACAGGAATTAATATTGATTTGTTTAAAATCAATACAACCAAATTAATAAGTACTATTGATAGTATAGGTTGGAAATTACAAGTAGCTCCAAAAGAAAGATTTATTAAGGTAGTCCAATCTAAAGTTGTTTTACAAAAAACGCTTAGAGAAGTACTTACACCCTTTATGATGGATGACAGAACCTATTATGGCATCACCATCAACACTAAAGAAAATGTAAGTTTTACTATAAAGGCATATAGCTTTGGTTACTTATACTATCTTCCCTGGGAAATTAATAATATTAAGAGTTATGATCCTAATATCAGTATTATTTTTGAGATCATATCAGGGAATGATAATTATCCTACTTACGAAAAAAGACGGTTGTATTTAGATATGGCCAGACGTATTTTAAATGAATATTAAAGGAAAGTAATTTACAACGAAAAATAGTATTGCTTAATATTTTAGAGTTAAATGAATATTTTAACAAGAAAAACCAATCGGATTTTATTAAATAATAATTCAAAATCAGCTTTCAAACCCAGGCTTCAATACTTCTTTTATGCCCTAATAATCAGTATCGGCATTTCAGGTTGTGCCTTTGATTCACATCAGATTAAAACATATCGAATCAGCAAAATTCTAAAAAAATCAACCATCAACCAAGATCATTTCACTGGTTTTGCTTTGTACGATCAGGGAAAAAAGAAAATGATCTGCCAGGAAAATGCGGACAAATATTTTACGCCGGCATCCAACATCAAACTTTTTACTTTTTATACCGCGCTGCAAATGCTGGGCGATTCGATTTGTCACCCTGAACTTCTGTCATCCTGAACTTGTTTCAGGATCCCTCAGGACAAGTATTTTATGCCGATAAAAGAAGCATCAATATTGTGAGATGCTTCTTTTATGGCGTAAAAATCAGTAAAGGAGCTTTGCCGTACCTTTTCTTATCAAAAACTTTACGTAAATCCTGAAACTTTAAATCAGTAAAGCTGTTGCTTCTCAATCCATAAATTAATTTCAAACTAAAACTATTTATTAATTATGAAAGCAGCAGTTTTTCACAAACCAGGCGATATTAGTTACGATACCGTTGATGACCCGCGCATTGAAGATGCCGGTGATGTTATTTTAAGGGTTACTTCCACAGCTATTTGCGGCTCCGACCTGCACATTTTGGATGGAGGCATACCGCAGTTAAAAGATATGATCGTAGGGCATGAGTTTATGGGCATTGTAGAGGAAGTTGGGCCAAGCGTAAAAAACCTGAAAAAAGGCGACCGCGTGGTAGTTCCTTTCCCGATTGCCTGCGGCCATTGCTTTTTCTGTTCGCATGGTGCTTCCCCGCATTGCGAAAACTCCAATTACAAACATTACGGCCCGGACGGCGATTTGTTAGATCAAAAAGGCGCAGCTTTATTTGGCTATACGGATTTGTACGGAGGCTATTCTGGCGGGCAAGCCGAATATGTGCGTGTTCCTTATGCCGATATCAGTCCGCGTAAAGTACCCGACAACATGACCGATGAGCAAGTGCTGTTTTTAACCGACATTTTTCCAACCGGCTGGTCGGCCATTGATTGGGCACAGCTGAAAGGCGGGGAAGTGGTTGCCATTTTTGGCTCTGGACCGGTTGGCCTGATGGCACAAAAAGCAGCCTGGATTATGGGTGCAAGCCGCGTAATTGCAATTGATCCTTTAAATTATCGTTTAAAAAGGGCAAAAGAGGTAAACAAAGTAGAAACTTTAAACCCGCACGATGTTGATGTGGTAGAAGCAATCCGGGAAATGACAGGCGGCCGCGGTGCGGATGTTTGTGTGGATGCCGTAGGTTTTGAAGCCGAACGTTCTTTTATGGAGAAAGTAAAAGCAACGGTTAATTTTGAAAAAGGCACGGTAAAAGTAATGGAACTGTGTTTCCGTGCGGTACGCCGCGCCGGAACGGTTACCGTAGTCGGTGTTTATGGTACGCCTTATGATAACTTCCCGGTGCACCGGATGTTTGACAAAGGCATTACCATTAAACAAGGACAAGTGCCGGTATTAAACTACATTGACCATTTAATTGAACTGGTTACTACCGAGAAAGTAGTTTTAGACGATATTATTTCGCATAAATTGCCTTTAAGTGAAGTATCACATGCTTACGACATTTTTAAAAACAAAGAAGACGATTGTGTAAAAGTTGTTTTAAAGCCGTAAATTTTATTGTAAAAAATCATTTTGAAAAACCCTGAATTGCATCCAAGTTTAGGGTTTTTTATTTGATAAAAGAAGTATTTGTTGCATGACCGAAGCTTTTAAAACAAGATTATGTCCTTTAATTCCCTCCATGTTTTTTAGCTTTCTATCATCAAGCTACCTGATGATGGTAACAGGGCCGGAAAGCAATTTACCATAAGTTTTAAGGTCGATGATATAATAATAAGTTCCCACCGGCAATTGCCGGCCGTTATAAGTTCCGTCCCAAGGTACGCCGTAACCTTGCGAAAAGAATAATTGTGCCCCGTAGCGATTGAATATTTTCACCGTAATACCGGGATAATTGTCCAGTTCTTTTATGTTCCAGGTATCATTGATCCCATCACTATTTGGCGTGAAAGTGTTAGGGATTTTTAATGGTTTAAGCACTTTTACAAAAACCTGGTCTTGTGCCACACAACCTGTTGTCCCGGTAACGGTTAAAGTATAAGTAATGTCATCGGTGCCTGTTGATACAGGGTTTTTAATCGTATTATCGTTAAGGAAAAGATTCGGTGTCCAGGTGTATTTTAAATCAGTTCCAATTACCGCAGGTTGTAAAACAATTTTTTCGCCCTGCATTACAAAAAGGTCTGCCCCGGCATTTATTTTTGGCGGAGGGACGATAAGGATTTTCATCTTGTCGGATACAGTAATACAATTTCCGTTGGCAGTGAGTGTAAGAACAACGCTTCCTTCAGCCTTGTCCCTTTCACTTGGAATATACCTTGCATTTAAACTGGTTTTGGCCGGACTAAATGTTCCCGTGCCCGAACTGGACCAAATCCCGCCATCACTGTTTGTAATTTTACCATTTAAAGCAGCTTGATCATTTATGCAGATGGCCTGGTCCATTCCTGCAAAAACAACCGGTGCCGGTGTAATGGTTAATTTAAAGGATGATGAAGCTATGGCACATGGGCTTGTGTTGGTAGCCGTAAGGGTTAATGTAACCGTACCGTTTGAAATATCGGCAGCAGATGGAACGTAGGTCCCTTTTAAACTTGTATTTCCTGCCGTAAAGCTACCGCTTCCGCTTGTACTCCAAATGCCGGTTGTACTTGTACCAATTATACTTCCGTTGACCGTCACAGTTGCATGATTGGCACACAGATTTTGATCGCCCCCAACAGTTACTACAGAAGGTTTATTCACGATAACAGTTGTACTGGCAACGCCGCTGGTACAAGAATTTACAGTTACGGTTACCCTGTATTCGCCTGCATTTCCTGCTTCCACCTTGCTGATCCCGGGATTTTGCAGGTTAGAGGTAAATCCCTTCGGTCCGGTCCAATTATAAATTGCCCCGACCACATTTGTTGCAGATAGTTTTAACGTTTGTGCAACACAAACCGGACTGTTATTAGACGCTACTGGCGCAACAGGTGCTTCATTTACTTTTATATCGATAAAAGCAGTATTGGCAACGCTGCAACCAGGTTTGGTAATCACAACCGTATAGCGGCCCTGGTTTGCCGTTACCGCATTATTGATCTCTGGATTTTGCTGGTCAGAAGTAAAGCCGCTTGGTCCTGTCCACTTGTAAGTAACTCCAGGATAATTGGTACAGGTGATTCCTATCGGGTTACCACTGCAAACAGGGGAATTGCTGGTTAAAACCGGTTTAGCTGGAGGCGGGTCAACCAAAACGGTTATGGAAGATGCAGGACTGGTGCATCCTGTTGTGGAAACGGCAACAGTGTAAGTTCCGGAATTTACAGGGGTTGCTGCCGGGATGACCGGGTTTTGTAAGGTAGAAGTGAAGCCGTTAGGCCCTGTCCAGCTATAACTTGCCCCGGCAATACTTGTGGCAGTTAAGTTGAGGCTGCTTCCGGCACAAACCGGGCTGTTGCTGCTTAAGGTTGGGGACGGAGGTATAGGATTAACCACGACCGTAACCGTTCCGGCAGCACCAGTACAACCATTTATAGTAGCTGTTACAGCATAGGTACCGGATGATGCAACCGTAGCGTTATCTGTAGCCGGATTTTGAATGGATGAAGTGAAGCCATTGGGCCCTGTCCAACTGTATGTGGCCCCCGAAATATTACCGGCTGTAAGGTTAAGTGTTTCACCTGCACAAATTGGCCCGTAGCTGCCAGCAACAGGAGTTGGCGGCGTTGGATTTACCGTCACTGTTGTTGTACCTGCATTGCCGGTACAGCTATTTACGGTAATAGTTAAAGAATAAGTTCCCTGTGCAGCAGCACTTGCATTAGCTATTTCGGGGTTTTGCAGGTTAGAGGTAAAACCGTTAGGGCCTCTCCAGGTATAAATTGCACTTGCAACAGCAGGCGTTGTCAGCATTAAACTTGTCCCGTTACAAACAGGCGAGTTACTACTAACTAAAGGCGTGGCAGGCTTAGGGTTAACCGTTATGGTATAAGTGCTGTTTACCCCTTCGCAACCGTTATAAAAAGGCTTAACCGTATAAGTAACGGTGCCGGCTGATAAGCCAGCGTTAACCAATGTTTGAGCAGGAATAATATCCGTTCCGCTTGCTGTATAACCTGTAATACTTGCTGAAGCGGTTGCTGTCCACGTAAAATTAGTACCGCTCACGTCCGGGGTAAGCGTTACCGGAACAGAACTCCCTTCCGAACAAATTACCTGGTTAAAAGAAGTATTGCTGAGTGCAGGCGTAGGGTTGACCGTAACGGTTACGGCAGTACGGGCACTGGTGCAGCCATTAACCGTCGTCTGCACATAATAAGTTGTGGTTGATAATAAAAAAGGGGTGGTAAAAGAAGCATTTGTAGAAAGCGAAGCCCCGCCGGAAGCAACAGCATACCATTCGTAATTCCCGCCCGGGGCAGTGGCTGTTAAAGTAGCTGTACCCCCGCTGCAGATAGTTGCACCTGATGCTGTTGGTGCCGGTGGAATTGGGTTGACCGTAACAGTAACGGCAGTACGGGCACTGGTGCAACCCGCAGCAGATGTTACATCAACATAATAAGTTGTGGTTGATGTTAAATTAGGGGTGGTAAAAGAAGTATTTGCAGAAAGTGAAGTCCCGCCGGAAGCGACATCAAACCATTCGTAATTCCCGCCCGGGGCAGTGGCTGTTAAAGTAGCTGTACTGCCACTGCAGATTGTTGCGTCTGCTACAGTAGGTGCTGGTGGAATCGCATTTACAGTAACAGTAACTGCAGTCCGTGAACTGGTACAGCCATTAACCGTCGTCTGCACATAATAAGTTGTGGTTGATAATAAAAAAGGGGTGGTAAAAGAAGCATTTGTAGAAAGCGAAGCCCCGCCGGAAGCGACATCAAACCATTCGTAATTCCCGCCCGGGGCAGTGGCTGTTAAAGTAGTTGTATTCCCACTGCAGATAGTTGTCCCTGAAACTGTTGGTGCCGGTGGAATCGGGTTGACCGTAACGGCAACGGCAGTACGGGCACTGGTGCAACCGGCAGCAGATGTCGCATCAACATAATAAGTAGTAGTGCTTGTTAAATTAGGGGTGGCAAAAGAAGCACCCGTAAAAAGAGAAGCCCCGCCGGAAGCTGAATCATACCAATTATAAGTTCCGCCTGGTGCAGTAGCCGTTAAAGTAGTTGTATTCCCACTGCAGATAGTTTCATTATTAGCAGTTGGTGCATCCGGGATCGGGTTGACCGTAACGGCAACGGCAGTCCGGGCACTGGTGCAACCCGAAGCAGATGTCGCATCAACATAATAAGTGGTATTAGCAGTTAAATTAGGGGTGGCAAAAGAAGCACCCGTAAAAAGTGAAGCCCCGCCGGAAGCAGCAGCATAC
>JAABUQ010002862.1_pt1 | contig 33039 bp, 17 predicted proteins | sample 5560001 | NCBI WGS metagenome assembly JAABUQ01 (sample SAMN10711888, study PRJNA513371) | rock metagenome | isolation source: Antarctica rocks | place: Antarctica: Victoria Land, Finger Mt nord | collected 2015-12-18 | reverse complement strand
CGTCGTCAACTCCCACACCGACACCGACATCGACTCCTACGCCAACACCAACAGGGACACCAACGACTGGAACTCCCGATCTTGGTCCTAATGTCCTTATCTTCGACCCTTCCATGTCTACCACAACGATGCAAAACACGTTGAATACGGTCTTCAGTCAACAGCAAACCAATCAATTCGGCACGAATCGCTATGCCTTGCTCTTCAAGCCGGGCAGCTACAATCTCAACGTCAACGTGGGCTTCTATATGCAGGCTCTGGGTCTGGGACTCCTGCCTGACGCAGTCACCATCAACGGTTCAGTGAACGTGGATGCTAGCTGGAACAAAGGGAACGCAACGCTGAACTTCTGGCGCGGGGCCGAGAACATGAAAGTAGTTCCTAATGGTGGTTGGGACAAATGGGCGTCGGCTCAGGCCGCACCCCTCCGTCGTATGGATATACAGGGAAATCTGCTGATGTGGGATGGAGGCTGGGCCAGTGGTGGCTACCTTGCTGACAGCAATGTCACTCAACAGGCGCAGTCGGGTTCACAACAGCAATGGTTCTCCAGGAACGACCAGGTTGGGAACTGGTCAGGCGGCGTCTGGAATATGGTCTTCGTGGGGGTCAACGGCGCGCCTGCTCCAAGTTTCCCCAATCCACCCGAAACGGTCGTTGGTCAGGCACCAACTATCCGAGAGAAGCCGTTCCTCTATATTGACCAGTCCGGCAACTACCAGGTCTTTGTGCCCGCACTCAGGAATAACGCGCAGGGAACGAGCTGGGCCAGTGGGTCAGCGGCCGGAACATCGCTGCCCATCAGTCAGTTCTATATCGCAAAGCCGGGTGATACGGCTGCCACGATCAATAGCGCACTGGCGCAGGGGCAGAACCTGCTGTTCACGCCTGGTATCTATCACCTGAGCGACACGATCAGGGTGACGCGGGCCAACACGGTTGTGCTTGGTCTTGGCCTGGCCACGCTCATCCCGGACAACGGTGTGATCCCCATGAGCGTCGCCGATGTCGATGGTGTATCGGTTGCTGGCTTGCTCTTTGATGCGGGTCCGGTGAACTCCCCGATCCTGTTACAGGTTGGGCCAAACGGGTCTTCGCAAAATCATGCGGCCAACCCGACCCTGCTCAGCGATGTTTTCTTCAGAATCGGCGGAGCAGCAGCCGGCAAAGCAACGCAGAGCCTCGTGATCAATAGCAACAATGTCATCACCGATGATATGTGGCTCTGGCGCGCCGATCACGGGACTGGCGTTGGTTGGACCACCAACACAGCTACCAATGGCCTGGTCGTGAATGGGAACAATGTCACAGCATATGGTCTCTTCGTCGAGCATTATCAGCAGTATAATGTCCTGTGGAACGGCAACGGCGGGCGAACCTACTTCTTCCAGAACGAGCTTCCCTATGATGCACCGAATCAGGCGGCCTGGATGAATGGGAGCGTCGATGGATACGCGGCCTATAAAGTGGCGGATTCGGTAACCAGCCATGAGGCGTGGGGAGTAGGCAGCTACTGCTACTTCAATGTCGATCCGGCTCTTATCGAGGATCATTCCTTTGAAGCGCCGAACACGCCAGGAGTCAAGTTCCACAACCTGGTAACCGTTTCACTGGGTGGTGTTGGCACGATCAGTCACATCATCAATAACACTGGCGGTCCATCAAACTCGAGTACCAATATCGCCGACCTGGCGAACTACCCGTAATACGTGTAGTGCAAAAATGATCGACTGAGTGGCATGCGCAGCGGCAGACAGCGTCGTTGCGCATGCATATTTTGCTGGTGGTATGCTATGATACGACCTAAATGAGTCGAAATTTTCTGGCAGAGCCCTGGAAGGATGAAGTGATGGCAAAGAGGCATAAGCTAGATGGACGCCCGACGATCGCACAGATCGCGCAGATCTCGGGGGTCTCTATACCAACGGTCTCAAAGGTCTTGAATGGACGCGCGGACGTGGCACCCTCTACTCGCGAGCGGGTTGAGCAGGTGATCGAGGAATATGGATTTGTGCGCAATCGTGCGGCTCGTGCTTTACGTAAGGGGAAGACCGGGCTGGTGGATCTGATCTTACCGCGTTTGGACGATGAATATTTTCTACCCATTTTAGAGGGGGTAGCTCAGGTGATGCGCGAGGCCGGTGTGCGTATGGTGCTTACCTCGACCCATTATCAGACCGAGGAAGAGGTGCAATGGATCGACACGGTCACCGATCACTCCACTGATGGTGTTCTGATCGTTCTTCCATCCGATGAGGCCATTGAGCATCTCGAACGTTCGGGCTTGCCTTTTGTACTTATCCATCAACAGGGTAGTTCGCGACCAACCATGCCCTCGGTGATGATTACCAGCTGGGAGGGGGGATATGAAGCGACGATGTATTTGATCAGGCTTGGGCACCGGCGCATCGCCTATATTGGCAGGACAGCCTCAGCGCGGGATGCAATCGAGCGCATTGCTGCCTATCGTGCGGCTCTGGACGTGGCAGGTCTGCCAAACGATCCACAACTGCAATGCGCGGGAAATCTTACTGAGGCCGATGGCTATATAGCGACCAGAGCGCTGATGGACTTGCCAGAGCCGCCTACGGCGATTTTCGCTGGCAATGATCGCCAGGCCGCTGGCGTCTATAGGGCGCTTCATGAACTGGGCAAGAGTGTGCCTGAGGATATGAGTGTGATTGGTTTCGACAATCTCCCCTACACCGAAATTATGAATCCTGCCCTGACCACTATACACGCGCCTCGGCTGGAACTGGGACGTACCGCGGCAACGATGCTGCTGCGCCTGATCGACGAGGAGGAACTGGAAATGACGCGCATAGTACTGCCTACACGGTTTATCGAGCGCCAGTCCTGTCAGCCTCTCTCGCGTCAAAAAAACGCTGTGGAGAAAAAGTGAGTGGAAGGTTGAAGAGGCGAAAGGCATAAGGGGTGGGAACTCTGATATTGATAGGCACCATGGAGAGACGCATAGTCGATATTTTTCGAAATTGCTGTGCCATTTATGGGCAGCCATGTATCTGTTTCGGCACGAAGAAGCAGCCAAATTTTCTCTGTACATGAAGCTATAGGGAGAAAATTGCCGCGTCTTTTGTGCTGGAGTAGCGCTCCTATAAACGAAACCTCGTATTTACCCCTCTCTACCACTTGACAATCGGCGGGAAATTTATTATAGTCATAATATCAGTTCGATATTGATTTCGGAAAATGTCGAAACGGCCAGATATGGATGCACACACTCCAGGCACACGGTAAGGAGTGTCGCTCCTTCAACGCAGGAAGGAATGCCTCATGTATGTAATCTTAATATGGGTCGATATTTATGCCCCGTCGCATCCTCTTCTCTCCTCTCAATGTGCAGGGAACGCTGCTGATGACTGAGAGCGTTGTTCCGCCTTGTTAGAGGAGACGTGCATACAAACTGATGAATGCATATGCTGTAGATCAAGGAGATCATGTCTACACTTTTCCTCGTATGGAACCGAGCTGTATTGACAGCGAACGTAGACGTACGGGCATCACATCGCTGGAATGCGATGTTAAGAATCTAAGCTTGTTATTTTGCGGAATGGCCTGGTATTTAAGGGATAAAAAGGAGATGTCATGGATGTACATCCCTCTCGCGCTATGGAGCGCCGGAAATCTATTCAACGGCTGATTGGGATGCTTATGGTATTGAGCATCATGGTGGGTCTGGTTGTGGCCTATCCTATTTTTACTTCACTTCATGTCGCTCATGCGGCCAGTGCTTCGTCTGTACAGATCAACGCGGGTGGCTCTGCTGCTACCCCCTTTGTTGCTGATACAGATTTTAGCGGGGGGGCGACCGCTGGTACTGGTAATGCAATTGCTACCAGCGGCGTAAGCAACCCTGCCCCCCAGGCAGTCTACCAGAGCAACCGCTACGGCACTTTTACCTACACTATTCCTGGTCTAACGGCTGGTGCGTCCTACACGGTGCGCCTGCATTTCGCTGAAACGTACTGGTCACAGGCGGGAAAGCGTGTCTTTAACGTCAGCATCAATGGTCAACAGGTGCTCAACAACTTTGATATCCTGGCTGCTGCTGGTGGACCCAATAAAGCAGTTGTCAAGGAGTTTCCGGTCAGCGCGGATGGGAATGGGAAGATCACTATGCCGTTTACCTCTGTGATTGATCAATCACAGGTCAATGGTATTGAGGTAGTTGCTACTGGCTCCACGCCAACGCCAACGCCGACATCAACGTCAACCTCGACACCCACCCCGACGCCCACCCCGACAGTCAATTGGACGCCGGTCTGGAGCGACACCTTTGCTGGCCCCGCTGGCAGCGCCCCAGCAGCGGCGAACTGGATTGAGGATACCGGGACCAGCGCGCCGGGCGGCCCGGCGCACTGGGGCACCGGTGAGGTCGAGACGATGAGCAACTCGACGCAAAACGTCTCCCTTGATGGCAACAATCACCTCACTATCACGGCGCTCAACACCAACGGTTCGTGGACCTCGGGTCGTATCGAGACGCAGCGCAGTGACTTTGCTGCTCCCGCCGGTGGCATGCTCAAGATCACCTCCTCGCTCAAACAGCCCAATCCCACCAATGGGGTCGGCTACTGGCCGGCGTTCTGGACGCTTGGGTCTGGCAGTCGCAGTGGTGGGGTGTGGCCAAAAATAGGCGAGGTAGACATCATGGAGGATGTCAACGCGCGCAGTGAAACCGCTGGCACCCTGCATTGTGATGTTGCTCCCGGAGGGGCCTGTAACGAATACAATGGGTTTGGCAGCGGCCTGGCTACCTGTCCCGGTTGTCAGACCGGCTACCACACCTATACCGAGATCATCGACCGCACGAAATCAGATGAAGAGATTCGCTGGTACCTCGACGACCAGCAGACCTGGATGGTGCGTGAGAGCCAGGTCGGCGTCAGCGTCTGGCAGGCGGCGGTCGATCACGGGTTCTTCATCATCTTCGATCTGGCGCTGGGGGGAGGGTTCCCCAATGGCGTGTGTAGCTGCACCTCGCCCACCAGTGCGACCTCATCGGGTGGCACGTTGAGCATCGCCTCTGTCGCTGTCTCCCAGAGCACGGGGACACCCCCAACGCCCTTCACCACACCCCCGACCCCGACAAACTCGAACGTGGTATCGGTCACCAGCACCCAGGGCAACTGGCAGCTCACCGTCAATGGCTCCCCCTACCAGGTCAAAGGCGTGACCTGGGGACCACCGGCGAATGCCGCACCCGCCTATATGCCTGATTTGCAGTCGATGGGGGTCAATACCATCCGCACCTGGGGCACCGATGGGACGTCCCTCCCACTGCTCAACTCGGCGGCGGCCTACGGGATCAAGGTCATCAGCGGCTTCTGGTTGAACCAGGGAACCGATTACTTGAATGATACGAATTATAAGACGACGCAGCTTACTACGATTGTGAACTGGGTGACTACCTACAAGAGCAACCCGGGCGTGCTGATGTGGGATGTCGGCAACGAGGTCCTGCTCACGCTGCAAAATACCTACTCGGGGACGCAGTTGGAACAGGAACGCAACGCCTATGCCCAGTATGTGGACCAGGTGGTGCAGGCGATCCACGCCGCTGACCCATCCCATCCCGTCACTTCGACGGATGCCTGGACGGGTGCCTGGCCCTACTATAAAGCGAACGCGCCGCATCTGGACCTGTACGCGGTGAACTCGTATGGCAGTGTCTGCTCCGTCAAGCAGAACTGGATCAGCGGCGGGTACACCAGGCCGTATATTGTCACGGAGGCGGGACCGGCGGGAGAATGGGAGGTGCCCAACGACGCGAACGGGGTGCCCACCGAGCCGACCGATGTGCAGAAGAGTCAGGGGTATGCAACGGCCTGGAACTGTATCACCGGGCACACGGGGGTTGCGCTGGGTGCCACGCTCTTCAACTATGGCATCGAGAACGATTTTGGTGGCGTCTGGTTCAACTTGATAACAGGTCACTGGAATCGGCTCTCCTACGCTACGGTGAAACAGCTCTACAGTGGAAAGAGCTCAGCGAACACCCCACCGGTGATCTCGAACATGACGCTCAGTCAGACCAGTGTTCCTGCAGGAGGTCAGTTCACGGTCAGCGCGAACGTCAGTGATCCCAATGGTGATCCGATACGGTATCATCTGATGCTCACCAGCAAGTACATTGATCAAAGTACCGCGTTGAAGACAGCGACCTTCACCCAGACGGGTCCAACCACGTTTTCGGTCATTGCGCCAGGAACGCTGGGTGTCTGGAAGGTGTATCTCTATGCCTACGACGGCCAGGGCAATGTGGGTATCGAGACGCTCTCGTTCAAGGTCATCCCACCACCGGTCAAAGGGACGAATGTAGCTATCGGCAAGCCCACGACGGCATCGTCCTTCCAGTCCACAGGGAATGGTGCCCCTTACCCGGCATCGAACGCGACCGATGGCAACTTCGCAACGCGCTGGGCCAGCGCCTGGAGTGATCCACAGTGGATCCAGGTCGATCTGGGTCAGGTGACGACGATCAACCATATCCAACTGGCCTGGGAGGCGAGCTACGCGTCGGCGTACCAGATCCAGGTCTCCAACGACGGCACGACGTGGACGACGATCTATTCGACCACCACCGGGGCAGGTGGGATCGAAGATTTCAATGTCTCTGGCTCGGGCAGATACGTGCGTATGAACGGGACGGCGCGTGGAACGTCGTATGGGTACTCGCTCTACGAATTCGGGATCTACACCCCGTAATCAGATAGCGTTGTGGGGGATGGCGGATTGCTCCTGGTGATCCGCCATCTGACAGCAGCAGCTCAGTATTGCAGCTCTTAGAGCATGCCGTAAAAAGCAGTGGGCAACGCCGCTTGAGCGCGGCTACCAGAGCCAGCAGGCAAGCACTGTGTCACCTGCGTTGTTGTAAGCAGGGTGCTTGCTTTGCGCGAACCGGCTTGCCTGCTGGCTCTGGTCAGCCCATTGAATGGCACGTCAGTATGGCGGATTGCTCGTTGGTTGATCCGCCATCTCGCCCTGTATAGCGCCCGTTTGTGCCATTGTGAAAGCTCCCACATCCTGCTCCTCGCATTATCTTTAGCGAAGAAGCTGTTTGTTCACTATGGATGGATGAACCGTTTTGGATAAGGAGATCCTATGCAACGCAGCTTTCCTCTTCATGTACCTAAGCGCATATGGTATAGCCTGGTTACCCTTGTCGCGCTGTTGAGTATCGCGACCATGGCAGAACTTCAGGTAAAAGCCAGTTCGCTCGTGGCTGAGCGACCGTGGATGAATACCGCATTGACGCCTGATCAGCGCGCCGATCAACTGATCGCACAGATGACCCTGGACGAGAAGATCGCGCAGGTTCACGGTGTCGCGGGTCCGTATATCGGCTACATCCCCGCCAATACGCGGCTGGGCATTCCAGCAGTCAACCTGGAAGACGGTCCGGCTGGCGTGTCCGATAACCAGGGACAGGTAACCGCCTTTCCCGCTCCCGTCGCGGGTGCCGCGAGTTGGGATACCTCGTTGATGAACCAGTACGGGCAGGCGCTCGGGAGCGAAGAGGCCGGAAAAGGGGCCAATGTCGTGCTCGGGCCAACCGTCAACATCCTGCGTGTTCCGCAATGGGGGAGGAGTTTTGAGAGTTTTGGCGAAGACCCGTACCTCTCTGGACAGATGGCCGTTGCCGATGTGCAGGGTATTCAAGCGCAGGGCGTGATCGCCACGGTCAAGCACTTCGCCGCGAACAACCAGGAGAATAATCGCGGGGGCGTCAGCGCGAATGTGGATGAGCGTACACTGCAGGAGATCTACTTGCCCGCCTTCCATGCCGCCGTTTCACAGGGGCATGCCGGCGCGGTCATGTGTTCCTACAACCTGATCAATACGATCTATGCGTGCGAAAATCCTTTCCTGCTCAACCAGGTATTGAGACAGCAATGGGGCTTCCCTGGCTTCGTGGTGTCCGACTGGGGCGCTACTCATAGCACGATAGCCGCCGCAGACTCAGGGCTTGATATGGAGATGTGGGATGGAGCGTATTTCGGCGCTGCGCTCAAAACGGCGGTGCTCAATGGCCAGGTCAGCATGACTACGCTGGATACGCAGGTGCATCGCATTCTGCGCTCGATGTTCGCGGCCGGCCTCTTTGATCATGCGCCGACAGGCTCCCTGTCGAACAACGTGGCAAGCGCTGCACACGATCAATTCGCGCTCCAGGCGGAGGAACAGGGCTCTGTGCTGCTGAAGAACAACCAGAACCTCTTGCCATTGAATAGCAGCCAGCTCCATTCAATAGCGGTTATTGGTCCAGGCGGCTCTATCAATCCCAAAGACGCAGGTGGCGGTAGCGCGGGGGTGATCGCGCCGTTTATTGTGACCCCCTTGCAGGGAATCACAAAGCGCGCGGGCAGTAATATCAATGTGCAGTATGCCGCAGGCATTAACCCGGATGGCAGTCTGCCAGCTCTTACTACACAGTACCTCACGCCGCCTTCTGGCAGTGGCAACGGCTTGCAGGCCGAATTCTTCAACAATACGACACTCACGGGAACACCTGTTTTGACGCGGGTCGATCCGAATGTCGATTTCAACTGGAATGGCAATTCGCCCGGTGCTGGCGTTGCCGCGACAAGCTGGTCCGCGCGCTGGACCGGTACGCTTACAGCGCCGGCAACCGGAAGCTACACCTTCTCCGCCACCAGCGACGATGGCAGTCGTGTGTACATTAATAATCAACTGGTGATAGATAACTGGCGTGATCAGTGGCCCAATACGCAGAGTGCGTCCGTGCAGCTTACCAAGGGGCAATCCTATGCGATCAGGGTTGAATACTATCAGAACTGGGGTGGGAGCCGTATGACGTTGGGTTGGAATGCTCCAGGGCTGAATACTACGTTCAACCAGGCTGTGCAATTGGCCAGGTCTTCTGATGTCGCGGTTGTTGTTGCTAATGATAACGAGGCGGAAGGTTCGGACCGCACCAGCATCGGCCTCTCTGACGCGCAGGAGCAGCTCGTCGAGGCGGTAACGCAGGCCAACCCTTATACCATTGTGGTGCTCAATACCGGTGCGCCGGTCCTTATGCCATGGCTCAACCAGGCACAGGCTGTTCTGGAGGCGTGGTATCCGGGGCAGGAGGATGGCAATGCGCTGGCCGCGCTGCTGTTTGGCGATGTGAACCCATCGGGCAAGCTCCCCATGACCTTCCCGGCGAGTGCAAATGATGTGCCCGCGAATACACCGGCCCAGTATCCGGGCATCAACAACCAGGCGCAGTATTCTGAAGGGGTCTTTGTCGGCTACCGGCACTACGATCAAAGCAACATTACTCCGCTCTTCCCCTTTGGATACGGGCTTTCCTATACAACGTTCGCGTATAATAACCTCGCGATAAGTCCCACCGCTGCCTCTCCGACAGGCACAGTTACAGTGAGCCTCGATGTGACCAATAGTGGATCACGGGCAGGTTCCGAAGTGGTGCAGCTTTACCTGGGCATACCTTCGACCAACGTGTCCGAGCCTCCCAGACAGCTCAAAGGTTTCCAGAAGGTAGCGCTACAGCCCGGACAGACGCAGCACGTGAGCTTCTCGCTCTCCCCGTCAGACTTCTCCTATTGGGACGTGAACGCCCACAACTGGCTCGTCCAGAATGGGACCTATCAAGTCATGGTCGGAAGCTCGTCACGTGATATCCGCCAGCAAGGAAGCTTCACGGTGAGTGGCAGCCCTGCCCCACCGCCACCCACGACAGATACAGCTATTCGTATTAATGCTGGCGGTGGTGCGGTCACTTCGCCGGCCTGGTTCCCGCCTTTCAGCGCAGATACTGGTTTCAACGGGGGAACAGTATCGGCATCGGGGACATCGGTTGATCTCACAGGCGTCACCAATCCCGCGCCTGAAGCCGTCTATCAGACCAACCGCGCGGGCACCTTCAGTTATGCCATCCCTAACCTGACGCCGAACAAGGCTTACACTGTACGGTTGGACTTCGCCGAGACGTACTGGACGCAAAAGGGACAGCGCGTCTTTAACGTGAGCGCGAATGGGCAGCCACAGCTCAACAACTTCGACATCATCACCGCAGCCAATGGAGCAGGCAAGGCGGTGGCGGAGCAATTTACGGTGACGGCCGATGGGAGTGGTACTATCAATCTACAGTTTGCCTCGGTGGTAGACAACGCCCAGGTCAATGGTATCGAGGTGCTTGGCGGTGTGTCCAATCCAACGCCAACCCCCACACCGATGTCAACTCCCATCTCGAACCCGACACCCACACCAACCTCGACGCCCACTGCGGGAGGGGGCTTGCAGATCAATGCTGGCGGCGCGGCGGCGGCTCCGTTCATCGCTGATACCGATGCGACGGGCGGATCAACAGTGGTCACAGGGAATACGATCGATACCAGTGGCGTAAGTAATCCCGCGCCACAGGCGGTCTACCAGAGCAACCGCGTCGGTACCTTTACGTATACGATTCCCAGGCTGACGCCGAATAAGTCGTACACAGTGAAGCTGGACTTTGCCGAGACGTACTGGACGCAGGCGGGACAACGCATCTTCAACGTGACAGCGAACGGGCAAACGGCGTTGAGCAACTTCGATATCGTCGCGGCGGCTGGAGCAGCCAATAAGGCGGTGGCGAAGCAATTCACCGTAACGGCTGGTGGGAACGGAACCATTACCTTGCAGTTTGTCACAGTCAAAGACAACGCCCAGGTCAATGGCATTGAGATTTTACCTTGATTATGGAATCTGGCCCGGAGAAGGGCTTCCTTAAGGAATAGGAAAGGAAAAACTGTATGCAGCAAAAACTGAGCTCGTTTTCAAGACGAAGTCGAGCGTTCGCCGCGCTATCTATTGTGCTAGCGACGTTGCTGGCCAGTATTATCGTCGGGGTGAGTCATTCCCAACAGGCCCAGGCCGCTTCAATTGTACCCGTTGGCTCTGGCAGCTACACCACGGCGACGCCGCCGAATGTAACGACGCCTCCCAACACTATCTATCGGACATCGCGTGTCACCGGTCCGATGCCTACCAACGACTGGTGGACATCGGTGGCGTGGACGCAACCTTCTTTCCCCATCTATCCTTTGCCACTGGCTTTACAGGCAACTACGACCGGCATTGGCGTAGATTATCCAGATCTACAGGCCGAGAAAGTTGCGGTTCATGCTGGATACGCGAACGATCTGACGTTGGGGGCTACCACTGGTACCTTCCCTGCGCCCAATCCTCTCGTTGATGGTTATTCCGACTGGACCGTGTCTATGCTCTGGAATAACAATGCCGGTGGCACGATGCGGGTAACCGCAGGACAGGGTCTGCCTTATCTCTACGCGACCTACGCGAATGAGAATCCGCAGTTAATCTTTCCGGCTGTGCCGACGGTATGGTCCGGCAACGCCTCCTCCAGCGTCCTGGGCATTACCGTCAACAATCATAACTATGCCCTCTTTGGGGCGAGTGGCTCGACCTGGTCTGGCCTGGGTACCACAACGTTCAAGAATAACGCGCAGGGCAAACAGTACTTCTCCCTGGCGGCGTTGCCCGATGCTACGACAAACACGCTACAGACGTTCCAGCGCTACGCCTACTCTTTCGTGACCAATACGCAGGTAAGCTATTCCTACGACCAGAATAATAGTCGCGTCCACACCACTTATACTCTTACCACGCAAGCTCAAGAAGGCACGCAGACGGGCACCATCATGGCGCTCTTTCCCCATCAGTGGAAGGTTACTGACTCGTTTGCGCCTCTGTCGTATACCTATCACAGTATCCGTGGCACGATGAAGACGCTCGCGGGTTCTTCCTTCTCCACGACTCTGATCTATCACGGCATTTTGCCGTCCTTTCCAGATGTTGGTCAGTATAATCAGAATACGCTGATCAACGACGTCGAGGTCGCGGCCGGCCAGAGCCGCAGCCCTACGGTCGGAGATACCTACTGGGGTGGGAAGGCCCTGTTACAGGTGGCACAACTGCTGCCCATTGCGAAAGAAGCGGGCCTGACGTCGGCTTACAACAGCCTGCTCTCCTGGTTAGAAAACGCGATGGCGGATCACTTTACCGCGACCGATGCAGCAGGGAACGCTAAAACAACGAACCTGTTCTACTACGATTCTACGTGGGGTACCTTGATTGGCTATCCTGCCTCCTATGGCTCGGATAGCGATCTCAACGATCACCACTTCCACTATGGCTACTGGATCAATGCCGCGGCCGAAATCGCGCGCGCCGACCCGGCGTGGGCAAGCAAGTATGGTGGTATGGTCAATCTGCTGGTCAATGATATCGCCGATCCCAGCCGAACTGACCCGCTCTTCCCCTTCTTGCGTAACTTTTCTTCGTATGAAGGACACTCCTGGGCTTCGGGCAGTGAGCTATCGTCCTGGGGCAATAACCAGGAATCTTCCTCTGAGGCGATCAACGCCTGGGCTGGCCTGATCCAATGGGGAACGGCGACCGGGAATACACAGATCCGCGATCTGGGCGTTTACCTGTATACAACAGAGACCCAGGCGGTGGATCAGTACTGGTTTAATGTCGATCATGACAACTTCCCGGCAGGGTATGGCTACGACTATACGGCCCAGGTCTGGAGTGGTCAGATCTGGAATGGTACCTACTTCTCTGGCGATCCACAGGATATCCGTGGCATCAACCTGCTTCCCATCACACCTGCCTCAATGTACCTGGCCGACAATACGGGTTACGAACAGGAGTTTTTGCAGGCATTGGCGGCGGAGCATGGCTCGAATACCTGGACCACCTGGCAAGATACGTTCTGGGAATACCAGGCGCTGATCGACGCTCCAGGTGCTATTCAGCTCTTCAACGCGCAGCCAAACTATACGCCAGGAGGTTCTGAAACAAAGGCATTTACCTATTCCATGCTCTACGACTTGCAAACGTTGGGGCAGGTAGACGCGGCGGTTACAGCCAATACCCCGCAGTATGCCGTCTTTAATCATGGTGGCACGATCAATCATGTCGCCTATAATGCCGGAAATGCTCCCATCACAGTCACGTTCTCGGATGGTGCCTCGTTCTCTGTGCCTGCCGGGCAGATAGCGGTCAATGGTACAGTAATCCCACCACGATCATTACCGCCCTCTAATGGCATACATATCAATGCGGGCGGCGGGGAAGCCTATCCTTTTGCTGCTGATACTGGCTTTACGGGTGGATCGACAACAAGCACAGGTTCAACTATTGACCTCTCCGGCGTGACCAATCCAGCGCCACAGTATGTCTACCAGAGCAATCGCTATGGCACCTTTAGCTATGCCATTACGGGTTTGACGCCTAATACTTCCTACCCGGTGCGTCTGCATTTTGCCGAGACGTACTGGACGCAGGCGGGGCAGCGCGTCTTTAATGTGAGTGCGAATGGGCAAACGGCGTTGAGCAACTTTGACATCGTCGCGGCGGCTGGCGCGATCAACAAGGCGGTGGCGGCACAATTTACTGTGAAAGCCGATGGGAGTGGCACCATTACCTTGCAGTTTGCAGCGGTAAAAGATAATGCTCTGGTGAGCGGTATCGAGGTGCTTGGAGCCGGCGTATCCAATCCGACACCCACACCGACGTCAACTCCCATCTCGAACCCGACACCCACACCAACCTCGACGCCCACTGCGGGAGGGGGCTTGCAGATCAATGCTGGCGGTCCGGCGGCGGCTCCGTTCAGCGCCGATACCGATGCGACGGGCGGATCAACAGCGGGTACAGGCAACACGATCGATACCAGCGGGGTAAGTAATCCTGCCCCACAGGCGGTCTACCAGAGCAACCGCTACGGCACCTTCAGTTATGCCATCCCTAACCTGACGCCGAACAAGTCGTACACGGTAAAGCTGGACTTCGCCGAAACATACTGGACGCAGGCGGGACAACGCGTCTTTACCGTGAGCGCGAATGGGCAAACGGCGTTGAGCAACTTCGATATCGTGGCGGCGGCTGGAGCAGCCAATAAGGCGGTGGCGAAGCAATTTACGGTAATGGCTGATGGGAATGGAACCATCACCTTGCAGTTTGCTACGGTCAAAGACAACGCCCAGGTCAATGGCATCGAGATTCTCGGCTAAACTCTGTCGTGTAGCAAAAGCTTTTTGATCTTGTATGAAAAGTGTTAGTAAAGCGCCTGTTGCCCCGCAACAGGCGCTTTACCAACGATCTGTATTACCCCACTCTTATCTTCCTGGCGTGGCACAGGATTCACGTTGTATCAGCGAAGTTGCTAATTCAACGCGCTTGTTTTCAAGCGTTTCGCCTGCGATCATACGCAACAACATGTGTGTAGCCATGCGTCCCATTTCGCGCAGTGGCTGACGAATCGTTGTCAATGGCGGACTCATTCTTGCCGCACTGGGGATGTCGTCAAATCCGATGACGCTGATATCCTTTGGCACATGCAGGTTCCTCGCATAAAGCGCACGGCAGACCCCTATCGCCTGGGCATCACTCGCCGCGAATATCGCGGTGGGAGGGTCAGACCGATCGAGCAGGGCCATAGTCTCTCTATACCCACTCTCGTGACCAAAATCGCCAGGGCGCAGCAGCGACGGATCTATGGCTATCCCCTGTGTCTCCAGAGCAGCACGATAGCCAGCGAGGCGCGCTCTACTTGTTATATGTGTCGCGATACCAGTAATAATTGCTATGTGTCGATGGCCGAGTTCAAGCAGATACTCGACAGCCGTCAGACCTCCGATCCAGTTTGTAGCGCCAACGCAAGGTATCTCCGGCTCCAGTTGTAAGATATCATCAATAACAACGAAAGGGATACATTGGCTGCGCAATTTTTCGAGATGCCTGGCCCGGTCCAGAGGCGCGAATAAGAGCGCGCCATCGGTTGTCTTGCGCGTGACCTTGCTCTGCCAGTGCCGTTCACGAGGCGTATTGTCGTGCATAGAGTAGAGCGCGAGCCGATACTCGCTCTGGTTTAAGACTTCTTCGATACCACGGAGAATTTCTAAACCATATTCACTATCTAAGGCACCTGGCGCGATCAGATCGATAAGGTGAGTCTGTTTTGTCTGTCCTTCTATTCGTGAATGCGTTGTTCGACTGTGAATATATCCGCTTTCAGCAATGATGCGCTCTATACGTTCCCTTGTAGTGGGGGCTACATCCGGTCTCTGATTAAGAACTTTCGATACTGTCGGAATAGATACGCCGGCTGCTGCCGCTATCTCAGAAATTTTGAGCCGTTGATATGTCAATATATAATCCTTAATAACCAATAGTATGTACAGAAAAAATTGCAGTTTTGTAACTAAACGTAATTTTATCTGGCTTTGTTTTCGCTGTCAAGCGTAATTTCTCTCTCTTTCCGAAATTTTCGAGTACGTGCTGTTCCGTTGCCACGTATATGTTGAGGAAAGGGCCGCCACATCCCCTATCTGCTCTCTCCCCGACAGACCGTCATGAATGGTTTCACCACCCGGAATGAAAACGACGTTTCCAGAGGAGAAAGTATGTTCGAGGGAAGCGTGAGGGGGAAATTGAGTGGTGGGGCGAGCAAGCGGACGGCATGAACGGGAAGTTGGGTGATGAGGCGAGCAAGCGGACGGCATGAACGGGAAGTTGGGTGATGAGGCGAGCAAGCGGACGCCGTGAACGGGGTCCCTACTGACCGGCCCATAAATGGGGCACCGGCTGCGCCGGCTTGTTCACTGTCGTCTCCCACTGCAAGCCTGCATAGCAGGCGCACCGATTTATCGGCCGGTCAGTAGGGGGCCCACATTCATTGCGCCCGCCGCTCGCTTGCCTGTTCTCTCGCCTTTGCTAGAGGCCCATGAATAGGTCTGGTCTCTCTCCCCGACAGAAAGTATGTTCGAGGGAAGCGTGAGGGGGAAATTGAGTGGTGGGGCGAGCACGCGGACGGCATGAATGAGGTCCCTACTGACCGGCCCATGAATGGGCCAGGTGGCCTACGCCACCTGGCGGGAGCCTGTTACACCCTCAAATTCTAGAAGGTAAGCAGGCTCTTGAGGTCCTTGATCGCTTGCTCTTGCGGCCACGCCGCGCGCAGCATCGCATACGTTTGTCGCGCTTCGAGCTGGCGCTGTTTGCTCTGGAGCGCTCTAGCCTCCTGGACGCCCTGTGTCCACTGCTCGATGCAGAGCTCTATGTTGCGTGGCTGATCATCGCGCATGACCTCCACTCGAACTGTATCAAAGCGATACTCAGATACCTCGCTCATACTATGTGCTGGCATGAGACGCAGCTTTTGCATGGAGCCTGCCGCTTGCCCGTGTTTGCCCAGATAGTAGGCGGAAATTGCCTCATTATGTATGAGATTTCCCTCGCTGTGAGCGGCCCATTTGGGTGCATCGTGTGCTTGCATCTCGTATGTGCGGCGAGCGCTGCTGATTGCATCATATGCTTGTGTCTCTTTGCCATTGACCGCAAAGTAGGTTGCTGCTCCCGCGTTGATAAAGCTCTGCGCATCCAGTGGAAACGTCCCCTTTGGGGCAAGCTTCATGGTTTTCAGCGCTTTCTCGGTTGCGTGCAGGCAATTGCTCCATTGCTCGGCATAGTAATACGTCGCGGCCAGCGTGCGCCACGTCAGCGCTTCCAGCAAGACGTTCTGGCTTATTTCGCCATAGCTGATAGCTTGTGTGAGGTATGCAATGGACTGCTCGATATTCTCAACATCTCGTGCCAGTTCTGCCTTGAGCATCAGGCATTGCATGAGCAAGTCAGCGGCAGTCTTCTTGTTACGCTCGGATTGTTGGATGATGACTTTGAGGGCCGCGATGTAATTGGAGAGCGCGTCGCGGGCCAGGACCAGCTCTTTGCCATTACTGAAATGCCGGCAGGCTGCGATGCCAGCAGCACACTGGATGAGGATGTCGTCCACGTGCCTGGTCGTGTGCTGCGTGCTGGTTGCGACACAGAGGCCGATCGGCAGCAGGACGAGGCTGCGCAGGGCGTTGCGGCGTGAGATGAGGCAGTCCAGATCTTCGCGGATGAGCGCTTCGTAGTCCTGCACTGCCTTGTCGATCTGGCCCTGGACGACGTCGATCTGCTTTTCAAACAGGACGATGTTCATAAGATGCACAGTCAGGTCTTGTTTGAGCGATGATGTGATGGTGTCTGTCATAATTGTCACTTCCGGTGGTGCTGATGAGGCCGACGCTGGAGGGTTCTGCGCCGGCTGGTCGTCCTCGAAACCGAGGTCTCTTGCATCAACCCCATAGGCATCGCTGAGCAGCAAAATCGTATCGCCGCGTGGTTTGCTTAGGCCCTTTTCCAGGCAGTAAAGCGTGTTTTCGCCAATGCCAATCTGCCTGGCGACTTTGCGTCGAGACCAATGGGTAAACCGTCGCTTGCGTGCCGCCACCAGCTTGCTTCGTTCTTCCATGCATCTGTCCTTGCATTTTTCTGCCAAACAACGATTTTGAAAGAGTCCTCGTGCAGAGTATAGCATTACAGTCGGCAAAATGGGCGAACAGTGATGTAACGGTGACACAACGGTGAAATACGCGGCGAACACAAGAAAGCAGTGATGCGGTAATGAAGAGTCGGCACAGCAGCAGTAGTGCGCGCACGGCTATACTCTCTCATGGAATTCCTGAAATAGAGCGCGATCCGGTGAGTGCGTGAGTAGCAGGAGTTCTTGCGGCAGCAAAGGGAACTCTGTCCCCCATTGCTGCTGCCTGGCACGTTAAACTAGCAAATTGTGTGCTGAATAGAGTGTTTCCTACAAGGAGGATCAATGCGTGTACTACGTCTTGCACCACTGCCCGTTTATCAACGTCCGCCTATGTTGTTCACCCCTGATGAGAAGCCCACACTGTTGTACCTGCGCCGCGAGTACAACAAGGTGCATAACACACACCTGACTTCACAGCAGGTAGCGGAGGAGGCAGGGGTGCCGCTGTGGGTGTATTTTCAGGCCGAGATCGGCTGTCTCGTGAGCCGGGAAGACGCGGCCAGAATCCTGCCCGCGCTCTCCCGCCTCATCGACCGCTTGCTGACGATCGACGATGTCTATATGTCGTTGCGCTAAGCACATAGCAGGAGAAACATATGTCGCGAAAACTTATCACCCGCCACCGCGTCAAAGAGCTGGCACAGGAACGCGGCTGGAGTATGAGCTCACTGGCCTACCAGGTCGGGATATCGCCGATGATTGTGCGCAACATGTTCCAGGACCCGCACTACGACGGCATGTACAGCACCTGGAGTCGCCTGGCAAAAGCCTTTGAGATTCCCATTTCCGAGCTTGTTTTTGAAGATCCTCTGTTAGCGGAAGAACAGCGGCGGGAAGAGGGGCAGGATCATGCAGAAAATGTCCCTCTTCCTGCTGTACGCAGGAGAGCAGGAGCGCGTAAAAACAATCAGCTATCGCTGATCAGTTCCAACAGGAGTTCAACCTGAACACGGAGAACATTTTAAAGCTGATTGTGCATATTTTTCGGCCATTGGCCGAAAAATATGCACAATCAGCTTTAAAAAAACGGACTTTGTACCATTTGTATCTTGCCAGCGACTCTGCTATGATAACAGGGAATAGCAACCTGTCAGGAATTGAGGGTCGTATTACAATATGGAATTGCGTGGAAAGCGTGTCCTGGTGATGGGCCTGGGACTCCAGGGCTCTGGCATGGCCGCCGCGCGCTATGCCGCCCAGCAGGGCGCGCTGGTACGCGTGACGGATATGAAGTCAGCGCAGGTGCTCGCGCCGAGTGTGCGTGCGCTTGCCGGGTTACCGATCGAGTTTGTGTTGGGTGAGCATCGCGAGGAGGATTTTCGCTGGGCCGAGATCGTCATTCGCAACCCCGGCGTCCCGCGCAGCTCGCCCTATCTGCTGCTTGCTCAGCAGCATGGCGCGCGTATCGAGATGGAGATCGCGCTCTTCTTTCTGGCCTGTCCCGCCCCCATTATCGGGGTCACGGGCACACGTGGCAAAACGACTACCACCAGCCTCATCTACGAAATCCTGCGTGCCCACGGCGCGCCCGTAATCATCGGCGGCAATGTTGCCGGCGTCGAAACGCTCTCCCTCTTACCACAGATCACAGCGGATACGCGGGTCGTGTTAGAGCTATCGAGCTGGCAGCTTGAAGGACTGGCACCACATAAAATAAGCCCGGCGCTCGCCGTCATGACCAACATCTACCCCGATCACCTCAACACGTATAGCGGTATGGAGGAGTACGCGGAGGCGAAAGCCAACATCTTTCGCTACCAGAGCGCGACGGATTGTGCAGTCTTCAACTACGATAACCCCTGGACGCGCCGCTTCGGTGAGGAGGCTCCCGGACGCACCTGGTTTACCAGTCTGGAGCGCGGCGGCAGCTTCGCGCGTGGCTCTGATCAGCTCGCTCCTTTTATTTTCAGAGAGACCCCCCTGGCTGGTCATCACAATCTGGAGAATATCCTGCTGGCCACAACCACTGCGCGCCTGCTGGGCGTTCCCGACCAGACTATTGCCGCGACCGTTCAACGTTTTCGTGGTGTGGCGCACCGCCTGGAAGAGGTGCGTACGTGGCACGATATCCGCCTGGTCAACGATAGTACGAGCACAACGCCCATTGCTGGACAGGTAGCGCTGGAGGCTTTCGACGCGCCGATTGTCCTCGTCGCGGGCGGCAATACCAAGCATCTCCCATTGGAACAGTGGCCCGCGTGCATCGTACAGCGCTGCCGTGATGTCGTCCTGCTTCCGGGCAGCGGAACCGACGAACTGGTGCCCGCCATCCAGGCTGAGGTACAGCGTCAGGGGGCGAGCGATCCGGTACGCGGCGTATTTTCCGACTTCAAACAGGCGCTGGATAAGGCTATCAGCCTGGCCCGGCCCGGCGATATTCTGCTCTTCTCCCCCGGCTTCACCAGCTTCGGCATGTTCCTCAACGAGTTCGATCGCGGCGATAAGTTTGTAGCGTACGTGCGGGCACTATAGAGCTCTGCCACGCCTTCTTTGCTTGATCTCCCCTGATGATGTCGATGTAGCCCTGTATCAAAGCAAAAAAAGCTACTTGAGGGAATGCGATCTCTTGATTTATCTATATCGATATGATATAGTATATCATATCGATATAGATAAATAGGAAGAAAGAAAAAATTGGAACAGCGGGTAAAGAAGCAGTGTAGGAACATCTACTTGGTTCTCCCAACTATTCCTCTGAAGCTTGCCTGGAAGTCTAGCATGATCCCAGAGTGAGCTTTTATGAAGGAGGTCCATCATGTCTACACGACTTGCTTATATCCTGACTGCACTCTGTGGTATCCTCGCTACCATAGCGAGCGCCATCTATTACCCCGATCTCATCGCACCGCCGCCGCCAGTGTACAATGCAACTATCGCGCAGGTGACAGCGTTTGCGACGCAGTATCATGACGCCCAACTCTTGAATAGCTGGCTCCAGGCCACTGGTTCATTTCTCACCGTCGTCTTTTTCCTGGCGCTCATTCATCTGGCTGGATCTGCCGCGCGCTTTGCGGCCAGGCTCACCCTGCTTGTCGGAGCGATTATCATGGCAGTGGTCCTCAATGAAGATGTCTTTCAAAATAACGTCGTTCTGGCGACCGTTAATGGCCATCCCGCAACGGCATTGACAAGTTTGGATTTTACTGGCGCGTTTGTGCATGTTTTTCCGATTGCTCCGTCTCTGATCCTGATGCTGGGAATCGCCCTCCTGGGTACACACCTACTACCACGGGTATTCAGCTACCTAGCACTCATACTAGGTATTGGAGCGGAGATCTTAGGATTGGCGGGAATCTTCAGTGCCAGCGCGGTCACGGTGTATGTCTTCTTCACAGGATTTGGTCAATTTCTCTGGATACTGGCCGTTGCGATTGTACTGATCATTCATGCGCTAAAAGTAGCGGACATACCAGTAGTGAAAGAACAAGAAGCTTTGGGAGAAGCATAACTAAAATGAGGTAAGAACAGGATAGTAAGAGGATATACGTTAAAGCCGTTGTGCTCCTTGACTTCCCTACACCTGCAATGTACCATCCACGGTGTAGGCTCTTCTTGAGTGTTTGGTTCTTCCAGGTAAGGAGTGCAATGAAAATTACGGGGATCGATTGCCATGTCTTGCTTGTCCCTGACATGCATGTTGACGCAACCAGTTCGTCGCAGGACGATATTATCGTCGAGATTCATACCGACGAGGGTCTGACCGGTATTGGCGAGAGCGATGTCAACCCCTGGATCGCCCGCGCCTGTATCGAGGCGCCGGGGACGCATACGATGGGACGCGGCTTGACCGAGATGCTCATCGGTCAGGACCCGCTTAACGTTGAAGCTCTCTGGGAGACGCTGTACGTTGGTTCGGCCATGAACGGGCGCCGTGGTGCTCTGATCCACGCGTTGGGCGCGCTCGACATCGCCCTGCACGATCTGCGCGGGAAAGCACTGGGCAAGCCCTGCTATGAGCTGCTCGGCGAGAGCGCCCGCTCTTCTATCACCCCTTATGCTTCTCTACAGCCAGAGGTTGGTAGTTTTGATGCCTATCGTGACTCTCTGGTCTCGTGGGCACTGCAAGCGCAACAGCGTGGTTTTCGGGCCGCCAAGCTTGAAGCCACCTTCTCAGGTCCCTATCAGCACTATGGGCTCAACGAGCCCTTTGAACGTGTTACCGAGGTTATCGCGGCTGTACGCAGCGCGGTCGGAGCGGATTTCACGCTGATGGTCGATGTCCAGTACGCTTTTCCTGACGCCGATACCTGCCTGCGCACGATCCGCGACTGGCAACAGTTCAATCTGTTCTTTATCGAGACCCCGCTGCCGTCCGACGATCTGGCCGGTTACGCCAGGCTGGTCCAGGAACAGCCCATCCCCATCTCCGCTGGCGAATGGCTCGCCACGCGTTTCGAGTTTATTAACCTGTTAGACCAGGGCCTGGTACACGTGGCACAGCCGGATATGGGGCGTGTCGGCGGCCTGACGGAGGCTGTCCGTGTCTGTAAGCTGGCGCAAGAGCGTGGGCGTCTGATCGTACCGCATGCCTGGAAGACCGGCATCACCATCGCCGCCGCCGCGCACCTGGCCGCGGTTACCCCCCACTGCGCCTATATCGAGTTCCTCCCCGCCGAGATGTCTACATCACCGCTCCGGCGTGAGGTTGTCATCGACAATCTGGAGATGCATGATGGCCAGATTGTGCTCCCCAACAAACCAGGGCTGGGGATTGAATTGAATCGCGACGCGCTCGAAAAGTATCGTGTGGCCTGATCCTCCTGTATGTAAGATGCGTGTGGTCCTGAAAGGAAAAAAAGATTACCTATGAGCCTCACTCCTGTTTTCCCACAAAATGTATTTCCCTTTGGCACTCATGTCTACCGCGATCCCTACCAGGATCAGGAGGAGTTGCTGGCTGACCTCCCGCTGCTGAAGCGCTTAGGCTTCAACATGATCAAGATACAGGAATCCTGGGCCATCGACGAACCGAGCGAGGGGGTCTACGATTTCGCGCGTATCGAACGTATTATCGCGCGGGCAGGCGAGCTGGAGCTGGGGATCTATCTGGGCTTAACGATGGAGCAGGCACCGGCCTGGCTGTGGCGTGCCTTTCCTGACGCCTATCTCGTCTATGCCAGCGGGCAGCCCCACAACGATCCCACCCAGTATTGTCTGCCCGTTGATGGCAAGCCCGGCCCCTGTTGGGACCATCCGGGGGCACGCGCGGCCGGCGAACGGTTTGTCGCCGAACTTGCGCGCCGCCTGGGCCGCTTCGACAATATCTGGACCTGGAATACCTGGCAGGAGATCGGCTTCTGGCCCAACGAGGGCGGAGCGTTGGGCTTCTGCTATTGTCCCCACACGCTGGCGCGTTTCCGCGCATGGCTGCAACAGAAATATGGCTCGCTCACCGCGCTGAACCGTAGGTGGTATACAGCCTATAGCGATTGGGAGGCGATTGAGCCCCCACGGCGCTCTGCCGCCAATCCGCCGTTTATCGACTGGCGTTATTTTATGGACAATATCTATATCGCGCGTGCGCTGGAATGGAAAACGCGTGCTCTGAAAGCAAACGATGCGGGGAAGCGCCCGGTCTTCAGCCACGTTGCTGGCCCGCGTGTTGGGGCTGGCGCTGAATGGCGCTGGGCGAGCGTCGGCGATTTCTTCGCGGGCAGCAACTATCCTGCCTGGGGTCCTTTTGAAGGGTGGGACGATGCCGTGGCGGAAAAGTCCTCGTGGCACGTTACTGTGATCCATGAACTCTGGTCTGGCCTGATGTTGCGCTCAGATATTGTGCGCTGCGCCACCGGGCGCGATCGTGCCTTCTGGGGCGCGGAGTTCCAGGGTGGTCCCATCAGCACGTTTCTGCACCCCGGTCGTACCCCTGACGCTGACGATATTCGTCGCTGGATGCTGGGCGGCCTGGCGGGCGGTATGCATGGTATCAGCTTCTGGAATCATCGTGCCGAACGTTTCTGGCAGGAGTGTAACGGCTTTGGCCTGCTCGATCCACAGGGTGAGACATCGGAGCGTATTGAGGAGGCCGGGCGCATCGGTCGCGCCATCAACCTCGCTCCGCAGATCTTTGCGCTAGGACAAACACCACGCGCTCAGATCGCGCTGCTGGTGAACGATGACCTTTTCCATTTCTGTGAGGGGACGGGAAATAATGCTGCCACGCTGCTCTCCTACAACCTACGCGGTCACTACGCTCGCCTGTGGCGCCTGGGTTTCCCTGTTGATTTCGTGGAGGCTGAAGAGGTGGCGCAGGGTGTATTGACGCACTACAAGGTAGCTATCCTACCCTTCCCGCTCGCGCTCTCCGCCGACTACCTGGCCCATCTGCGAGCGTTTGTTGAGCAGGGCGGCACGTTGATCAGTGAAGCCTGTCCGGGACGTTTTGACAAGTACGGTTTCTGTCCCCGCGCGCAAATGGTGGATGGCGCGGAGGAACTGTTTGGCGCGCGCCACAAAGGTGTCCAGATCGTACGCGAGCCGGGCGGCGCGCAGAGATGGACCCCGGAGGAGCGCGGCTACGGCGAGTTCGCCCCGCCAACCGTACTCAGTGGTAGCGGGGATTGCGCCAACAGCATGCTGCAAGCGAGCTTCTATCTGCAAACCCTGACGCCCACTACGGGCAGCGTTATTCTCCGGGCGGGAACTGAAGTGGCAGGGGTAGTGAACACTGTAGGAGCGGGGAAAGCCTTCCTGCTGGGCACCTTCGCTGGCTTCTCAGCAACCGCGCACAGGCACGCGGAGAGCGATGCTTTCGTAGAACGCCTGCTCACCTCGTCGGGCGTTCGACCCGATTGTTGTGGGTCCCTCCTGCGCCGTCGCCGCCTGCTGGACGAGCAGGAAGCCTGGTTTCTCATCAATCCCGCTGAGACTCCAGTAACTGAGAGGATCGCACTGGAGGGCTACACACTGGTACGCGATCTGCTAGATGACGCCGTAACTGACCAGAAGGACAATACGCTCACCGTGACCGTGCCTGCCGCTAATGTTGTATGCCTGGTTGTCGCGCACGAAAATGCAGACGAGGCATAGTAGGGCTGGGAGCGTAACAGACCTGCATGAGCACGCCAGCAAGCATTATCCTGCTGGCGTGCTTCCTGTGTTAGTTATGTTCTACTGTGCCCCCGCTGGTGGAGTGAGCAGCCAGCGCGCGATGTGCTCATCGGGCGCGGTTGCCAGTTGCTGGATAAGCAGATCAAGTACCGCCGGTGTATCGACCTGCTGTGCTCGCTGCTGGGCCAGTTCAGCCAGAGCCGGGAAACGTGCACTCACAATATTGACCAGCATCTGCTTCATCGCGCGTAGCTCACCTTCGACGATACCTTCCTGTTTGCCCTGAGCGATCCCCTGAGCGATCCCCTGAGCGATCCCCTGAGTAATCCCTTTAGCTATGCCTTTAGCTACCCCCTCCTCCTGACTCTCGGCACGAATTTGTTTGACCTTGGGATGTTCTTCCCACAGCATATCGTACATACGCAATCGCTCCTGTATCTGTACTTTCTCTTGGGGTGGAACCATTGTGGCCCGTTCCAATAACAACTCTAACCACACAAACTGCTGCGACAGCGTAACCTCATCCTCACGGTAGAGGGTTGCCAGCTCGTCCATTGCCTGCTTCAGGAGTGCTGCATTCACCCCTTTCATTGTCGGTAACAAGGGGTACATACAGGTGACATGATGACGCACGTAACGCTCAGCCTCCTGTAGAAACAACGGCAGCACATCAAAGCGAAAGAAATGGAGCACTCTCCCTCGACACTTTACATACAACGACGGTTGCGGCAGCTTGACCCGAAATGGATAGAGTACGATTGAAATGACCGGCAACCGATAATCTTTGTATAATATAGAATTATACACCATCAGACGTGCCGGTAAATCCTTGTCGTTCCCCGACTCAAACTCCAGGTGCATGATGGTCTTCACCCCCTTGTAGTGCACGCGAAACACCTTGTCAGTACGCAGCGTCGGGCGAATGACTTCAATTGTGAGTGTCTCTTCGTATACTGCACCGGGAAGTAACTGGGGCACGATAGCGGCGGGCTGCTCAGCTATCCATGATTTGAAACTCGTATCAAAGACCGTTGATTGCCCATCTCTTTCCTCGAATTGCATTCCCTGCGATCCCATCGTATTCCTGACCCTTGTATTCTTCTTTTTCGATCTTGACATAAAGTTAATACCCTCCAACACCACATATGCTTCTGATATGGCATATAGTATAGCATACTTTTTCCTATCCGGCATCTGTCGTGTACTTCTGGCTGGCTAAAGAGAGGGGAGGTTTTACTTCTGGCTTGCCAGATGTATATTCTGAAGGTTACAAGAGCGCAAATGGAGTTGGAGAGCTATGAAGAGAGTATTGTAGATTGATAACGCTTGTCTACGCGGTAAAAGTGCTCAAAGATGGCGAAGAGAATGAGCGCTTATTTCTGTAGTAAGTAGCAAGTGGAGAAGAGTAGAGGCAAGAGAAATTACCATTGTTATCGATCTCTACAGATTTGACAGGCTATTTTATCCATGTTACGCTAAGTGCCGAACGTATGCGTCAAGGGACGACTGTAGGTCGCCCCTTGACGCCTAGAGTAAGGGCAACCTTTGCGGTTGCCTGCCAAACACTCACAAAGGAGATAGAATTATTATGCGGCAACTTCACATCTTTTCAGCACAACAGGAGATTTTTATGAACACACAAAAAAGGATCATAAGATTTGACAGCACTCAATATAGGCATTGTCGCGCACGTGGATGCTGGAAAGACAAGCCTGACCGAGAGAATTTTGTATGAAACACACGTCATCGACGAAATTGGCCGGGTAGATACAGGAACCACCCAGACCGATTCGCTGGACCTTGAAAAGAGAAGAGGCATCACCATCAAAGCCTCTGTCGTCTCTTTCTTCGTCAACACCCTGAAAATCAATCTGATTGATACCCCTGGACACGCTGACTTTCTGGCTGAAGTCGAGCGCTCCTTGAGTGTTCTTGATGGCGCGATCCTGCTGATCTCGGCCGTCGAAGGGATTCAGGCGCAGACAAAAATACTGCTCGCGGCCCTCGTCAAGCTGCGTATCCCCACAATCATCTTCATCAACAAAATAGATCGTAGCGGTGCCCAGGCCGATGAACTGATCACACGTGTCAAGGAAAAGCTCACCGAACAGATCATCCCCCTCTACCGGACCGAACACATCGGAACGAAGCAGGCTTCCATCACCCAAAACAGTCTGCACGATCCGGCGTTCCTGTACACATGTATCGAGCAACTCGCGCTTCACGATGAGCAGTTGCTTGCCGCTTATGTGGAGGGAGAGACCATCACAGAAGAGCAGGTACGTACCACACTTGTACAGCAAGTCGGGCTAGCCAGGCTCTTTCCGCTCTTTTTCGGCTCCGCAATAACCGGCGTCGGCGTCAAAGAATTGCTCGCCGAGCTTGTCAACCTGTTTCCCTCCACGACCGCTCTGGAAGACGCACCCTTATCGGGTGTCGTTTTTAAAATGGAGCAGGAGGCGACGGGAGAAAAAGTCGCTTATGTACGCGTGTTTGCAGGAAGCATGCACGTGAGAACCTCAGTGAACCTGCACAGGAGAAAGCATGATGGCGAGATCGCGACGTATACAGGCAAGATTCAAAAACTGCATCTGTTCCGACAGGGGAAAACGGTGCAGGTGCCAGACGTAGGGGCCGGCGAGTTTGGTAAAGTCTGGGGCTTGAAAGAAGTGAAGATAGGTGATGTGGTTGGTGCATGGTCCGACCATATCAAATTGCACCATTTCGCGACGCCTCAGATGGAGACACGCATTGAAGCCATACCCCCCGAACACGATCATCAGCTCTATCAAGCGCTTCTGGAACTGGCGGAGGAAGATCCCCTTATCTCGGTCCTGAAGGATACTGTTCATCAGGACATCTACCTCCGCATTTTCGGCGAGATCCAGCAAGAGGTGATCGAAACCATGCTCAAAGAGCAGTATGGTCTGGCTGTTCGCTTCGCCGAGACCGGTATCGTCTGTATCGAAAAGCCCAGGGGCAGCGGACAGATGATAGAGTTTATGGGAGCGGCGGGAAATCCATTTGTGGCTACCGTCGGCCTGCGGGTTGAGCCAGGGCCTGTAGGCAGCGGGATAACCTATAACTATACTCCAGGCGCTCTGCCGCTGCCCTTTTACCGCGCGATTGAGGAGACGGTGCGCGCCTCCTTCGTGCAGGGGGTGTACGGCTGGGAAGTGACCGATATTGTCGTCACACTTACCCACACGGGCTATAGTAGTGTAGTATCAACTGCTGGTGACTTTAGAAACCTGGTTCCACTGGTGTTGATGGAAGCGCTGGCTGAGGCTGACACGGACGTCTATGAACCGATCAACCAGTTTGAACTGAGTGCTCCCATCCACGCGATTAGCACCGCTATGTTTAGATTGTCGCAACTGCGGGCAGTCTACGAGCAACCCATCCTGCGCAACGACACGTTTCTATTAACGGGCACGCTTCCTGTAGCCACAACAGAGGAATTCAGAAGAGAACTGCCATCTTTTACAGAAGGTGAGGGCGTTTTTATGGTTCAACCAGCCGGGTTTCTCAAGATGGAGGGACCTTTCCCCAGCAGAAAGCGCATGGACTACAATCCGTTCCATCGCAAGGAATACTTGCTCCATGTCCAGCATGTGCGTTGACCTGGAGTATCATGGCCTCGGGATCATGTAGATGTGCACGAGACTTCCCAACAGTGGGAGGCCTCGTGCACTGACAAGTAACGCTCTCATGTGCAAGTCCATTACCTGTCTGAAGACGATGCAAAGGCACGTCTCAACTGCTTGAGACGGATCGAGAAGAATGGGTGAAATTATGTGAGCCCGGCGGATCTCAAGGTCCAATGCGAAACTCAGCAGACCGATGAAAGTAGAAGTGAAGGCAATAGCAAACGGGTAAAAAGAGGATAGAAAAGAGGGTAATATATGAGTGCATATCCAAACCAGCCAACACTGGACGTGCAGAAGATTGAAAGAGCACTGCATCAGATTTTTCCCATCCTACCAATACATGTAGAGCGTGTCGCCACGGGTATCTCTACCTACGTCTACCGCATCGCCTATCGTAACGAACTATTCTACCTGCGCATCCTCCCGGAAGCAGGCGCGAGTTTTGCTCCCGAGGTTGCTGTACATACACGACTCCATCAGATGGGGGTCAAGGTACCCGAAGTCATCCATTTTGAGGAGTACAATGACATCCTGCACTGCTCGATTATGGTAACGACAGAGATCAAAGGGCAACCTGTGAGCCAATTGCCTGCCCTTTCCCAGCAGCAGGCGGCAAGGATCGTAATGGAGGCGGGACAGGACCTGGCTCGTATCAACAGCGTACCTGTTGAGGGCTTTGGCTGGGTAGAGCGCGAACGGCCTGATACAACGCGCTTGCAGGCGGACATGCCAACGTTCCGTTCGTTCGCGCTTGAGTTCTGGCAGGCTGACCTGGCCTATCTGGCGCAGCATGCCATCACCGCTGTGGAAGTGGCACTGCTTGAGCGTGTCCTCGCGCGCTGCGATGCCTGGCTCGACGTTGAGCATGCCTGCCTGGCGCACGGCGATCTTGACGCCACCCACGTGTATCAGCAGGATGGTCAGTACAGAGGCATTATCGATTTTGGCGAGATTCGTGGCGCGGACCGCTGGTACGACCTGGCTCATTTCCATATGCGTGACGGGGAGGAATTGCCCTATCATCTCACGTCCTCGCTCGTATACGGCTATGGCGAGATTGCTGCGCTTCCGTCTGACTACGAACAGCATATTCGTTTTACCAGCCTGCTTATTAACGTACGCACTCTCGCGCGCAGCCTGCAAACGCGTCCGCCCAATCAATACACGCAGCATCAACTGGTGGTGCTGCGGGAGGATCTCAAAGCATTGCTGTAAGGGTAACCCCAAATTTCCTACTTCTCTACCAGTACTGCTTTTCATAAGCTATACTGAGCATATGTTTTCCTGGGGGGAAAGAATATGTATATGTCGCGTGTCAGGCGTTTTCAAACACTGTTCCTGATGGTGTTCATTGTGAGTCTGAGCATCTTTCCATCAGCATGTGGGCAGGAACCCGTACAGGGCGCGAAGACGCCGATAGCAGGCAAAATACCGACCCGGCAGGCGACATCGTTCTCCCTCTCTCTGGCAGCACATCCACAGGTGTTGGCCTCTGCTACTGCATCCTCTACATCCACCGCTACATCAGGTGCGACAACTGCAACGAACACGACCACCTCACAGAGCGCGGCAGCCGCGAACGCACCGAGTACGATTGCCGGTGCCCCACCGGGACCGGTGCCCTCGGGAGCCGGCACAATCCCCGCTGCTTTCCCTCATTACTTTAGTTTTGGTGTGATGAGTAGCCCCGGTGGCGCGGGCGATCTTGATAGTATGCGCAGCAGCAACGGCGCGACTTTTGCCTTTCGCTATCAGTATCTTTCAGGCGGGACAAACACGGGGCATGGCTGGGAGACATGGAACCAGCCGGCCGGGCAATTCGCGACCTATTACATGCAGGACAGCGATCAGCACGGCTACATACCGACCTTTGTCTACTATGAACTCTGTCAGACCGATGGGCCTCATCCTGGCACGTATTGTGGTGGGCATGATGGTGAGCAGGATAGCGGCAATATCGCCAATCCCGCATCTATGAATGCCTACTTCACCAACTGGGCGCTGCTGATGGAGAAAATCCACGACTTCGGCAAACCTGTGCTGGTGATCGTTGAGCCCGATCTGTGGGGCTTTTTGCAGCATGCATCGAACAATACTGATAATGCTGCTAACGTCCCCGCCAGCGTCAGCTCGTCCGGTTATGCCGCGGCCGCTGCTTATCCCAACACTGCGCAGGGCTTTGCCTGGACAATGCTCCATATACGTGATCTGCATGCCAGCAATGCCATCCTGGCACTGCATGCTTCGCCGTGGGCTGCGGGCGTGGATATCGCCTCTGATACACGCGCTGATCTTGACGTTGGTGCTGTTGTCCAGAAAGAGACGAACTTTTTGAACAGCGCGGGACTGGTCGGCAATCCAGCCGGTGTGTCAGGCTGGGATCTGCTCTCCAACGATGTCGCTGACCACGATGCGGGCCAGATCAATGGCTATACCTGGTGGGATCGCTACAACCGGACGTTTCCGAATTTCGCGCGCTATCTCGATTACATCGGCCGCCTGAGCCAGGCGACGCATCACCGCGTCGTTATGTGGCAGGTACCGATTGGCAACCAGTACTTCGATACGATGAACAACACGCCGGGGCACTTCCAGGATAATCGCGCCGAATATATCCTGGGCAACCCGGCCAGCTTTGCCGCTGCCGGTATCATTGCCGTCCTGTTTGGACCGGGCAACGGCGGGACCATGAACGTTGACGCCGCCCACGATGGGGTGACCAATCCCGCTCCCATCAGCAGTTACGAGTGCGACCATTGCAATACTCACGCCAGCAGCTATCCTGACGACGATGGCGGCTTCCTGCGCCTCTTCATCGGGCAATATATGCAGCATCCTGTGCCGCTTAGCTAGTTCACCCTTACATATTTCTCTGCCTGATGAATTGGCATTCAGGTTTGTACAGTGTTGTGAAGAGCTAAAAAATTATAGTCACCCCCTTGCGCCCTTTGGGCCTGCTTTCACCTATTGTTCGGGTTGCGCAGCGAAAACAAGTCTGTTAAACTAACGAATGTTCGGGGTTGGCGCGTTGGAACATACTCGGGGTGAGAGTATGCGCACCATTGTTGTTGTCGGCGACGCGACTAGAGAGAGAAGGCCCCAAAGGAGAATATGTGTTATGACGATGATGATAAGCAGGAAGGCGCTGGAAGATTACGGGTTGGTGAATCTGGGCACTATCAACTGGAATCTTTCCCCTACTGTGCTGGTTGAGCAAGCACTGGCACGGAACGAAGGGAAACTGGCCGCCAATGGAGCGCTCTGTGCCACGACAGGAGCGCATACCGGGCGATCTCCTAAAGATAAATTTATTGTAGCAAACGAGGAATCGGCCACACGCATCTGGTGGGGAGAGAACAACCATCCCATGTCGCCCGAAACGTTTGAGATCGTGCGCCGCAGCCTGGCCGATTATTTGCAGGGACGCGACGTCTATATTCTGGATGCCGCGGCCGGCGCTGATCCTCGCTATCGCATGCCTATTCAAGTTATTACCGAGCTGGCCTGGCATAATCTCTTCGCGCGTCAACTGTTCCTGCGCGCGAACGAGAGCGACCAGACGAGTGATCGACCCGGTTTTACCATCCTGTGTGTGCCGCACTTCCGCACCAATCCACGTATTCACGGTACACGTTCGGATACCGCTATTATTATTGATTTTGAGGAACGTCTTGTGCTGATCGCCGGGACCGAGTATGCCGGTGAAATGAAAAAAGCCATTTTCACGGTCCTGAACTTTATTCTCCCTGCCGAAGGCGTGCTGCCGATGCATTGTTCCGCCAACATTGGGCCCGAGGGCGATGTGGCGCTTTTCTTCGGCCTCTCGGGGACCGGCAAGACCAGTCTTTCGGCCGATCCGGGCCGTAATTTGATTGGTGACGATGAGCACGGCTGGGGCGATAATGGCGTCTTCAATTTTGAGGGCGGCTGTTATGCCAAGTGTATTAACCTCTCAAAAGAGTATGAGCCGCAGATCTGGAATGCTGTACGCTTCGGCGCGGTCTATGAGAACGTCGTGCTGCATGAAAAGACGCGTGAGCCTGACTACACGGATGCCTCGCTGACGGAGAACACGCGCGCGGCGTATCCCATTGACTATATCGACAACGTCGTTCTCTCCGGCATGGGCGGCCATCCCGACGCGGTCATCTTCCTGTCGGCGGATTCGTTCGGCGTCTTGCCCCCCATCTCACAGCTTACGACCGAGCAGGCGATGTATTATTTCCTCTCAGGCTATACCAGCAAGCTTGCCGGAACCGAGTCCGGGGTGACGACGCCCCAGGCGACCTTTAGCTCGTGCTTTGGGGCTGCCTTCTTGCCGCTGCGCCCCGGCGAATATGCTAATCTGCTGCGTGAGCGTATCGAACGGCATAGCGTGCGTTGCTACCTGATTAATACAGGTTGGACCGGTGGTGCATACGGGACTGGCTCGCGTATCAATATCAACTACACCCGTGCGATGGTCAGGGCCGCCATCAACGGCGAGATCGAGAGGGCAGAGATTGTGACCGAACCAATCTTTGGCTTGCGTATCCCAACGTCCTGTCCAGGTGTGCCCGCCGAAATACTCAATCCACGCAACACCTGGGCCGATCACGAGGCATACGATCGCCAGGCGCTGACGCTGGCCGCCCTCTTCAAAAAGAACTTCACTCAGTTTGAACTTCCTTCTGAAGCTGTACGTAACGCGGGGCCGCACTAAAAAAGAGATGATGCACAAGCGAGACGGTCAATGAGTCATCCCGAATTTTTCTGTCGCCTCTGAAGGGGCAGAAGACAGAAACAAGCAGAAAAAAGAAGAAGGCTAGACAAAAGAGACCTCCTGGGCTATCTTGTAAAAAAAACACCACCAAGAAGATGCAGGAGGTCACGTACATCGATGCAGTCCAAGTATGGCATACTTCAAGAAAA
>JAABUQ010002861.1_pt1 | contig 33043 bp, 36 predicted proteins | sample 5560001 | NCBI WGS metagenome assembly JAABUQ01 (sample SAMN10711888, study PRJNA513371) | rock metagenome | isolation source: Antarctica rocks | place: Antarctica: Victoria Land, Finger Mt nord | collected 2015-12-18 | reverse complement strand
GGGAGGATAGGGAGGGATTTGGGGGGGGTGAGGACGACGCCGGTGAGGAGGTTGGAGGCTGGGGCGTTTAGGATGGAGGTGTGGGTTGAGGAGGGGGAGGGGAAGTTTGGGGGTGAGATGGGTTGATTGGGTGGGGGGGATGGAGGGGATGGGTGTGAAGATTGGATTTGTTTACTGGTGGGTCGGAAGAGAGTTGGGTCGAGGTTGATGAAAACTCCATTACTCCTGTTTGCTTATTGCTACTTAGAGAACATGATGATGTAGCTGATCGATACCGTATCCCCGCTGCAGAATCCGCATGAATTATGGCTTAAATCAGTACTCATATCGTTCCTTTTTCCGTCCCTTTTCCTCCCGTAGTATTTCCCAATATCCCTATCCCTCCAGTCATGAGTCATTCGCGTTAGTAATGTATCCTACAATCATGAGACACCACCTCGTATCGCATCCGCTGCGTTCATTATACTTCATGATTCGCAATCATGAACCTACCCGACCAAAGACAGGAACGCCCCCGCCTGCCCCCTTCCCCCAAATTTTCAACACAACCAGATCCGCGTTACCGTGAACAATACGGCCTATTCATCCCCGCAATCTCCCTGCACACCGTCGCCCACTCCAACTCCCTCTTCACCGGCTCCCCTCTCCGAGCTTGGCACACCTCATCCCACTTCAGCAACTCGTACGCGAAGCGCAGATGCGGTTGGATAATCACATTCAGGCGGCGAGCGCGCACGAAACAGTATGCGCGTGGGAAGGAGAGGTGGAGGGAGGCCATTACTTCGGCGATGCAGATGGTAGCGGAGCGGGAAACGCCCACGCGACAGTGGACTAGGGTCGCGGTGGAGGCGGCTTTGCCTTTGGCTGGGATACATTAGAAGGGTTTCATTTGGGGAAAGGAGGGGTTTACCAAGGAAGCTTAGACAGCGCTCGAAATCTTTCATGAGTGGGTCGACGCCGTTATCTTGGACGCGGTCGATGAACAGGATGTTCTCCTCGCCGAAGGTGTCGAGTTGGGTTTTGCTCCAATTTACCGGCTCGCCGACGCTGAGAAGCTTTTTTATGCCCATTGCTTTCAGCAGATCAGGGTTGTTGGCGTGACATAGGTTGCCGAGGTACATGTATGGCAGGATACGACTGGGTAAGCTGCCGTCCATACGGGCAAGCCATGCTGGTTCCTCTCGCGGTGGGCCGACACGACCTCGTCTTGGGGATAAGGATGGTACCAGCCGCGATTGGAGGGATATAAGGAGAGCGACGTCCGAGGGGTAGGCGAAGAAATTGCGTCCCTTTTCGCAGTGAAGACGCAGCCAGGCTTCGTGAAGAGGAATTTGTTCTGCGTGCATGAAGTAGGCAAGGGCCAGGAGCGTGCTTTCAGTGTAGCCATCTGTGCAATGGATGAGGATCTTGCGGGCGGTGGGAAAGAGAACTTTCATTGGGATGTTGCCTTCGCCGTCCGTGACCTCGTCTTCGCTGGCGTCCGGTGTGGTCTTGGGGTTGGCGAGCTTGTTCATCCACTGACACATCATTGTTACCGGGTCCTTCTGCGGTTTTGTGTAAGTGTGAGATGCAATGCTTCCGGAGGAGGGAAATTCCATGTGCTGTACAGTCGAGTGGCTGCCCTCGGCGATTCGCTTGAGAGCATGGGCATCAGGAGGCGAAGCGAGGTCATTAGCATCGATAAAGATGTCGAAAGTGGGCTGATCATCGTCTTCAGGTGCAAGGATGAGGGCGGAGTCAGGGGTAGGCCCGAGCCAGACGTTGTTGGCTATTTCTGTAGCCTTGGACATGGTACACATCTCTTGCCGCTCCCAGTGATCTTATATGTGTCAGTGTTGAACGGCAGTTCATTGGTTAGCATATTCTCTTACAGAAGTCCATGACGTGTCCCGTCGCTTTGCCCTGGGAGTCTATGGCTACGAGCTCTGGGTACTCTGCCTCGACCTCTTCGAAAGAACCTGTTCGGTGTGTAAGTACTCAAAGCGAAAGGCTACGTCTTGGGTCCGTGTTAGACTCACTCGACATGGTAAAAGTACTAAACACTGGTGCATCCTCGTCACCGACATATCCGCCCTCCACGCGCCATGTACTCTGTGCAATGGCGAACTTTTTTGCGAGATCGCTGATCTCCTTTGTCGATGTTCTTGCATCCCCATATACAACAATATCCGACACAAGCGCCATCTTTGTAGCCTGAATCTGAAAATTGCGGACTGAGAATCCCTCCTTGGGATCGACCTCCAGAAACGTAGCATCTCGCCCCTTGTTCAAGTCCAAGACCTCCTCTGGACTGATGGCGCCTTTCAACCTCGAATGATTCAAATCCCCTCCAGCTTTCACTATAGTGATCCCTCGAAAACATTTTGGGGTCTTCAGCTGAGCCTTGCGCCGAGCAATGAAGAACGCCAATTGGACCTGATTTTCCGGATGCAAGCCATGTAACCAAGGAAAGCCATGTTTTGGGTCTGGATATGCTTGTGTAGCTATATAGTTGAGTGCTGCGTTCAAAGTGAATACATCGATGGTATATAGAGGTGGGCTGTCATTGACCTTTGCGTATGTGTCTGCTGGATGAAGCAGAGAGAAGGTTTGAAGAGCGTAATTTTTTGAGGGCGGTGAGTCGGGTGGTGTAGCGAGAGAAGCCAGTTGTGAGCTAGGAGAAGGTCCTGTCGGGCAAAAAGGAATGTGCTTGTTTGGGATTGGAGCAGAACCGGGACGTGAAATATTGAGGCTCAACGTATGAGGGTGAGGTGGTGGAGTTGGCGATTGTCTCGGCACCGGCTGATGAATGGCTATTGCAGCCATCATGCACACTTCATCGAACGTAGTATGCCTCGCCACAGGATCAACAGGCTCATGCGGTGGAACGTGCGTGGAAATGCCGAGTCTCTCCTGACCAAAGTCGCAGACAATCCCGCGTTATCTTACGTAGGTCGTTTTGGGATAGCCTCGATCCCCAGACCATTGGTGCTGAAATGAGAATGGGGTCGTTCCCAGTACGATGGTTTGTTCACGGCCAACGCTTCGAGATTGGTTGTGTAAGTTGCATACAAGGCGACCAGAGTTGGCTATATGCAGATTGTCAATATCTGGATAGGGCTTAGCCATTCGAATGAAGAATGAGCATGTTGAAACCAGAGTCCTTGGCCTTAGTCAATGTACGGTTTGGCTTACATTCAATAAAAATTATATCAATAGATAAAGATCTTGGATTGTGGAGATTGGTTTGCACGCAATTGGCAGTAGACGAGATGGCACAGCCAGCGAAAATACAGGATTTGTGTGGAAGGAGAACAGCAGAAGCAGGAGGTCAAAGAAGAGAGCAAACAGAAACAGAAGTATAAGAATCACATTCTGAAGCAGAGATGGATTGCAGATTGGGAATTGAGCATGAGCCAGACAGGATGTTTGCTTGAATGCCCCACCTTTTTGCAGCTTTACCCCATTGGAAACTAGCGTGATTTTTAGCGCTCTTTTAAAGCCCCACTTCCCGCCGCTTGTTCCATGGCCCGCACTGTCTCTGAAAGTATCTCCCCTCCCCCCTCGTGCTCACTACGGCATCTCTGTCAACTCATGCAACAGGGGATCCTATCGAGAGCCGAGTGAGCTTTTCACTGCTCAATCAAGTATCACCTGGGTCCCAATACCACTGTGGAGGTAGGTCACTATTAGATTATTATCATTCAATGATAGGTAAGACAGGGTGATGAACATGTGTATCACGAGGCTCTTCACTTTTTTAAATGCCTTTCTATATACGGCTCCACTAAGTCGGCTTCTTATGAGATATGGACACTGCTCCATCAAAGCTCCTTCAAATGAGTATGGCTAGTACTTTGAATTCAATGATTTGTTAGCCGAAAATGAAATAGTGATAAAATTTCTGTAACACCCAGAGAACGCATATCTTCACATCACTTCACTTTCACTAGCGTTTGAATCTCCTCTTCTTTAGCGCTATCACTATCTCCCTTCCAACACTCCACCTTACAACTTGATCCTCACCCATCCACTCTTGCCATCATGAACATCTCTCCTCCAAATGCTGAGATGTGATTGATTTCAAGGCAGACTTTACGTGATATTATTTTCGACTTTCTACGTTACAACTTTATCCTTATTCTAAAAATTCATCTTCACCTAACTACCTACTCTCACCATCAACAACATCTCTCCTGTAGATGCTTAGATATGATTGATCTCAAGGCAGCCTTTACTTGATACAGTTCTCAACTCTCCATATCACAAGTTCATCCTCGTTTTACAGCTTCATCTTTATTCAACCACTTTCACCATCAACAGTAGCTCTCCTGTAGATGGTTCGATGTGATTGATCTCACTGCAGACTTTGCTTGATACAGTCATGGCTCCTCCTGGGGGAATCGTGGGCAAAGGGTCAGGATCGAAGGGTTCAGCAAAGAGCGGGAGGGAGGAGCACCAATCCCCTCCACCGACTTCTCCAGCGGCGCCTGACCTAGCATCTGTAAGTTCTTCATATCAATTTAGCCACCTTCACTGACGCAATCACAGAAATATATACCATGAAAACAACGCGTGCCGTGTAGGCGAACAGCCTTCAAATGGGGCGACTTGGGACCGCAAAGTCATTCTGTAGTGTCTTCGAACACGATCCACAGGTTGCTGCCTACCTGGGGTACACTGATCTTGCCGAATTTCGAAAGTTTCAGCTCTCTCATCATTGCATTAGCTACCACATTGCGTGGTGTATTTACATAAATTTATGTCACTCACACCAAGCAAGGACTCTTATTGCATTCCACCATTTTGGGAATTGGTTCCGAACGCCGTCGTTTCTAGGCTTTATTGGGCCATGTTTTTCCTTTCATGGCCAACAGCCAACTAATATACTATCACTCCATTCATTTGCCCCATATTCAGGGCCTCATCGTGTATATTAGGGAGACTTGCTCCATTAGCCATCAATCAGACGATATCTCCCTGATTGCTTTCCCCTTGGTGGTGCTGTACCATCCAAGAAATTACGATCTAAATATTATCATATATCACAGGAACGTATAAATATATAAAGCACGATGTGTTCTCGGATAATTTCGATTCAAAAGCCGCCACTGTGGCTCTAGAGCTGCTTCGTGATATCCCAGAAAAGACCAAGAATTCCCCGTATCACTTGAAGATGCAGTCAAGAGGTATCCCACCCGAACCTCCCAAGAAGAAGGCCGGGAAAGAGAGAAGTAGAAATTGCGGCACCGACTAGACGAGAAGGATGGCCACTACCTTCTCTGACAAGATCGTGGACGCAACGAACGAGTCGAAGATTTCTTTGAATCAATACCCAGACTCTCTCGCTGCGATTTTCAACGCCGAGCAAAATGAAGTATAAAGGCGCCGCCCTGGGACAAGGAGCCTAGGGCTGGCGACAGTCCCATCTCGAGAAATTCCTCAATTCGAAAGTTATACGGACGCACTCGACAAGTATTACCGTAGGGAGAGGTCACTATCAGGTTTATTCTCAATGGGTTGCAAAGATACCCACAACAGCGCAATGAAGGAGCTGCGTTTCGATCAGGGAAACAAGACCGAAGTCATTGCCTTTTTGATCAAAGAGGGCAGAGAAGTATTCAAAGCAACGATCTTGTACAGAATGACTCAACACATAGCCGCCGAGTCGACCAGAGTCATCGAAAACCTGGGTGGTCGAATCCAGCAGTTCGCGGCGACCAGGGTTTCGGGAGGCCACGCGAAACGTGTCATTTCCGCAATTCCTAACCCCAATAAACTCACCTTCAAAGCTGGGTCCCCACACTAATATGGGAGAGAGACATCTCAAAGCATACAACCGAGTCTATAATCTTCTTCGTTCATTGAGCCACAGTCTGGTGGCTTCAAGTTGGAACGACAAGTATGTGAAAGCTCAGCCTTTTGAGTCCAAAAGAATCCACGAGTCCGCGGTGATTCGGTGGATGGGACTTGTTATGGAGTCGCAAACATCGAAGCCACTGGGACGCGAGCCTCCGGAACCTTTACCAGCCAAACAGATAACTCTCCTATGGAAATGCAAGACAAAGATGAAGACTGCGGCTAATCATGAACGCCACATCGAAGAATACGTGCAGTTCCAGGATCTGACTTCTCGGAATGAAGGCCAGGCTGCTTCTTAAGACCCGCGGCGGTACCCCAGTGGTGAGATGTGGCATGACACTGTCGGCGACAACTCCTGCTCCAAGATCTTCGACTCGAACTCTCAACAACGCGTGTAGAAATATATATATGAATACCACAGGTGGATCGAAGACGCTACTACTGCATAGTCCTCACGGCTCCACAAACAGCTGGACGAAGGTGAAAGAGGTCCTCCTCGAGACCGATCTGGAAGCCGTTTTCACTTACACACTATGGCCTTTGGAGGAAGATGAGGAGTATGAGATTAAATATGTAACGTTGCACCCCTAGCTCTCCTGGAAGACGCTCAATTGGGACATGAAAATGACGTTGAAGCGGCAGCACATACTGGCAAGAACAATGACGCGAGCATGGACTTACAATCGGGTCCGGGTGAGACGAAGGATGATGAAGGAAAGGCGGAGATAGAGGTGTTTTTCAGTGGAGGGGGAAAGGCCCTAGAGAGGGGTGCGCCAATACCGCAGTCTGACTATTCGCCCAAGGACTGAGGAAAGAGGTTGCACGGTCTCAATGGCTACGATGTACTAAGTCCAAAAGCGCTGTCTGCACCCTCTGCTCGCAATAAAAATATGAAAAATCTACGTGTATTAGACTACATTGCTCCTTCTGTGCGCCAAATGTCCTGCTCCTTTCTCTGCAGACACTAATAAGGACAGTGATGGAGAGCCTTCTCCTTTAGCTCATCGGCGAGTCGTTCAAGGTAGAATCTACCCATCTCGGGTGGAAGCGTACTGAACGACCGCGCAATCTTCTCAATGTCCTTCCTACCTTTCTCGTACGCTTGTACATCCCGATTGCCATAGACGTCTTTTCCTGCCGCGTAGCCAGACTCAAGGTTGCGGAAGAACACGTTCACAGATATGCTCACGTTATCGACTGGCGATGCAGTATGGAGCCACAGCGGAGGTATATAGAGAACATCCCCCGGTTCCAGCAGAGCTAAAAGAGGCTGTGTGGACGATAGCGATTCTTTTTCAGCGAGATTTGGGTCAAAGCAGTTGATTGATGAACTCGATGCGCCGGCTGGGATCGAAAAGCTGGAGACGTTCGAGGGAGGGTAGAGCAATAGTCGTTTCGTTCCATGTATCTGGCATAGTATGTTCGCCATCACATCGTAATGCAACCACATGTTTACAGGACCCGAGATTCGTAAAACCGAACTATGCATGTTTTGCCTTGCAAAGTCCAGCTGTGATGGGAGCTCAAAGTCGTGTGCTATCTCTGGAAAGTCAACGCTAATGTCTGCTGGCTTTGTACTTGGTTGGTCTACTGCCAGCGATCTTAAGTATTGTCTTGACCCTGCAGCGATCTCGTTGAGGAAGTTGCCGAGCGGTTTCTTGACATATTTGAAGTTCTTCCGTTGAAAGTCCATATGCTCTCCAGTAGCTTCGTGAACCACGACCTGCATATTGTCAGTGAGAGTATAAGATGATCCATTGTCTTGTGTTCTGCATGTGATCTTACCTCGCGATCGGCACCAATGCTACTTCTGAGCTGTTCCAGTGTCCAATGCTCAGCACGTTTGCCAAGATTCATACCACCCATCACAGCAGGTCGCCCATGTTCTAAAACGTGTTGAAAATCAACATCAGAAGCAATGGATAGTCGGGGCATGGCTTGAAGCTTAGTTACAGAGCAACTGAACTCAGATCTAGAGATTGATCGGGCACTTGACTGATAAGCCTCGAAGGGTTCTATCTCTTCTTCAAAGCGTCGGATAATGGGCGTATTCTGGCAGGAATCCTTCAATATTGTAATCATCGCCTTGTTCCATTGATTTCCGAATGAGAAACATACGGCCCCGCCACCAGCAATGACGATGGAATCGTGGCAGACTATAGCGGTGTGACCAACAAACAAAGGACGTTGGAGGTCAGTATCTAGACATTCAAGGCCGACGAACGCTACACGCCACTGGCGCGTTGCTTCTGTCACTGCCAACAGGTGAGCGACCTCAGTATTCTGGGCAAGCTGATTCGATACCCCGCCAATGATAAAAAGGCCCCTTGGAGTCTGGACTACTGTGGCACCAAATCTGCCAAGCGTAGCTTCAGTCACACAAGACGATAGTCGTCCTGGTGGTTCTGAACCAGTGATTTCCACGTCACCAGCTGCGATCAGTGGTGCGCACTTTCTCAATTCTAGATGAAATGACGCATCTTCAACAACGAGAGCCCATTGCCACATGGTGCAAAGAATAGTGCCATTAGCAGCCATACCACCAAGCATGATGCCCTCTTTCAAGCCAGTGTGTGTCATAGTAGCGCCAAAGCTGCCCAAGGAGGTATCTCCAAAGACTTTCACCTCCGACCAGCCGAACGAACCGTACCAAAGGAGCCACTTATCGGAGACTTGGCCTCCTAGAGTTTTGCCTCCAAAGAGCAGTAACCCATGAAAGGTCTGCCCACAGAGGTCGAATGTTACTCTGGCAGCGCAATGTCGATATAAGGGAAACGGTAGATCGTCGACTCTTGTCCACCCGTTCTGAAACTCCCAGCAGTCTTTCAGTGCACGGTCTGGTGAGCCTCTTCCTCCTACAAGAAGGCTTCTCGTTTGGGTGATATTGGTGATTGTGTGACACATGCGCGACTCTCTTTGAAACGCAGACACGAGTCCGTTTTCGCTAGCAAGATTGGACTTCGCCACCCTTTGTGTATTTGGGCATGCAGGCAGCTTCATCGAAAATAGATCTGTATTATCGGTCCGAGACTTGGAATCCAGTCCTCCATGGTATCCCAATGCGTTGTGCGAAATTTGGAATAGAGCTCCGTACCGTCGACGCAACGGCGGCGAGACAACCGTCCGATGAGCCCGCACGGTTTCGAGATCCGCATGATATGCATTGAAAGCTGGAGAAGCAGGAAGATTCTGCAGGAATGGTATTCTCATTTCGCTACTGTTTGTGCCGTGGATTGCGCCTTGCCCTGTTGTAGCTACTAAGAGGAAGTAATGTGATGCGAATAGGACAAATTCTTCCCATTCGTCAAATGGCTCTACGTCGTCAAGAGCTATCCTTTGCTTCGGGGATAGGAATGCCGGATCACTCCAAAGGTTCCACAGATTCCGCGCATTAACAGATGACCAACCATGTTGCTGGAACCGGCGTACTTGATCTTCTAACCTCGGGTAACTTAATATCGACCTCAGCGGGGTCTGGAGATTTTGGAAGTGTTCGAGCATCTTCTTGGCAAAGGGATGGTCGGGCCCGTCTGGTAGATATTGCTCGAGGAGGCAAAAGCGCACTTCAACTGTTAGCATTTGAAAGGAATCGCCGGGCGTGAGAACTTACGTACCATCGTTTTGTAAAGCCGCCCAGCAGATGATATTATTCGCGGCTTCGATACTCATGTATGTAATGGAGACTTCAGCGATACACAGTACTAAGCATTGTGACAAGTCGATCTCGTTCTTTAGCAGCTCATCAAGTCCTGCAATATCGGCAAGATCGCATCCTAGCGCGTAGTACTGCTCACTTTGCAGATGTATACCCGTGTCCCCATGGATTATTCGGGTCAGCAGATCGCGGAGCTGTGGATTTGACCTGATGGCTTCCGTCTTTTCACTGATTAATGTTGGGTAGTCCACGTCAATGAAAAGGACATTCTGGCATAACGCCCGTTTTTGAGAGAGATAACGGAATGGAAGAGGGTCGCTATGGAGCTGTCAGTTGACCACAGACGTCTGAAGAGACGGAGATGACCGACGCGTGCCACTCACTAGCCACATCCAAGGTTCAATATTACTTTCTTTTTCCTTGTTTCATGCTGAAGGAAGTACTGTACTACTTGTTCCACGGCATACATTCGAAGCCAATAGCCTCGGTTAATAAGCGGGGACCTTCTCTGATGCTTTTTGACGACATATCGGAAGAAATGAGGTTGGGGATAATAAAGGGACTGCGAAACAATATGTCAAACCCTTGGGACCGATGAGATATAACGAATCATCAGGGACGGAACAGGCTAATACCTCCATGCTTCTTTTAGAAACAATCGAACTTTTATTTGTATTCATGATGGAATCATCCTGCTTTGCCTTTTTTGAAGGGTGGATGGCACACACTGGGGCCATGTTGAAGAGACTGCTGGCTTTCCGTAATTTGGTACAAGTAGATCCTTCTTGATGGACAACGGATGCGTACGTCTTGAGATCTTCAATGTTCTCACCCAAGAGATGTCTTTAAGCGGAGGTGGAACTAGGTTGCAGGGGGAAAGGGAGGGTGAAAGGAGACGATAGGGGATGTTTGGTTTTGGGGGCACCAATGAGTGGGTTTGCTTTAGGTACGGAGAGCGCCTGAGGCGCCTGTTCGACCTAAGCCCCACTATTGCGAGCTGCCTGGACGGTTCAGGTGGTGCTCCACCTCTGAGTCTGAGGGAGCACGCGTCCAGCATGCAAGCAAAAAGCAACAAATGCGCACGCCCGCTATTGAATTTGGCGACTGCCTGATCCTACACCACGATCCTTCGCTACATCCTCCTCGCCTGCCGACCATCTGTTGCTCTTGACCACATTCTTGCTTTCTACTTGTGTGGATAACACTCCGCATCGCTCGTCCACCATGTCGATGAATTTTGTGACCTTCAATCAGGACTACAGTCACTTGGCTGTAGGTACGTACGGAGAAGCTCCCGAGGAAATTTTCGTAGCTAACACTTCACTCAGGTACCTCTAGAGGCTTCCGGATATATACCACAGACCCTTTCTCAAAATGCTACGAGTCAAAACAAGGAGATATTGCATTGCTGGAGATGCTGTTTTCAACATCTTTGGTTGCCCTGATACTTTCACCACGAAGGCTACAAATCACAAATACCAAAGTACGTCCTTGCTCACGCGTGCTAAATGGAATGCGGAACAGAAAGAGGTCGAAGTGTGTGATACAGGTGCCTTTCGTACAGTGCCTCCAGAGCTTGGCTGACTTGTCAATCTTTTCTCAGAGGCAATCAACAATATGCGAACTCACCTTTCCTACCTCCGTCCTCGCAGTTCGAATGAATCGAAAACGTTTGGTGGTAATACTGGAAGATCAAATATATCTTTACGATATTAGCAATATGAAGCTTCTGTACACCATAGGGACCTCTCCAAATCCAAATGGTAAGCCGTTCGACTCGACCATGGGCTCATTCGCAGTCTCTGATTGGTCCCAGCTATCTGTGCTCTCTCGCCGTCCTCGGAGAATTGCTACCTGGCCTACCCTCTACCACAAAAAGCGGCACCCTCCTCCTTCGCACCACCTTCTCATGCCCCACCTGGCACCATCCATATCGCTCCTACCAGTGGTGACGTCCTGCTGTTCGATACCTTGAAGCTTGAAGCAATAAATGTGGTGGAAGCGCATCGCTCGCCTTTATCATGCATCGCCGTCAACGATGCCGGAACTCTGCTTGCCACCGCTTCGGACAAAGGAACAATCATCCGGGTGTTCTCTATCCCATCAGCCCGCAAGCTCTACCAATTTCGCCGAGGCTCAATGCCTTCGCGTATATACAGCATGTCGTTCAACGCCACTTCCTCCCTCCTTTGCGTCTCCTCTGCCACAGACACGGTACATATCTTCAAATTGGGTCCACACCCCCAGTCACGCAATGGAGATGATTCGTCTGTACTTTCAATATCACCTAGTGCCCGCGATCGTAGCACCAGCCCCGCGGGCAGTGAGTCACAGCCAGACTTGACGAGGACTACCAGCGACACCTCGGACTCGGTTGCTGCACGAAAGCATAACGGTACATTTATGGGCATGATCAGACGCACATCGCAGAATGTGGGTACTAGCGTTGCGGCCTCTGTAGGAGCATATCTGCCTGCAGCTGTTTCGGAGATGTGGGAACCCGCGAGAGATTTCGCGTGGCTGAAAATACCTAAAGCGCCGGCGTCTGCCCCTGGAGGTATATTGGGCTCCTCGACTCAACTGAGAAGTGTTGTGGCGATGAGTAGCAATAGTCCACAGGTGATGGTTGTTACAAACGAAGGGCATTTTTACATTTTTGGCATTGATCTCGAAAAAGGAGGCGAGGGTACATTGGTCAAAGTGTATGAGATTGGTGGCGAGAGCGAAAGGCTGGGTGCTAGTGTTATCGATGGCTGAGGACGTCTTATTGACTGGGTCTGATATTCTGGCATAGCATTCTTGCACGGCGTTGGGAGTCCATCTGACACCCAGGGATCTTCGCTGCGGATACCATTGGAGAAGCAATCTTTTGTATATATCGTCTCTGCATGATTGACTAACGCCACAGTCAACGATCATCCAAATCACTCTATGCACAGGGCGGGAAATGGAAATCGAAAGTTTTCAATCCGCGCCTGTTGAAAGCAAACTTTTCCGTCGGCAAAGGATGGACCACATTCCAACAAACTTTCCAAATTTCTCAACGCACCTCATCTTACAAGGCTCAAGCAAATTTTGCAGACCAGGTCAGTGAGGTGTCGAGTCTCTCAATACCTCAAGGCACGATGAGATGTGTATATGCCTAGGAATCCTTCAAACACCAGTGGCAGGACGCCTACGCAGAACAAGACCCTCGAGCACCATCCAATGCTGATCGATTGGTTTTCCCAAGCACAAGGCTACCGCATACTCATTACTGCTGCCAGCGATTGCTTCTTGCTCAGCATCGTTGCCCTTCCGGTACAACGGAAAATGAGCCTTGCCTGTATCCAATTGCTCTACCGATACGCTCTGGAAGGCACTGCACGCTGAGGGAAAGATGCTTTTTAACAAAGCCACAAAGCCGATAGCAAGACCCAGATCCAAGCAAGACAACGGGGACGTTATTGACCTCTCACTCTCCGGGTCTGAAAAAATTTGCTCTACTCGGCGTGCCGACAAGGGACACCGCCACTCCGCGCCCAACATTGGAGTCTATGACGGGGAACAGTATTTCACCTCGCTAGCATATCGCGCAGTCATATTTGTAAGGTCCTGTAGCCTGTGGGCTATGTCCAAGAATAACAACTTCACTCGAAACCCTAGAGAGCTAAATTTAGCATGCGCCCTTGGAGGATTGGAGCAACAGTTAGTGAGCCTGAAGTCACAACCCAATGGCTAATTTTGACAACAGAAACAAACCCCTCTTCCGGCCATTGTCATTGATACACCGTCGATAATACTAGGTCGCCAGGCAGATTGCAGACACTTCACTGCCACGGTGGAGGAGAGAAGACGAGGAGGAGCAAGAAAAACACTTCAAAGTCTCTAGGCTCTAAGAAGGAAAGCGTACCCGCACTTTTTTGCAGGCAAGGTGGGGAAGTGGCCGGATTGATTGGTCGACTGCTTTTCCGCCCAGCGTCTGCGGATAACTGCTCCCTTTGGTGCATCAAAAAACAGTCACGTTTTGAGTCACTGCCCTTCCACCGTATGCAATTCTACGTCAACACTCAATCACTATCGCCATACTAAGTCTAAGCCTGAGGGAAATGCCTCAATCACAGAAAAGGCCGTGGTGAGCCTGGTATTGAAACTAGGTATTGAACACAAGCTGCCGGGAAACCGGCAATACGCTAGCTTCTCTCATGCTTGTGAAAGTTGTGTCATCGATGGTAAGAGTCTGGTCTCCAAAATCGTCTGCCCACGTTGCAGATTTCGAGCATTGATGCTGGAGACCAAAAAGGTAAGGTCTGCAACGTTCAAGCTTCAGCATACCCGATTGGGATGTGGCACCTCAAAGTGGGTGCGTACTGGTGGTGTGGAGCGTGGGCTATACGTGAAGAAGGTACATTGTCTGCCACGACGTCCGGAATATTGCGTCAACTTCTCAATGTCTACCAGTCCCACACATCCAAAGAAGTATGCTCTCAGCAAATTCAAAATCCTTTCGAGACCACTCAGGCGCCTCGTGTAATATGCGTATGCGTTGTTAGGGGAGTGAGCAAACTACCGAGTCGCAGCACCTATTGACCAGACCTACGTTCGGCAGGCATCGGAAATCACATCCTGCCAATCGATGATATGGATGGGGCGTTGGCTTCTCAACGTCTTCCTGCTAGAGCGCAGGCGAGTGCAACCAGACACTCTAGAGATAATCACGATGGTGCGACATGGACAGATGGTATACCCGGCAGACTCTACTCGCCACTGGGTTGCAAGACCTTCAATGGGCAACGGAAGCAGGCTATGAGAGTCGAGCGTTACGAGCCTCGACTACAGAAGACGAAAGATCAACAGCAAATAGGGTCTCTGGGACGAGGGGGGAAAGGTTGAGTAATCGCCGAGGCCTCCAAAGAGGAGATCAGTGCTTCAATCAATCAAGATGAAGCAGTAGTGGAGTAGCCGAACTCGGCAAGTATGGAAATTGCGAGCAGTCAGAAGAGGCAAAAGATGTGTAATCCAGAACAGGAAGATTTGACGAGATGGAGTGCGAGGCTGGCACATTGGTGAGATTCTGGTGCATGTTTCAGGTTTGAGGATTTGCTCCGGTTGCATAATTTTGGCACCTTACCAGAAGCAGACTAGGGCTTTTCAGCACCCGTTGCACATCTTGATCGGCGGAAGGGATTGCGAAAAGGCCGGGCTGGCTCCTAAGCAAGACTCTTGGCAAATTTTCTTGTGTACGGAGTAGCAACTCCGGCACCAGATTCCACTACTCCACCCACACTCTAGAAATGCCACGGCAGCAACACCAGACTATTTCCATTCATTCGCTCTTGTGCTACAACAACGTTCGGCAATATCGTTGGTGAGAGTAGACTTCTCCATCAGAGCAAAAGATTAGGTAGGGTATCCCTACACTATAGGTGGAACATAATATCGCCCATGCAGTGTGGGATTAACGAATCCCTGGATGATGACGGCGTGCAATCATCACATCGACACTCTTGACTGCACAATTCCCCATGATTTGACTTTTCATTCTTACTTTGGCTGATGGTGGGGGAGACAGACGCTACAGCAATAGTGCGTAGGGTGGAAATTCTTTGGATGTTGTATTTGGTGGTAATTTAAAATCTCACGAAACGCAAGGCTAAATTAGCGGTAAGCTGGCAGCATGGGCTTGTTCCTGCACTAAACTAGGTAACTAACTAAGGTAGCAGCGCACTTTGATCAGGGCAGGGATGGACGAGGCGGTGATGCTGCAGGGAGAGCAGGGATGTCAGCTCTGCTCGTTTTCCCCTCTGATGTCTGCTCCATCCTGATCCCTCTCTTACTCACTGATAAAATGATGGCGGTGCCGCGTTCATTGCGTTGCACTTCTGCACAACTCACATCTCCTCATCCACCCCACTTGCGCCGCTCGTCTTCAAGTCCTGCGACTTGGTCTTGAACACTTTAAGTCTCTGAACGCACGCCCCCTACCCTGACTATTTCCCTACATTCTTCCCCAACTGCGCCGGCCTGCTATTCACGTATATACCCTGTGGCACCATCATCCACCAACACCTTCCAACACTTGAGAAATACAAACTCCTCCCGTGGACAACAACTCTTCAGCTGCGTTCCAACAGCTCTCGAAACAGTGTCCTGGTCCTTCTGCGCGACCACAACTTGATCAATCGTATACCTACTCGCCCTCGGGCTTGATACAACCACGAATATAATGAACCTCACGCCGCAGTCGATGCGCTCACCTATGTCTCCCTTCGAAGAACAATCAAAACACTCCTTCTCTCAAAGACCCTGCTATCCGACCACCCCTCAACCGGAGCCCACACCAATGGAACAACCCACTCGTGGACTCGGCATATTCGAATGCCCAATGCCTCAACCTCATAGCTCGGTTCATGAACTACCACCATCTCCACAACAGTCAGACAGCTGGTCCCACTCGTCCATGATGGAGCAAGATTTCCCACAACCAACACACGCACCCGACATCTTCTCCGCAGCTTATGACCCCTTCTCAGGCTACAACAACAACGGTAACACAGGCATGATGTCGGTATCCTCGCCGGAAGCGCCAGGACTTGTCTTCTGCCAGACTCCCCCAAGCACCAACATGCCATCACACAGATCCTCCATCTCATCCTCATATTCGCCCCCGCACCATGGATCGGACTATTACACACCCAAGGTCAAGGCTGAGGATCACAATGAATGGTATCCGTCTCCTGGAAACGACCAGATCCTCCAACGGTCTCTCACTACCCAAGGCTTTTCCTCTTACTCAAACGAATGTTCGCCCATAACCGACCCCGCGGAGGACCTTTACAGAAGCCAGACCGGTGATTGGTCCAAGTCCAGCCATGCGCCGTACCCAGTTGAATTCAACAATATGGTTGGCGAAGAGCCCAAGTCGCGATTCGACGGCGCCCCCGTCCTGCCCAGTGTGCACCGAATCAAAAAGAAGCGCCAAAGGACTACACCTGAGGAAGCCACACATGAGTGCCGAGTCTGCGGCAAACTGTTCAAGCGGAGCTACAATTGGAAATCGCACATGGAGACCCACAATCCAGAGCGCAAATACCCACACCCATGCACAGCGATGGTTGGCGGCCAGCCATGTACCAAGAAATTCCAGAGGAAGACGGATCTTGACAGGCACTACGATAGCGTAAGGGTCATCAAACTTGCATCTTCGAGCGATATAGCTGACCAGACTTTCAGGTGCACTTGAAAGCTCGAAACCACCGTTGCAATCTTTGTGGCAATCGTTTTGCGCGCCGAGACACTCTTCGTCGTCACACCGAAGACGGTTGCCCAAAGCGATTTGAGCTAGGTTTCCGTGAGGGATCTGCTACTGCTCCTGCACGGTGGTCTTTGACGAACCTTCCTCCACGCAACAGATCCTACAGCTTGGGAGGCGCGCCACAGCAATCCTCTTCCATGGGTCCCCCCATTTCGGCAGCTCCTCTGCAACAACCGTTCCCCAGCTACCCTAGGCCCGAATTCGTGAGCAGCCCTATGCAGGCTCCTTCGGTTTTCGTTTCATGACGGATTCGCGTGAGGCTGGGTTTCCAAAACATTGCTCTGAAGGCTTAACATCTGCATTCTCCAAAAATCGCCCCCATGAAGCGTTTCCATGATTCGCAATGTCACAACGGGTGTCTAGCTCCATCTCTCGGCTGAAAACGCATGACACATCCACTTAGAGGAGTTTGGGACCAATGATGAGCACGATAATGGAACTATGGTGGGAATCTGGACCCAGGCTTGCTGTGTTTCATGTGCATTATCCTTTTGACGACGATCCCTATTGCGGGAGGGGCTTGGATCTGCACAGTCGCCAAAAGGTTCCCTTTTTAACGGCTTATGTCACTATTACGCGACTGTGTACATTGATATCTCCTTGGATGATGTTTTGTTGAGCGATTGGATTCTTATTTTGCTTCACCGTTCAATGTGTAGACATGATTTCTTGTTTTGGCGAGGGACAACTTGGGTGGTGTACGATGGGGGCCAGATATAGCTGCGTCAGCTGCCTTCTTACTTGATTCCTCTTCACTGCGGAGTCAGATGCAACGCTGCAATTTTAAAATGCATAATATGAGCAATGAACCACCAGAAGTTGCTAAAGTGCACACATGACCAGTACGGAGATACACCATAACTTGCTTCATCGTAGTAGTAGTCATTATCACCACCATTGCCGTAGTCTAGATTCCCTGCACTGAGACTTTGGCAGGGCTACGCCTACACCATCATGCTAGGCGTCCACATCAAGCTTTCCATTCACAAAGCTATCTCGATCCAGCACCGTTATAATCCAATCAAGACCGCAAAGCTGTCAGTGTCTGTGTTGGTACTCGCTTGTCTTTTGACTCCTAGGCAGATACTTATCCTTACCTCGGAGCGAGACGGGAGGAAAAAAGCCGTCCACACAAATTTGCGCGCTTACGGATACTGCGACTTTCGATGCCCATCTCAATCTGCACCAGATCCTTCACAAATCCTTCATGCACGCTCTCGTCAGCCTGGATTGCTTTATTTGCCCAATGAAAGACGAAATTTGCTTGTTGAGGCTCCCTGCCCTACAGACTCTTCCATCCTCTCACATGTTCTCCTCTTGCTTGAAGCTCCGATCTATTTGTGTCAGCACGGAGTTACGGAAGCCATGATGACTGCATCCTGCATGCAACCCTATTATTACTCTTCCAGCTATCCATTTAGAAATAAGCCAGACGATTCTCATTTACCTCTTACGGTATCCTGTGTCCGACTAAGCATAATGCGCGAAGGATTCCAATCCTGGAGAAACACAGCCTCGACGAATACCATCGCATCTGCAGCGCTGCGAACGTTGGTGTGAAACTTGAAACATTCTTAGAAAGCCATCGCACATGCACCATGGAGGAGCGTTCCTGACGGGAAATCTAGCTATGCATCCCCATTTCTGCCCCTACCGGTAGAAGGTGGCAGTGAGGTGCGGGGAAAGAAAATTTTGAGGTATCTTGCGGCGAAGGCTCTGTTGCGCTTAAGGAGAGGGCACAGGCTGTCTATGGAAACAAACATTGCGGCGACAACAACATCACCAAGCCTCAACTACGACTTCGACTTCATCCTATCTAAAGATCAAACAGCGTTGCAATATGCCCACACGATTCGGCTGGAGGCACCATTTTCGAGTAGCATCGCCGTCCTAATGTCATTCCATCTCCGCTCAACAAACTTTTCCTAGATGGTACTGTGGAGAAAACAAGGCCACCCAGGACGCTGACTGCCTCATTTGGCTCCTACTCTCCGCGGTCACGTAGTGATCCCCAAGAGCCAAAGTGTCTATCAGAAAGGCGTCTGCCTCGAATCGCATTTGCTCCTACTCGGACGACCAACAATTTGCCGAAGATACTGTTGCTCCGAGGGAAGAGGAGCCTTTTGACTCGATTGATTCGGAACAAGTAATAGCGGTCAGCCGAAAGTATCTACAGTGTCCACACTCCCCTCACTTATTGTAGCCCCCAATAGAGTAACTCTGGTGAGTTGATAGCCGAAGTAAACGCACGATAGTCATGCGGAGAAGGTGCGATTGAGGGGTGAGGGTTTTGGTAGTGGCCCATCAAGTCCCCTCTTCACCCTCGTTTTCAACTCTTAATCACAACTGGGATTTCTGAGTAAATCTACTCAGTGCACAGATTGCATCCACGGTGGGGATCATCGTAAGTACCGGACATTAACCAGCCACCAAAATGAAGGCGTGGAAGAAGCAGTTCATTTGAGCGCAAGAGGGCAAATGCCCGTTTGGATGTGTGGATTGACTTCAGTTCCTGCAGCAATCATGTGCACTGCATCGCAGAACCAGGACCCCGGGAGTGTCAAGATTCGGATTGTTACAAAGCGCACGCGATCTTCAGACAAAGTGTCGGGTACCTCCTCTACTAGAGAAGGTATGACCCTGCTATTTTCTGGGTCACGATCCAGGTATTGCAGCGATGATGCTTTGATGACAACCCATGCGACTGTTTAGAACCAACTGGTTTTCCAATCACGGTTACTGACGATGCGTGATCTCCACTCGCTCTAACCGATTGTGAAATCTCAACGCCCATGCAGAACATTAAGCCAACCAGAGCAATCGCCCCGATCATTTCCTCTACTCCGTAGGCGTGCGTGGGAGGTAGTCCGAATCAATCTTCTACCGGGAATATCAGGTGTTGGGAAGCTGGTTATGGAGGGGGGCTGGGGAGCCAATCCGCTACCAAGGACGGATGTTGGAGCCTTTCGTCAAGCGTTGGACACCTATAACAAGAGATCACGCAGGGTCTTCCATGAAAGTGCTTCTCCAACCTGCCCACGAAACTCCTCTCTCAAGCGTCCATTTGCCATACCTCAGGCTTTCACTTCTGCCGAGATTCTATGGTGATTAGAAGCAATGTGCGGGGAGCATCTAATTTACAATGGCTGCATAGCCTTTCATCAAAGGGGAATAGTCCGAACATCTGGCAGCCTAGTCTAACCGGATAGCCCCGAACTGGGACTACAAGATTGTTGGTGGCGAGCGGGAAGAGCACACACGTGCAGCCTTAGGCCCACACTATCCCACGCGTATGGTAATATAGAGGATACCAATACCACATTAGCGGTTCTATTGCTGACAGGGGCTTCTTGGAAAGCGTTGGCGATCTGGAGTGTGTTTCAGACTTCTGGGACATGCAGATTGTGGAGGACTCCAAGACTCGAGGGTGTGGTGTAGCATCGCCCTAAACTACCCAGTTGTCAAAGAAAGCCCACTCGATCCTTCTGTGGAGCCCACACACTCGGTGCTTACCGTAGCCTGCAGATTACCAGATTAGCACATGGACCGCAGCAGTTTATCCCACGGGGGAAAAGATACCGCTGAATATTGACTCGCTGGGTTTCACGTTCCTGACAATGACGATGCATATAGCTTCGTGCTTGGACCGATGCAATGCTCTCACCTCATCGGATCGTCCATGCTGGCCAAACGATTACTTGATTGGTCAAGAAAGTGCAACGACGCGATGATTCTACACCTATTCCACAAATATGTTTGCCTTTGCCACCAATATTATCTCCCAAACAAGATTACATATTCTGCATTGCGATATTTCTCAAAGAAAGCACCTGAAACATGATGACGGCAGAAGTCAACCTCGATACGGCGACTGACTCGGAGGCTCTCGCACTTTAAGTCAATCGCAAGTGCCTACGTTTCGGAATCATGTTGGCTGTGCAGGCAATCTTTGAAGACCAACAATTCCAACGCAAAAAATGCGGAAACCAACAATTACAATACGCCACTTTGCGCAGTGTGATAGGACAATCGATTACTTTCCTTCCCGAACCTAGATAGACTGATACACGATAGGATACCTATCGATAATAACGTCAAGTCCAGCACAGCCGAGCATATATCGTATCATGCAACAAGCCAACTGAACGATGATAGACGAATCTACACAGGTTTGCAATTGATTGCGAATCACCAGACTGGGTGTGTGTCGCGGCGATCGAGTGCAGGTCTCGCAGCTTTCTACCAAAAGCGCTATAGCGTGGCAAGCAGAATTTCCTTTACTGTGTGGGACCATGCAAGAGCCACGTGCGAGTAATGCGACGATCTGGTCAAAGCTTCTTGCGTGGGGACCCGTTAAGCTCTGACAGACTGATGGATTCTGCGACAAACGAATGAGGGTCAAGCTCAACCCCTCACACAAACCTGAAACAGAAGCCGATCATGGTGGTCGGTGCCAGCTACCAAGCACCGGTTCACACTTATGTAGCGCTACCTTAGATGTTATCGTCTACTTTCTCCGGCAAGGCGCAACCGACCAGAATGTCCGGCAATTACGCCAGAATATTGCGCTTGCCTGTTTCGAACCCTAAATCGCGGACATTTGCCATCTTGATCTGTGCGATCATGCCATTGTCACTTGTTGCTTTACTGATGTTTTCACACTGTGTGAGAGCGGGAGGACTGAAAGCCAAAAGCCCAGTGAAGACACCGAAGGATGGGCTAGCTAGTCATTCTAATCTTTGACTAGGGATTATCTAGTGCATACTACTTAATGTGTTAATGTAACGCAAAATCGGTGTACCGGCACTCTGGGCTTGTCAACTGTGGTTCCGTTGTTCGATGTATCTTGGATGGGTTTCACCGCCGTCAACCTATCAAGATTCTCCCGGCCGTGCAAGAGCTTTCCACACTGCGACGACGGGTACCTTACAGCCAGACCGCATTTCGCCCGTGCTCAACCCCTCGCCACAACTTAATATGGCTTCCGCTGCGAGCCTCACTAACTAGGCAACACGAGCGAGCATTCGAGAACCAATCGAGACCGCTTTAGAATCGCGTATCTTCCAATACCACCTCATCACCAAAACACCCAGAGTCTAGAGGGACACGAAGTTGAATCGGCGACTCCGAAGCCGAGACCACATGCGTGAATCTTCAACATGACTTGAACGAGCGAGAAATCGGTTTTTGACACATTTGTGCTTCGGGCGCGTTTCAGATCATAGAGCATCGGGCCTCTATGCTTGACCATAACTTGCTTTCGCTTACCGGATCGCTAGTTGTTGCAGAAAGAAAGCTTGATGGCAGATGTATCAAGCTTGACTCCTTTGCTGATATCGAGAGTGAGTGGCACTGTTTGATCGTCCACTACAACATTTTCAGAGATGGCCATCAGTTTTGCCTTGATCTGAAGACCATGACGTGAGCGTCGGTCTGCACAACATCATCAATGCGCATCTTCTTTGTTGGTGCTTCTGTCCCTGGAGCGATCATGATAGGTAAGTCACAAACCATCTTGCAATGCTTAGACGCCGGGAGGATCCATGATTGGGTGTCTAGAAATGATACCAAAACCTAGGAACCTGGGATCCATGGCTTCATTGAGGGCTAACAACGGTCTCACTATGCCTTGTCTGCCACGGACCATGTCTACGCTTCCAAAGATATAACGCGCACTTTCTTTCTGCAACATAAAGACGCAAATTCAAAGCCATGCAAGTCAGGCAGATGCAGCCAAGATCTCTCACCGCATAAGATCAGCTATTCAGGACTTCTACTCGAACTTGGGCAGCCCTGGCTCAATCACATCAATCCTCCTCCTTGTCATTCCTGCATGAAACAAGCTGAGTTGATTGTCTCATGCTTCTTGGTTGATACATGCATTTCTTGAACCTGAAAAGCAGTACCGTGAGCACCTGATGAGTGCCGGGCCCCCATCTTGGTGTAAGGGAAAAGAGGCGACGACAACAATGAGAGGCTTGTCAGCCTATAGCAAGACAAACCGAGCAATACATTTGCATGTACTTTCGTCGCCACAGAGCGAGTATTCGGCTGTTTTTTTGCAAAACCGGCAATATACAGATTTCCATCCGTCTAACCAAGGAAACAAATCTTGTATGCATAATACACACCTAATGAAGGAATTTCTGCGACGAGGTGTGTATCTTGATGAAAATAAAGCCATGCCAAAGACTCCATCATTCATTCCACGCCTCACGAACTCCTCTGGAACCTCTTTGCGAAAGCTTCCGCATCAGATGAGATTGGAATCGTGCCTGCATGCAGTTCGCAGAATTACCCTCTTCGGCACTAGCCTTGCGAGCGCCCACATTTCCCCATATGGCAAATCTTTCGCTCGCGAATCGAAATGCCAAAGTCATCTTAACCAAAAGGTGGCGGCCCTGCGCCGTTCGCACAACGACGGTCCGCAAGGGAATGGAATGTCAGCACGGGAGTACCTGCATGCAGAACTCTCCATGGCACGGAATGAGGCAACGAGAGCAGAGATGCGAGCAAGTCATGCCAGCACAGGGAACTGGGGGCGGAAACGGTTTCGCTCCAACACAATCCATTCCCTTCCCCTCCTTTATCAATTTTAATCTTGATTTTCTCTCTCTTTCTGTAGGGTTGGTTTTACGTGGTATTGGCCGTTGTGTCTGTGCATGAGACACGGTAGCGGGATGCAGGTCTATGCAGAGGCGATCTGAAGAAGGGGGGAGGAGACCCCGCATCCGGCTGTTTTTGCGAGGAGTGGGATGGAAGTGTGCGCCTGGGATAGGTACGTTTGCGCGCTCTGCAATGGATAGGCAGATAGCTTCTCACTGCGAGCCCACCACACCCTCCACCGTGCTGGACTTATGCAGTCTGCGCATGTACTCGAGATACCAAGAAACCCCTCCCCCTTCCCAGCAAACCCAATCCTATCCACCCTAACGCGCAGCAGCCACCCATCGCACCCTGAGAACCACCACCATTCACGCACCCATCCCCTCTCGTCATCCATAGCTCACCCCATCGTAGCAGCCACAACCAGGATCCTCGCGCAATCATCCCTCCCTCCCGCCTCATCCCACAGACCTGCACATGGGCACGGTCCGCTCCTATCGATAACCACTTCAATCCCTGTAGACAATCACCCAATCCGCCTTCCCCATTGTACAGTATACCTACTGAATAACCCGCCACCGCGTCGCGCAATTCCCGTCGCAACAGCCATTCGCAATCTCCCTCATCTCACGCAACACACAAGGCAATTGGGGGCCGTCCCACCGAACAACGATTCGTGGAATTCATTTTCGGCCCCCGCGAGGGAGATGGAAGCTTCGATATTGTACCTGCCTCGTGATGGGGTTTATCGCCGTTGTGGGTTTGCTCCGGGGACTTCTCTTTTGGACGCTATGGTTTCAGGTTGGATCGCTAGGGATGAGGTGGGGGGGTAGCGTGAGGAGGTTTGGGTGGGCGGTTCGGTGGGGTTGGGTTAGGGTGGTTGGATTAGGGTGGTTAGGGCGAGCTGGAATTACTCGTGTTGGGATGGTATATAGCTGGGTGGGTGGTTGGTGGGCGTTTTTGCCTTGGGGGGGGGTGTTCAGGGTTGGGTTGTTACTGTAAGGAGGTATTGTGCTGTGGAAGAGTGGGTTGGGTTCGATGTTTAGGTCGAGGTGGTGCTTCTTCTGGGGGGCGTTCTGGGGGGGGAGGTGATGGTACCTAGGGTAGGGGGTAACCTGGGTACTTTGAGTAAGTGGTGGGTTATGCTGGATGGGGGTCTCGTGGGTGTCTTGGATGCTTTTTTTTCGAGGGGTTTTGAGGGTTTGGGATGTGAATGTATTGGATTACTTGGGCGGGTTTGAGTTGAGGAAATGTTGACCCTCGAAGGGGGGTCTACCAGGGATAAGGGTTCGGCTTGAGGTGAGACTGTAGGTGCGATTTTCTTTCTTTTCTTTTCTTCTCTTTTCTTTATTTTCTTTTCAAAGAACTTTGCTTGTCCTGTTATAATTTGAACGATAGGGTCGTGTTGCGGCCAGTTGAACGCTGTTGGCCCTGTGGATGGAGGAGTATATCCATTGACAGCGGGAGGGGCAGGCTAAATATCCTCGAGACTTCTAGGAAGGGGAGTAGCAAGGGATTGAAGTGTCATCTCATCATAGTTTGGCAGCCTTGACGACCAAGACCCAGGTTTGGAGGTTGGGCTTGGGTAGAAAATTGGTTTGGGGAGGGGGGTATTTGTACAGCGGAGAGCTTGGAATGCAGATGGGTTTCATTGGGTTGGGAACTGGGGAGGGGACGGGCTTGGGGGGCTTCTATGGGGAAAGGGGGCAAATGGGTTGTAAGATTAGAGATGATTGAGTCGGTGGTCCTGGGTGGATGTGGATGTGCTGGAGAGGGCGTTGCCGACGAAGAGAGGAGATAATAAGTGCTGGTGGAGACTTCTTCGTGGGGGAGTGTTGGAAGGGAGGGGGAGCATGTGGGCGGAAGACAGACGGGCTCAGTCTTAAATGTCTTTTACGCATAGCGAGGGTTTCATAAGGATCGGCCAGGCAGAGTCAAACATGTTCTTGACAAAGACCCTTCCTCTTTTATTTTCGGTTTTGCTTCATCATACACAACTCAGCTCATCGTCATGCAGTCCCATGCTCTCGCAATGCCAGCCGGACTCTTGTATTTAATCACCATCCACCCTCTTTCCACTTGCAATTCCATCATGTTTCATCTTCACATCCATCCCCGTCCCCTTTCCCTTTTCGACTCCCTCTCAGATAAAATCGTTATCGCCAAACCCACCAAACGGATTCGGAGGCCCACCCGCACCTCGACCACCCCTCCCACCTCCAGGGAACCCCAAATGCGGCGGCCCATCCCCAGGCCCAATAGGATCATATCTCGCACCCGGCGGCACTTGGCTCCCTCTCACTCCGCCCACACGTCCAAACATCGGATCGTCGAACGTAGGATGCATTCCCCCACCCCCTATTCCCCCCAACCCCGGTCCAATACCCCCTCGCAGCGGATCGTTCGGGCCCAAGCCTGGGGGATAAAGATCTCGCTCTCCTATATTCAAGGGATTTCTCCCAGGCATGCCACGGCCGAGGCGGCGGTTGATCTCGTACTCGTCTTCGAATCCAGGGGGTGAAAAGTCGCCTGCTGGGTATGGTTGCGGATATCGTGGCTCTGCTGCTAGAGGGTCGTGAAAAGGACGGGGCTGGGCGGAAGGTGGGAGGCGATCGTCGCGGAGGGGGTCCCGGTCTGATGCTGGTTGCGCTCGGGGGTTCTGAGCAGCGTTTGGGCTAGCTGCGTGGGCGGAGTCTTCGTAGCCCTCTTTTCTAAGGCCTGGGGCCAGCTTTTGGATGATCTGTTGTTTGAGTAGCGAGCCGGCGTCAGTCAGACGGCCGGGTGAGATGAACAGATTGCGGATGGAGGCTGCGGGGTCTTTATTTTGGGTTCGTGTTTCTTGCTCTGGGTTGGTGGGGGGATATGGGAAGGAGGATTCCGAGATGAATTCTTTGATGACAAGGTCGAGGGTGTGGACTTTTTCGTCATCAATGGCTAGGCCATTTATTACTGCTTTGGAACCCAGGCGGGTTATCTTTACGAGGTACTGCAGAGATGATTGGGTGTGGGTGTAGCGGAAGGCGTACGTGGAGGTGGGTGAGGCGTTCCATTCTTGTGGTAGGGGTTGGATGTCGTTTGGATCCGAGGAGGCTTCTGATCTATGCATTAAAGGGACTGCTTGAGGCAAATTTCTGAAAGCCTTCATACCTATTTTGTGGTCCTCCCCAAGGCCTACCAAGCGAAAGCCTACTGCCAACATAGAAGCATGTGCTAGGAGAGCTATGGAATCATAGGAATTTCGAAGTTGGGGGGAGGGCTCTTTGGGAAGGCTTTTGGACATGTATTCGGAGAGGGATAAGGCGCTGAAGACATTATGAGTATTGCCTGACATCGTGAGGGTAATTCAAGAGATATAGAGGTAAAAAGCAGAGCTTGAGTAGAAGTGCCCATGGAGCTCTTCAGGCGTCCACGATGTCGAATCCACCGGAGTGGCGGCCCGACCTTGTTCCTAGCGCGTTATTTGGAACCCTGATATCACAGGCTCACGGACTCGAAATGAATCGGTGTAAGCATTGTGTCTGCTATATGATGGCTGGTACGCATATAAGCTATGGTTTCTACGCAGCAGATGAGAAAGCCTAACAGTACACCGCATGTACTCTGAAAGCTGGTATATGCTGCTCTTTGATACGTCTTCCCAAGAACGCTCTGAAACCCGTGATACAGCAAGATCGATTCCCATAGGAATTAATACACAGATAAATTGAGCTCAAATCGTTGCAATTCCCGAGTACCCTTTTGTCTTTTGACCCTATCTCTTCTTATTGGTAAGCTACCAAGTGACTACTCTTGGTTCGGGAAGTGTCCCCTATTTGGCAAGCTAGATCTGGGTCCAACACCTCTCCTAAGCCACATGCTGTCGGCCCAACCCCTCGCGTGGACTGCTACATCCCTGGTTCAAGACACTGAGGTTGCGGATCTGGTATCTCTATCCCTCGGCCCCTGGTATATCGCTGAGATGATTGAATCTGTCCAAGTCGGTGTGCGGAATCGAGTTTAGAAGGTAGACCGCCTCTAGCACGTATCGGCTGCACAGAGGCCTGGTGGAAGCGTGTACGTCGCTTTCGAGTGGTTCCTGTGGCCGTACCTTGCCGATGGGGAGTACTTGAGTTGAGCGCAGTCAAAAGGTCATAGGTGGGCGAATAGCTTCTCAGAGCCTGATGTTCTGCCTTGGGGGTCTCGCTCCTCGGCTCGTGTGTGAGAGTGGGGCCATTGGAACGGGAATCGTTGTAATGTTGCGAGTCGTCTGAATTACGACAAACTGCTTTTGTTGCGATGTACTTCGCAAGGAGGTTTGGATCGGTTTGCTTCGCCTGGCTCAGGCTGCTGTAGTGTGTTGAGGTATGCGTCTTGTCTCCGGAGATTTCCAGGTGCGATGCAAGCCTAGATGCAAGCTCGAGGTCCAAGTCGGGGCTAGACGGGAAGTGCACATTTGGCTTCCGTTTCAGCCAGCCATTCTGCTCGGATTTGGAGGGCGGTCTAATGCCCAGACTGGAAGCGGCTTGCGTCCGAGTAGAGAACAGTGATTGAAACCTCGGAGTGGCGATATTATGACCAATGACCTCAGTCGGTGACTTGAACGATTGAGGAGGATGGGCTTCACCCAAGGCTTGCTTGTTTGACTCTCTCTTACGAGACTGGTCTGTTGCTTCTAGGATGGAATGTTTAGCGGTATCATTCGAATTCCGACTTTTGAAGCTTGTCGTTTTCGTAGAGATGATGTTGCGATTTCCTAGGGGCCCAGTTTCATCATCAGAGATGAGTGAGCTCGTTGCCAAACGGTTCTTTGCAGAAGTATTGCCCAATCCAGGTGGTCTGAAACATAAAGATCCAAATAACTTAGACTTCTTCCGCATGATTCTATTAACTTTTGAGTGATGAGTATATTCTAACTTCATGCCCTCGAAACCACTTCCCAATCTCCATGTAATTGGTTTGGCTGGCTTGGGTGTCTTGGGCAGGATCTTAAATTGCTCGAGGACGATGCCGTCATATCGCTTGAGGATATGCTGCTCTCCTTTAGTGCTCTTTTCCTTTCCATGACGCTTGGTGAGGTGTTAACAAGGGCTTTGCAGCGTCATTGGTGTGACTTGGAAGTCAGACACGAACCTTTATACGTTTGGAAGGAGACTCGTAGACCGGCTGCTCACTTACAAGGTAGAGCTTATTGACCGGCATACGCCTCTTCTTGCCCTTTCTCTGTAGGGGGCGGGTCTTGCTCTGATTGGCCTCAACGGACGCGGCGTTATCCTTGCTGGATCGCTGTTCGACGGGCTCTTGTACTTCTTTAGGCGTAACATTGTGGACGAACTGATCGTCCTTGATTGTTGTAGAGACAGTTTTAGATGTTGGAGTGTTTTGGGCCGAATCGCGGTTCGCAGCATGTAATTCCTCCTCGGAAGAAAGGTACTGGAAGAACGAAAGTGAAGACTTGGATATCCGGCTCTGCCCTGGAGTGAATGGCCGTTTGTTTCGCTTATAAGTTCGAGCAATTTTATGAGGCGAGATCCATGAGATCTCATCCACATCTCCATTCTTGCTTGCAAACGGTTCGTGCACATCTGATGGATGTGGCTCATCATCAAGGTGGTCAACATTTGGAATCTCTCGAGGCATCGGTTCGGATGATGACACAGGCGGATCGTCCTCGCAACCCACGCCGACATCAATCCCGGTCAATCGATCAAGATCCACCATTCCTTACGGACACTGCAGAAGCCCTCACGCTATCCTTCAGCCACCTCGGCACACCATGGAGATGAGACGAATGAATTGAAAAATGTCGAGCCAAGCCACGACGTGCTCAATGGCGAAAAGGCACTCTTCCAAGCAGATCCAGCAATCGATGACTCCGCTCAGGCCGTGGAAACTTCGAATTCCCATCAGCTAGCTCAGTCAGCCTTCTTCGCCCTTGATGACGCATGGGTCTTCGACGGATCGGTGTGATCCGCCTCGGAGAGTCGTGGTCATAATGCATCAGAATTTGGATGAGGGCATGACCAGGACTCACATTCAACCACAAGGCCCAGCATACCAGCTCTGAACGCGTGCATGTGTATAGCTGAACTACAATTCTCGTCTAGCCATTATTTTATCATTCGCGAGATTTTGCCCTTATATTGTAACGAGTGAGGTAGGCGAAAATGATGGAGGTGAGAAGAAAAATTAGTTTTTAGATAAGGGTGGCGGCAAACCCGCTCTCGAGATTAAAGTAAAATACGCAAGAGGCTGCAACGGAAATGATTTAAAGGTTATTCGGCTTGAAAGAAGAGTTGATTGAGGGTCTTGCATTTGAAAAAGGATTCTGCTTTCGTACGGAGCTCTAAGTCGTCAATTCTATGCAGCGCTGGATACGACGGCCACTGGCTTGACCATACCACACCAGAATGTAAAGTAGTCCTTACGTATGGCCTGACTGATGCACCTGCCATCGTCCCCGTCGTACTACTGCTCTGGGACTCTCGCATCTGACTCCGGTCTATGCCGCTTCACAAGAAGTAATCAGGTGTTCGTCTCGATACCATCGGCTCACCTGCTCTTGGGCAAGGGTCGAATTGTAGGCTGCGGGTTCTTAGCGGCATGTTAGCTTCTGTTCTTCTCTCAAGGGACTCACAATGTATACTTGAGATGCTCATCGATCTCCATGATAGCGGCTTGATTCCCGCATCTATAGCAGTAGTTGGGGGCTTTGGCTAAAGTTAGCTTCATCTGTGCGTCGAAAGAAGGGATGCGTTACCTGAGAAAATCGTAACAACATTGCGCTCTTGACTCCAATTGTAGCCGTCCATAACCAGCTGATGAGCCCTAGCTACCAGCGTCAAGCCGTTGTTGTGATTGAAGGCTTCCGATATATCTTGTCCGAATGTGTACCCGGCACCTCGCGGACTTATCCCCCACCCACATCTATCGTCTGGATCACTCCACAGCAGGTCGCACATGGGCCCTTCGTGTGGAACTTCCTGAATCCTGTCCAACGCACGAATATTGTCCAACGTGTCGATGCTTGGCGATAGTCCTCCATGCAAGCAGAAGATTTGATTGTCGATCAGGGCCGTCAAGGGGAGGTAGTCGAAAAGATCTGTGAAGTATTTCCATACGTTCGCATTACCGTACTTGCGCAGACATTCGTCGTAGAAGCCGTAGACTTGTGTAATCTGTCGTGACTCGTGGTTTCCTCGGAGGATGGTCATACGTTGGGGATATCGTATCTTGAGAGCGACAAGAAGAGTGACGGTTTCGACTGAGTAGTACCCTCGATCTACATAGTCGCCTACATTCACCTAAGTCAGCATTCAATCCCTTATTTCCCAGGTCAGGACCTCACCCATGAATAGGTAGTTGGTATCGGGATTGGGCCCTCCGATTTTAAAGAGCTCCATGAGATCATGAAACTGGCCGTGTATGTCACCACAAACAGTGACTGGGCATTTCTGGACAGCATTTCAGTACGTATAGACTTTATAAGAAGAGAGACCCATACCACAGGCTGCACATTTGATTCGGTTTCAAGGACTTCTCGGGCCTGTTGCGGCTCATGTCAGCACAAACGCTGCAGCATGTCACCTTCATTGGACACCCCCAGGGCCAAGCGTACCCTCTCGCACAGCCTCTGAACGTCGCTTTCTGCCAGCTGCTTGCAACCCATCAAGCTTTCTATCCATCCGTCCAGGGTTGGGATAGTTGTAGGCTCTGCTGTGGAGGACAATTGATGGGGCTCCGGCAACTTGCCCACATCCACATCCATTTTGCTATCCATCCTCGGGTACCTCGGATGACACTACCACTGCCGTTGTATCGATTGGGAGGCTCGCTCAAGATGGGCCGCTTCGGGATGTGGGGGAGAGTCGCGTGCGCCGTTGCAGAGGGTATGGGGGCGTACGGCACTCCTGGCTGAATGGCGTGCGACAGCTCTAAGTTGCTCCCAAGGAGTGCTATTTGCAATCCGGCGATATCTGAACCAACTTGTGTTTCACGGAGAGTCACGTCACTAGAATAAGAAGAAGTTGCATGTCATTGCAGCCAAGGTAAATACCAACAGCCAGCAAAATAACGAGGTCCACCTAGCGCTAAAGTCTGGCCCGCTGCGCCTTGGCATTTCCGACTACGGCGGGCTCCACGGAATGTCGCACATTATCGCATTTAATAGGTGACTTTCTCCCGATTCCACTTCCCGTCATAACCCTGAGAGACCACTGCTTTCACTTAAGCTAAAAGTGATACTGCTTCTGAATTACCTAGCTTCAGGTAATTGCCTGATTCAAGCTGGTGGGCGCGCTAGATTATTCTCCGCAAGTATCCTACACCATTAGAACTCGTTTGCCTCAGTTACTCAGACTCTATAGTTCCTCTTCGGGGATGGTCGATGCTAACTATATACGCAATCTCTATAAAGTTCAAGCCCAAGAATATATAATTTTCTCAGGTATAACTTAATCTTTTCTTTATTTTTATATTTTTATTTTTATTATATAATTTTTATATATTTTATATATAAAAATTATTCTCCTTTTTAAATATATTTAAACAATATCTTAATTAACTAATTTTATTAAATCAAAAAAATATATTTTAATATAAAAGAAAAATTAAAAATTTATACTTAATAGTTTAGGTTTTGCTTTTTTTACTTTTTTATTTATATTTTAATATTTTAATATATAATACTTATATATTTTTTATATAAAAATTATTCTCCTTTTCGAATATATTTAAATATAAAAGAAAAAGAAAAATTTTATATTTTAAATAATCTTTTTTATAAATTCTTATTTTTATTTTAAAATTTTAAAATTAAATATATATTATTATATGTCTTTTTTTATTGAAGAATCTTTTATATTAAAGTAAATACCGAAAGATATAATAAAACTTTTTAATATTCTTATTATTATTAAAAAAAAAGTAAAATTTAAATTTTATTAATAAAAAAAAACTTAATTTTTTAAATTTTCTTTTAATAAGAATTTTGAAATTTTAAACTTATTAAATAAATAAATAAATTTTATTATATAAATTAAATTATTATTATATTAAAACTATATAATAATAATATTGTTATATTAATATTATATAATTTTATAAAAAAGAAATTAAAAAATTAAAAAAGTTAAATAAAAGAATTTAAAAGTTTATTATTAAAATTAAATTATATTCAAGAAAATTATATATTTTTAAATTCAAATTTTATAAAGATTATATATATAATTAATATTGATTATTCCCAAAAGGGAATTATAGAATCTGAATAATTAAAGTAAAAATTCGTAAAATATTTAATATTATTTAAATAATTAATTCCGTTCTTAAGAATATATTTTACTTTAATTATTTAAACTTTTTAGCCCTATAGGCTTAACAACCTTCGGGGTTCATTATTATTAATTATATATATAATAATTATCGAATTTAAACTCAAGATCCTAAATTATTAATAAATAAAACTTAATAATAAGGAATAATCAATAATAATTAATATTGTTAATATATATTATTTTATATAAAATATTTTTATTAATAAATATATATTAAAAATATACAATAAATAATTATAGTATTTATATTCTTTTAAAATTATAATAAAGTTTTATTATATATTATTAATTAAGTAAATTATATAAATAAATAAAATATATATTATATTAATCTTT